>Ga0310694_10004836_pt1 | contig 12943 bp, 6 predicted proteins | sample 174DNAGHGhighgp2_FD_203884 | JGI IMG/M metagenome (GOLD analysis project Ga0310694, IMG submission 203884) | Sheep rumen microbial communities from Palmerston North, Manawatu-Wanganui, New Zealand - 1742 DNA GHGhigh gp2 (v2) (version 2) | ecosystem: Host-associated > Mammals > Digestive system >...
TGCCAGTCCGCCGTCGATGGTGGCTGTTGCCGAGCTGAGGAAGCTTCCGAAGTCGACATAGCTGTTGTTGGCCATGCGCACCTGTATGTTGCTTATCTTTGCCTTGTAGGTGGCAGTGCCGTAGAGCACGCGCAGACCACCATAGACACTGAGGTCCTTGTTCACCTTATATGCTGTACCAAGCTGGAAACCGAAGTAGTACTGACGGCCCTGCATGTAGCCGTCCATGTCGTAGCCAGTGGCGCCGAGGGGCTGCAGCTGAGTGGCAATGTTGCCCACGACGCTCTCAAACGAGCCCAGACCGTCGTCAAACTCGCACGAGCCGCCGCCGCCGGGGACGGAGAAGTTGAACTGCATGCTCCAGTCGCCCCTGTTCCATGCGGCTTGCAGGCTGGGGATGAAAGGCGCATCGGCCACTCCTTCAAACTCTTTCACTGTCGAGCCATTGTTTTTGCGGCCTAAGGCGAAAGCAGGACTGGTGCTTGTAATGGTGCGCGTTTGGTGGGCGTACTGCCAGTTAAGGCCCAGATGGAAGCCCTCGGGCAGGAATGCCACGCCGGCAGGGTTGCTGTACACTCCGTCGAGGCCTATGGATGCATCGCGCGATGGGTTACGAAGAAAGTCGATACTCTGGTTTGTGTTGGTCAAAATGCCACCAGCATGGGCTGTGGTGGCGGCCATTGCCAGCAGTGTGCCGGCCAATACTGTTTTTGTTTTCATTTTTCTTTTGTCTTATCCTAAAAAGCGGGTGCAAAGGTACACTTGTTATCGCACACATTGGCCAAAAGTGTGTAATTTTTAAGATACCTTAACTAAGCTTCTGCACGTTTCTGCACAAATCGTGCAATATGTGCAGTTTCGCAGCACTATGGGTTATCCTTGCCGGGGGTGCTCCCTATGGTCGTACCCTCGGTCACCAAGTGGAGACCGCGCCCCCGGTCTTGCTGGTGGTACGCTTGCGGATAATCATACAAAAAAAAGACCAATACGCCAAAAAAAAGGACCCTCAGTGCTTCACAGCAGTGAGGGCCTACCCATTTTTTTTAATAAATGTGTGTATATGTAGTCAGTAGTTGTTTTTTCAATCTTTTACCTTGGCAGGTTGAAGGCGCGTGTCATCTCTGCCATCTGCTCGTCGCTCATGCCTTCGGGCTCGAAGCCCATGCAGCGTGCGTTGATGTAGATCTTTGCACTCTTCGACAGCACGTCAATCTGGTCGAAAGCGTCCATGGCGTCCTTACCTTTTGCGAAGACACCGTGCTTCTCCCACATCACCACGTCGTAATCCTCAAGCTCCTTCAGTGTGCCTTCGGCCAACTCGTTGGAGCCTGGCAGAGTGTAAGGCACTATTCCCAAGCCTAACGGGCAGAAGGCCTTTGTCTCTGGAATCATGGACCACAGGATCTTTGTCAGCACGTCTTTTCCCAGGAAGGCTCTGTTGTGGCTCATGGCCACCAGCTCTATGGGGTGAGTGTGTACCGTGGCCTTGTATCCGCTACCGGTCTCTATCTGGCGTGCGTGCACTATGAGGTGGCTGGGCAGCTCGCTTGTGGGCATCACAGGGTTGTCGGCAATGATGACGTACGAAGCGCAGTCGTCGAGTATTCTGATCACCGAGCCGTTGTCCATGGGCCAGCGGGCCAGGTCGCGCATACGCTTTCCGGTGCCTTTGCAGTAGAAATAGCAGCCCTTGAGGTGGGGTAGGGTGATGCCTATCTGCTTGACGTCGCTGATAGCGGGAAGCTGGCGCATCTCGTCGTCAACATACTCGGTGATGTTTACTGTGATATTACCGCCATTGCGCTCAGCCCATCCGTTCTGCCACAAATAGCCGGCTACTTCTGCTGTTTTCTCAATCTCGGCCTTCAGTGCTGGACGGCCTTCAAGGATACTTTTCATGATTTGATTTCTTCTGTTGTTTTTTGTGGGTGCAAAGGTATAGCTTATTCGTGTCTTTGGCCACCACAATTTGATTTTTGTTCCCAAATATTTGATTTATATCAAAAACTGCATAATTCGCATTAATACTGTCCAAAGGATTTCACTGGAAACAAACGCTTCCGACAATAACAGACCATCACGTCGATGCCATAAATCTGAAAACGCCGGCAGCAGGCAAAACTGCTGTCGGCGTTTCAATTAAAGTGTGTGTGTGGTAAGTCTTATTTCAGCTCGGCGAGGTACTTGATGGTGCGAACCATCTGAGAAGTGTAGCTGTTCTCGTTGTCGTACCAAGCAACAACCTGAACCAGTGAGTTGCCGTCGCCAATCTTGCTGACCATGGTCTGGTTAGCGTCGAACAGTGAACCGAACTTCATACCGATGATGTCGCTCGACACGAGCTTCTCCTCAGTGTAGCCGAAGCTCTCGTTGGTAGCGGCCTTCATGGCAGCGTTGATGCCCTCGACAGTCACCTCACCCTTCACGACAGCGTGCAGGATAGTGGTAGAACCAGTGGGAGTGGGAACGCGCTGTGCAGCACCGATGAGCTTACCGTTCAGCTCGGGGATGACAAGACCGATAGCCTTGGCAGCACCAGTTGAGTTGGGAACGATGTTCTGGGCACCGGCACGGGCACGCTGAACGTCACCCTTGCGCTGAGGACCGTCAAGAATCATCTGGTCGCCAGTGTAAGCGTGAACGGTGGTCATGATGCCGCTCTGGATAGGAGCGAAGTCGTTCAGAGCCTTGGTCATGGGAGCCAGACAGTTGGTGGTGCAAGAAGCAGCTGAAATTACGGTATCAGCGGGAGTCAGAGTCTTGTGGTTAACATTGTAAACGATGGTGGGCAGATCGTTGCCAGCAGGAGCTGAGATAACAACCTTCTTGGCACCAGCGGTCAGGTGGGCAGAAGCCTTCTCCTTAGAAGTATAGAAACCAGTGCACTCCAGAACGACGTCTACGTCCAGCTTACCCCAAGGCAGCTCAGCAGCGTTAGGAATAGCATAGATGGTGATCTTCTTACCGTCAACAACGATGTAGTCCTCACCGGCTTCCACAGTGTGCTTGTTCTCACCGAATTTGCCACAGAAACCACCCTGAGCGGTGTCATACTTCAGAAGGTGGGCCAGCATCTTGGGGCTGGTAAGGTCGTTGATAGCCACTACTTCATAACCTTCGGCCTCGAACATCTGACGGAATGCGAGGCGACCGATACGGCCAAAGCCGTTAATTGCAACTTTTGTCATTACTTTTTTTCTTTAAAAGGGTTATAATAAAATGTTTTTGTTTTCGCCTGCAAAGGTACTAAAAATATCTCATTTCACTATGCACTGCCTCTCTTAATAAAAAATAAAAAAATCTGTAATCATAAAAAAAAGAACTTGCAGGTGTCCCGCCAACGGCCAGATTGCAAAATAAAGATTGCAAAAAGTGGCCACGCGTGGAAATAATGAGGGGGTGGTGGTGGAGCGAAGTAATAAAAAAGCAAAAGAAAACCGGAACGAATAGGGTTTTCTTTTGCCTTTTGTGCTATGACGGGCGCTTGGTGCCGCGCCTCGTTGCCTGGATTATCGCTTTGAGGTCACATCCTTCTCGTACTGCTGTATGCAGGCGATGAACTCCTCGCCTACGGGCACGTTGTTCTTCAGGTTGAAGTAGTCGTAGACGGCGCCAAACGGCATCGACTTGGCCTCCTCCATCAGTGCGAGGCGCTCGAAGTACTGTCCGTTGTCCTCATACTCGCGCAGCTTGGCTTTCGGCTCGAGCAGTGCCTGCAGGATGCACTTCTGTGTGGCACGGCTGCCTATGATGTAGGCACCGATGCGGTTGATGCTGGCGTCGAAGTAGTCGAGGCCTACGTGTGCACGGTCGAGGGCGTCGCTGCGCACGAGCTCCTTGAAGAGGTCGAGAGTCTGGTCGTTCATGATGGTCACGTGGTCGCTGTCCCAGCGCACTGGACGGCTGACGTGGAGCATGAGCTCAGGCACGTACATCAGCAGGGTGCTGACGAAGTCGGAGACGTTCTCGGTGGGCTCATAGTGGCCGGTGTCGAGGGTGTACATCTGCTTGCGTGTGGCGCAGTATGCGGTGTAGAAGTCGTGGCTGCCCACGGTGTAGCTCTCCAGACCGATGCCAAACAGCTTGGCCTCGAAGCAGTTCTTAACGCCGTCGAGCTTCTCCTCCATGATCTCGTCGAGCGAGGCGGCGAGTATCTCGCGGTACTTCTTTCTCTGTACGGGCATGTCCTTGCTTCCGTCGTGCACCCAGATGTTCATGATGCAGGGGTCGTTCTGTGCCTTGCCCATGGCGTCGGCAATGCGTCGGCAGCGCTTGGTGTGCTCAATCCAGAAGTCGCGGATGGCCTTGTCGGGGTTCGACAGTGTCAGGTCGCCGCTCTTCGGGTGTGAGAAGCTTGTCGAGTTGAAGTCGAGCTTCATGTTGTTTGCCTTCGCCCAGTCAATCCAGCTCTGGAAGTGCTCCACGCCGCACTGGTCGCGGTCAACGAACTTGCCGCCGAAGTCGCCGTAAATCTCGTGCAGGTTCAGACGGTGGTCGCCGGCCAGAAGGGTCTTAACAAACTCAATGTCCTGGCGCACCTCGTCGATGGTGCGTGCGCGGCCGGGATAGTTGCCGGTGGTCTGGATGCCGCCAGAGAGGGCCTCGTTGCGCTCGAAGCCTACCACGTCGTCGGTCTGCCAGCAGTGCAGTGAGAGCTGCTGCTTCTGGAGCTGGTCAAGTACTGCGTCGGTGTCGACGCCAATGGCTGCGTAGCGCTCTTTAGCTACGGCGTAAGCCTGTTCAATAAGATTAGCTTTCATTGTTTTTCCTTTAAGTTTTTTGTTATGTGAATAGGAATGTTAATTATAAGAATTGTCTACGGGAATGAGGTAGGCTTCGCGCTGGCCTCCGAACCATATCATCCACTGGTCGGCTATGATATGGTCGTCGAGGGCGCGTATGCTGAGCCGGTGGGTGCCCTTGGCAAGGCTGACGGGCGTCTTGGTGAGTGCCTGTGAGCGCAGCACGCTCTGTTTCCATGTCTCCGAGCGGTAGGGTGTCTTCATCGAGACGACGGTGGCTGGCTGGTCGTCTATCTGCACGGCATAGCGCAAGTCACCGCGGTCGCTGGGCTGTGTGGGGATCATGGCGGTGTAGAGGAGTGCCTCTGCCGTCCCTTCCGTGGGGAGGGGCGTCGTGAACTCGTAGATGAGTTCGCTGCCCTTGGGTATGCTCACGGCGCTCATCGAGTGTCCGAGCATCTGTATGACTTGAGGTCGTGTGCCGGAGGGCTTCGACAGCTGGAAATCGCTGGCATTGCGGGCGATGGCCAGTCCTGCGGTGGGATGTTGCGGGAAGGTGGTGCGCACCTGTCCGAAGACAGGCAGGTCGCGTGGGGCAGAGGACATGAGACCCTGCCACTTGCCACCGTTGATGGTGTTGTAGCGCTGAGTCAGCTGCTGTATCTGTTCATAAGCGTTGCGGCTTTCCTGTTCGCTGGAGAGCATCTTGCGCGTCATGGCTGCAGCAGCATGTACGGGATAGAGCACGTGGGCGAAATATGCATCCTGCCGGCCTTCCATCACAAGTGGACGCCAGGTGTCGATGGTGGCCTCTATGCGGGCGAAGGCCTCCATGCGGCTGTAGCCCTCGCTGAGCGAGAACTCTGTCTTGCCGGGCACCGACTTCCCGCCAGGGTATTTCTGCTTGTCGAGCTCTACCTGGGTCCAGCCCATGAACTCGGGGCGGCGGATGGCGTTGAGGTGGTAGAACTCGCGCATGGCGGGGAAGATGTGCCTGCCCACTACGGCACCGAACTGGGTGATGAGCCAGCGCTCCAGATGTTGCTCAAGTGACAGAGGACCCTCGTGAGCGGCTGTCCACCTTGTGTTTGGCCGGGGGGCGTTGGCGGTGACTGCGTCTATGTCCCATGCCATGTCGAGGAACAGCTCAAGCTGGTAGGCGGCGACCTTCGGGTCGTGGACATTGGCTATCCAGAGACGACGGCAGTTGTGGTCGTAGGCGGCGTGCATCTCAGCGTAGACAAGTCCGGGCTGGGTGGTGCTGAGCCAAAGATAGTCGTGGGGCCGACCCCAGTAGGAGAGGTGGTAGTAGATGCCTCCCCCGCCGCTGCGCTGTTGCTGCAGGCTGTCGGGCAGACGGGTGAGATAGCCGTAGTTGTCGTCGCACCACATCAGCGTTACGTCGTCGGGCACGCGCAGGCCGCTCTCATAGATGCCAAGCACTTCTTTGTAGGGGATAAACACCTGCGGCACATTCTCCACATCTTTCTGATAATATTGGTGTATGAGCTGTCGCTGGTCGTCAATGACTTGCTGCAGTCCGCTGAGCTTCTCCTCGGGTGTCTTCACACCCTCCATCGAACCGTCGTGTATGCCTCGCATGCCCAGGGTGAAGAGGGCCTCCGAGCCTTTCATCTGCTCAAGGCGCTCCTGCCAGTAGCGCTTCACCTCCTGGCGGTTGGTCATGTAGTTGTACGGACCGCGGGAGGCGTGGTCCCACTCTGCTACATTGTTGCGCAGCAGGGGCTCGCAGTGGCTGGTGCCTACAAGTATGGCGAAGGAGTCGGCCATCTCCTTGTTGCCGCGTACGGTGAAGAAACCTGGCGACACGTCGTGCATGGCCGGCCAGATGGTGTTGGCACGCAGGCGCAGCAGGAGCTGGAACAGCCGCTTGTAGGTCTGTGGCCCCATGTCGTCTTTCGACCAGCGTCGCAGGCTCCAGTCCTCGTCGTTGATGAAGATGCCTCGATACTGCACCGAGGGTGTGTGCTCCAGGCGGAACGTGTCGGGCAGGGAGAGAGGGCGTCTGAGGCTGTGGGGACGCACGTCGCCCCACCATACCCAGGGCGACACGCCGGCCATGCGGCTCAGTTCGAGTACGGCGTAGGCGGTGCCGCGGGCGTTGTGCCCTTCCAGCACCACCTGTCCGTTGTGCGTCCGGATGCAGAAACCGTCGTCGCTGCCCTTGCCCTGCACTATGCGTATGGGCGCAGTCTTGGCCTCCACAGCTTGATGGCTCGTCACCAGCTGCATGTCGGCGGAGAACATCTGCAGGGCTTGTCTGACCACAGGCGACAGCTTACCCTGCACTTGATATGTGACAGGGTGCTCACCGTCGTACCAGACCACGTCGGCAGTCGATGCTATCGGCGACAGCCAGAGAGTCAGCCACGCCAATGTAAAACGATATGTACCAGATAATGATATCGTCACTACTCGTCAGTTCTTGCTTACAATTGTGATGTACTTGTCGTAGGCTTCGTCCCAGGCGGCTTTGTCCTGCGGCTCATATTTCACCATTTCGATGCTGTTGGCAATGATTTGTCGCATCTGCCAGATGTCGCTCACGGTGCCGGCGGCCTTGGCCTGCAGCATGATGTTGCCTATAGCGGTGCCCTCCTGCGGTCCGGCAAGGACGGTGGCGCCGGTGCTGTTGGCGGTGAACTGGTTCAGATACTTGTTCAGCGAGCCGCCTCCAATGATGTGGAGCACGTCGAGCTTGAACGGTGCAAACTCCTGCAGCCACTGGAACACCTGGCGGTAGCGCAGAGCCAGCGAGTCGAAGATGCAGCGGCATATCTCGGCCGGTGTCTCGGGCACGGGCTGGTTGGTGTCGCGACAGTACTTCTGTATGGCTTTAATCATTGAGGCGGGTGCGGCAAAGGCCTTGTCGTCGGGGTTGATGAGCGAGCGGAACGGCTCTACTGTCATGGCCTGCCCCTGCAGTTCGGGGTGGCTCAGACGGCGCACCTCCTCAGGCCACTCCAGTCGGCAGCGCTCGTAGAGCCACATGCCGCAGATGTTTTTCAGGAAGCGGGTGGTGCCCTCTATGCCGCCCTCGTTGGTGAAGTTGCGCTCGTAGCTGAGGTCGCTGATGATGGCGTCCTTCGTCTCGATGCCCATCAGGCTCCATGTGCCGCTCGACAGGTATGCGAACTTCTCGTCCTTGGCGGGAACGGCGGCCACGGCAGAGCCGGTGTCATGGCCTGCAACGGCGATGACGGGCACGGGGCCAAGGCCTGTCAGCCGCTGCACCTCGTCGGTGAGCACGCCCACCACGGTGCCGGGGTTGACCATCTTGCCAAACTTGCTGCGCGACAGGCCCAGGGAGCAGAGCAGACGCTCGTCGAGCTGCTTGGTGCGCGGGTCGAGCAGCTGCGAGGTCGAAGCGATGGTGTACTCACACACCTCGTTGCCGGTGAGCATCCACGACAGGGCGTCGGGCACAAACAGTATCTTTTTGGCCTGAAGGAAAGCGCTGTTCTGCTCGCGCTTCATAGCATAGAGCTGGAAAATGCTGTTGAAGTTGAGGAACTGTATGCCGGTGACGTCGTACACCTCGCGCTGTGAGATGACGTGGCGCAGGTAGTCGTCCATGGCGTCGAACGTGATGGGGTCGCGGTAGGCACGCGGATTTCTCAGTATGGCTCCGTCCTCGCCTATGAACACAAAGTCCACACCCCACGTGTCAATGCCTATCGACGTGATTTCCAGTCCGCGCTTGGCCACCTCCTTCAGACCGCGGATGATCTCGAAGTACAGGGCATAGATGTCCCAGTAGTAGTGACCACCCTGCTCAATGAGGTTGTTGGGAAAACGTGTCACCTCCTCGAGGGCGAAACGCTGTGAGGCAGAGTCTTCAGAGTTTATGGTACCGATGATGGTACGGCCGCTGGTGGCTCCAAGGTCAACGGCAAAGAAATACTTATTCTGTTCCATATTAGTTTTAATAGAGTTCGTTGTTTTAAGTTTTCGCTTGCAAAGTTAAGAAGAAATAGTCGGCTGTGCCATTACATTTTGATAATCTCTCTTCTTTTTTTGATTTTGGTGAAGAAAACGCAAATATGGGCGAAAAAGTTGCATAATCTGAAAAAAATGTGTAAGTTTGCACCCTGTAATACCAAGGACGCGCCCTGCGTTTGTCCGAAATTCACAGATACTATGACCATAAGAAGCCTTTCTTTCAAGACCGACATCACTTGGCGCGACATTGCCACGCGCATCATCCTGGTGCTTGCCGTAGTGGCAGCCATTGTGTGGTTCATGCCGCGCAACACCAGCAACAACTTCAAGGTGGAGCTGAACAAGGTGTGGCGCTACAATGACCTCAGTGCCACTTTCGATTTCCCCGTGCTGAAGAGCGACACCACCATACGGCGTGAGCAGGCCGAGGCGCTGAAGGCCTACGAGCCCTACTACGTGTACCACAGCGATGTGGGCACCGACGAGGAGAAACGCTTCGTGCAGCAGGTCATGAAGACCCATCCCGAGCTTGGCTACAGCGTAGTGGGCACTGTCAGGGCACGCCTGCGCCGACTATACAGCGCCGGAATCATCGACACCAACGAACCGCTCGACGGCGCCACAGACACCTCGCGCACCTTCCGGCGCATAGACGAGCGAGAGGTGGTGCAGGTGAAGGTGGGCTCGGTGATGACGCCAGTACAGGCATACGAGGCCATCATGAGCGACACACTGCTGCAGAAACTCACATCCATGCTGCCAGAGCTCAACCTCAATGACTATCTCGCACCCAACCTCGTCTACGACCGCGAGCGGAGCGAGCTGCGCCGGCAGGAGATAATAAGCAGCGTGCCACAGGCAGTGGGAGTGGTGCAGCGAGGACAGAAAATAGTCAGCCAGGGAGAGGTGGTCAGCCCGCAGACATTTCTCGTCATCGACTCTTACCTGAAGGAGATAGACCGTCGCAACCAGTCGCAGACAGGACTGTCGACCACCATTGCCGGCGAGCTGCTCTACGTACTGATACTCATCACCGTATTCACCGTCTACCTCAGCATCTTCCGCAAAGACTATTTCGAGCACCTGCGCTCCGTGGGCATGATCTACTCCCTCGTGGTCATTGCCACGGTCATGGCGTCGCTGCTCGTCAGCCACAACCTGCTCCACATCTACATACTGCCCTTCGCCATACTGCCTATCTTCATACGCGTGTTCATGGACTCGCGCACTGCCTTCATGGCCCACACCACCGTGGTGCTCATCTGTGCCAGCCTGCTGCAGCGACCACTCGAGTTCATCAGCGTGGAGATGGTGGCAGGCATAGCCGCCATCTACTCCATGCGCGAGCTGAGCAGCCGCTCGCAGCTCTTCTGGACCGCCATAGTAACCACCGCAGCGGCAATGCTCACCAACCTGGCCATCTACCTCATACGCTCTGGCGACATAACACGCATGGACAACAGCGAGTATGTGTACCTCGCCATCTGCGGCATAGTGGTCTTCTGCTGCTACCCACTGCTCTACCTCATAGAGAAGCTCTTCGGCTTCACCAGCGGCATCACGCTCATAGAGCTCAGCGACATGAACAAGGACCTGCTAAGGCGGATGAGCGAGGTAGCCCCAGGCACCTTCCAGCACTCTATACAGGTGGGAAACCTCGCTGCGGAGATAGCACGCAAGATAGGGGCCAACCCGCAGCTGGTGCGCACAGGGGCACTGTACCACGACATAGGAAAGACGCAAAACCCCATATACTTCACCGAGAACCAGTCGGGAGGCATCAGCCCTCACAACCAGCTGTCGTACATAGAGAGTGCGCAACTCATCATCAGCCACGTCACAGAGGGACTGAAGCTCGCCGACAAATACAATCTGCCAGAACAGATACGCGACTTCATAGCCACTCACCACGGACAGGGAAAGGCAAAGTATTTCTACATAAAATACAAGAACGAGCACCCCGACGAGCCTGTCGACGACCTGCTCTTCACCTATCCCGGGCCAAACCCCTTCACCAAGGAGCAGGCCATACTCATGATGGCCGATGCCGTGGAGGCGGCATCGCGCTCACTGCCCGACTACACCGAGCAGACCATACGCGAACTGGTATACCGCATCATCGACGGACAGGTGCAGGAAGGCTTCTTCCGAGAGTGCCCCATCACCTTCCGCGACATACAGTACACCAAGACTGTGCTCATAGAGAAGCTGAAGACCATATACCACACCCGCATCAGCTACCCCGACGAGAGGAAATAACAGCAAACAACTCCACTCCACACTCCTCACTTTTCATTATCTATTAAAAAACTGTTAATAATAGCTAATGAAAACGTCGAGTGTATAAATTATTGTGTATATTTGCAAAAACAAATTGTCTTTATAATTAACATGTATAATTTTTTTAAATATTAAATGCTTATGAAAAAGATTTTTACTTCATTCATCCTCGCACTCGGGGGGCTGATTCTCGGCGCATCGCAGGCATGGGCCTACAGCCTATTTGTCGGTGGCAAGAAGTTCACCGGCAGCACTCTCAGCACAGGAGGGAGCTTCAAGAGCGGCACCATCACGTACAACGAAAGCACTAAGGTCCTGACACTGAAGGACGCGGTCATCAATTGCGACGACACCTCATCAGGCATCTACAATGAGGATATTGATGGCCTGGTAATCTATTTGGAAGGCGACTGCTCCATCACTACGAAAGGAAACGGTATCAAACTGGAGAAGAGCACCAGGCTGACTTCCACCACTGGCGGCACACTGAATATTGATATCACTGGCGGTACCGCTTCAGACAATTACTGCTGCATCTGGATGAGGAACGGCGAAAAGCTGTCCGTAGAATGGCTGCACATCAATTACAAGGGCCTGAACTATGGTATCTGCGGAACCGCCAGCTCGCCAAAAGAAACCTTCAGCGCACTGTGTTGCGAGCTGAAGGGTTCGGTTACGGGAAACAACGCTTGCGTGTCGCATTTCGCGACGGTAGGCACCAACGCCAACTTCTGGCAAGACGGGCTCACCTACAGCAACAACCAGCTGCGCAAGGGCAGCAATGTGGCAAAGACGGCCAACCTGGTGGCAAATCTCAAAGTGGGCCGGAACATTGTGAACACCGGCAACAGCTATACAGCCAGCGGTTCGGGAAAGGGATTCTCAGCAGGCTCAGTCAGTTATGACTACAGCAGCAAAACGCTCACACTCAGCAACGCCACATTCACAGCCACTGGCAAGGATATCTTCACAGGATTCCCCAATTCAGCCATCGAGAACTTTGGCGTGGAGGGACTGAAGATCAAGGTGGTGGGCACCAACACATTCAGTTCGGCCAGCGGCGACCTGACTACAGGCATACACAGCCGTGAGAGACACAAGAGCTTCGACGCCGCTTTCACCATTGAGGGCGACTCGTACACTGACAGCAAACTGACCCTCAACCTCAGCGGAACAAGAAGCCACGGCATACTCACCGACGGCTCGCTGACGGTGAACAACGTGGACATGACCATCAACTGTTCTACAAACAGCAACAACCAGGGCATCAATGGCGGTGACCTGGGAAAGGCAGACCTGTCACTGACAAAGTCGAAAGTGACTGTCAACGCATCGGCGTCGGGAAAAGCCATTGTAAATTTCAACAGCGCTGCCTTCAGCAACTGCGACGTGAAAACCGACGGCGTCTATTTCTTCACCGCTCACAGGGCCTTCACCGACAAGAGTGGAAACGTTGCAAAAAGCGTGGAAATCGACATCCCTTCAGGCTACTACAACTGGCAGATTTTCGGACGTAGGGTGAACACCTTAAACCGGACAAATGTGGTGGTAGACGGACAGACGGCAGGCAAGATAAGCTTCGACTCGGGAGTCCTTACAGTCGACGGCGTGAAACTGACTGCCCCCAGTGGCAACAAGAATGTAGCACTCGAACTGTTAGGCAATATCGCATACGGCGTCAAACTGGTGGGTAACAGTGAAATCACCACCAACGGAAGTGTATGCAGATTTGGCGGGAGCGTCTCCTTCACTGGTTCAGGCAACCTGCGGGGAACATCGACAGAGGAACACGGCATCTCAACAAGCGGAGGCGCTGGCGTGAACATAGAGACCACTGGCTATTTCATCATACAAGCTGCAAAATACGGATATTATGGCGATGGCACCACTTACAACGATGCCCTGACCTTGAAAAAGAGCAGCAGCGACACCAACGGCTATACATTCCAAGGAAAACA
>Ga0310694_10004837_pt1 | contig 12940 bp, 5 predicted proteins | sample 174DNAGHGhighgp2_FD_203884 | JGI IMG/M metagenome (GOLD analysis project Ga0310694, IMG submission 203884) | Sheep rumen microbial communities from Palmerston North, Manawatu-Wanganui, New Zealand - 1742 DNA GHGhigh gp2 (v2) (version 2) | ecosystem: Host-associated > Mammals > Digestive system >...
ACCGGCTACAGAAGCCTATAAGAACACCATCCAGTTCCAGTTCCGCCGTATGGGAGCACAGATGCGCGTCGGATTCTACGAGACCGTACCTGGCTATGCCATTAAGGATCTCGTGTTCTACTTCATCGGTGCCCCGTCGGGCAGTACGGAGGTGGGTGTCGGAGCCGCTTTCCCCACATCGGGTAAGTACACGGTGACCTACGACGATGCCACCAATGCAGCAACGGCCACGTTTGCCGGCGCTGATAACAAGTTGGCCTTCAGCAATACCTTCGGAAAACTCGATTACACGTCGGCCTTTACGCAGGAGGGTGTCGCAGACAAGCCCTATCTCACAACCGAAGGTAAGGCCAGTGCCACACCTGTCAATGCCTTCTTGGGTACTACGTCTGCTACTGCCACCTATGGCAAGGGGACCTATACCATCGACGGAACGTCAGGGGTAACGTCGGCTTACAAACCCATTCTTCCCTACGAGGACAACTCGCTGAAGATGCAGATTCGTGTGGATTACACCCTCATTGCCCTCGACGGCTCTGGTGACTCCATTCATGTACGAGACGCTTATGTGAGCGTACCTGCCAGCTTCTTGAAGTGGAAGCCCAACTACTCGTACACATACCTCTTTAAAATATCTGACAACAGCAACGGCTATACTGGCGAGGGCGGCGGTGGAAACATCACCACAGGTCCTGGTCGTGACCCGGACCCCGACAACGGTGGCGGCGACAACGACCCTGTAGTGGATCCCGCAACGGGCGAGGTTATTCCTCCCTACATCCCCAATCCCTCATATCCCGAGATTCCCGATCCCGACAATCCAGGCAGCACGATTCCCGACCCGACGGCTCCGCTTATCCCCAATCCTGACTATCCCCCAGGACCTGATGGCGACCAGCATGACCCGTCGAACCCCGTGCCGGTACCCTCGATTCCCGATCCCGATAATCCCGGCGGATCGATACCCGACCCGCTGAACCCTGCCAGCCTCTTCCCCATTACCTTCGATGCAGTAGTGGTTGAGGCAGAGGAAGGCAACCAGACGGTATTTACCGAAGTGGACGGAACAGATAACAGTTCAACAACAGAACATTAATTAATAATACTAATAATATGAAAAAACTCTATTACATTTTCTTTGCTGCAGGGTTAATCCTTGCCAGCTGTGCTAACGAGGAACTCGTTCTCCAGGAGCCAGTCACTCCTGAGGTAACAGATTCCCCCATCCTCTTCAGCTCGTTGAGGAAGGGTATGACACGTGCCGACTATACCGGCTCTGAAGCTGCTGCCCTCCTGGGCAACCAGTTCGTTGTGTCAGGCTACAAGGGTGCCAAAACATCTCCCGCTGGCAATATCGTTTTCGACAACTATGTTGTCAAGTACACAGAGAATACCGCCAATACTACCCAGTCCAACTCAACCAACTGGGAGTATGTAGGTAATGACCGCATCAAGCATGCCATCGACAACGGTATCACCTCTCAGCAGATTAAGTACTGGGACTATAGTCAGGATCAGTACGACTTCATTGCTTGGTCAACAGGTACCACCACCGCTATCTACGAAGGCACACCCGCAGCAGGCGAGGTGCTGGTATCTGCCATCACTCCTTCAACCATCGGCACTCAGGCTTACACCTTCACCGGTACAGCTGACGACCTGAGCAAATGCTATATTGCTGACCTCGTGACCAGGAAGAAGGCAGATGGCTATCGCGACGACCCCGTTACCTTCAAGTTCCGCCAGCTCGGTACAAAGGTACGTATCGCCATCTACGAGACCGTTCCCGGCTACAGCGTAAAGGACGTCAAGTTCTACACACAGGGTGGTGTGCTCACCGATCCCGCTACTGAGATTGTAGACGACGCTACTATCTTCACTACCGCAGCCAACAATATCTTCAAAGAAGGTACCTACACAGTGACCTTCCCCACTGTTGATACTCCCACCAGTGAAGACAATAACCAGGCTCACGTCACCTTCGCTCCCAAGGCTGGTGCTGCCCAGTCTACCATCGTTAAGTGGGGTGGTCTGAACTACACCGTCGCCGAGGAAGGCGAGAAGATCGGCAAAAAGTTCCTGGGCCGCACCTCCGCCACAGCCTCATTCGCCGGCGATGCAGCTACCAACTACTACGTCATCTACCTGCCCAACGAGAGCGGTACAAACCTCAACCTCCGTGTTGACTACACCCTCGAATCTACTGATGGCAGCGGTGAGGAAATCTTCGTGAAGAACTCAAAGGCACAGGTTCCCAGCATCTACACGACATGGAAGCCCGGCTTTGCTTACACCTATCTCTTCAAGATTAGCGACAAGACCAATGGCCACACTGGTGTCTATGATCCCACTCAGCCCGACGACGCTACCATCAATAGCGACCCCGCAGGTCTCTATCCCATCACCTTCGATGCTATCGTAGTCAATGCAGAGGACAACGACGTTACTCAGGAGACCATTACTACCATTGCTACTCCCAGCATCACTACCTATCAGCAGAAATCTACTGTTGTAAATGCTGATGAGTACACAGTTAATGGCAAAGACATCTTCGTAACTGTCAACGAGGGCGACGCTCTCGTAACAATGACCAATACTAACCCTGCTACTGACAAGGACGCTGCTCTCTACACCATCCCCGCCGGCAAGACCGAGGCTGACGTAGTCGATGCCATGCAGATGCAGGACGACGACGCTGCTGCCGGCACCGTTAAGGGCCGCAGCGGTCTGGTGCTCACCGAGGCTACCTTCACGCTGACCAACTCTGTTGAGTTCGGCGCTGACGGCAACGCCATCTCTGTTGGCTCCAACCAGTCTCTCCGCTTCACTCCCACAGCCGGCACCACCTATGCCTTCGTTTACACCAAGACTGCTCCCACCACCACGACCGAAAAGTATCAGCCTGTCACCAAGGCAGCTGGTGTTTCAGTTGAAGGTCTCTACCGCAACGTGCTCATAGCAGCTCCTGCAGGCGACGTTCAGAAGGGTGTTAAGTACTTCCCCAAGAACGATGCTACAGAAGGAATGATTACTGCCTTCCTGGGCCAGGGTGTCAGCAACCTCTACCTCGACGCAGCCGGCAACACCATCGCCAGCGGCTACGCAGTTACAGGTACCGACTACTACTACACCATCGACCATGGCATGACCTACAAGAAGGCTGCTAACATTGCTTATGCTGACTTCGAGTCTGCTACCGATCTCTACACCTTCGACGGTACAACCTATACCCTCAAGACCGACGCGACTCCTGCCGATGGTGTGGCTTACTATCAGAAGACTGTTGTAGGCGGTGTTGACACCTACACTTACTGTGTCATCCTGCCTCAGCAGACCACTGGCCTCTTCGTTATGGATGCTGCTAACTATGTAGCTTGCGGAAGCGCCGATGTTGCTGTCAGTGGCATCGTTTACTTCGACAAGTACACACAGAACAACGGCGAATACTACACGAAGATTATCAAGGTACAGTAAATCTCTCTATAGGTCAGACGGGGTGCAACTCCCCATCTGACCACAAAACAAAAACCATCCTCTTAAGGAAAAAAATGAAATCAAACAATTTAAAAACCTAAAACTCAAAAAGAAAATGAAGAAAGTTTTATTCTATGCAGCTGCAATCGTAATGATGGCCAGCTGCACCAACGAGTCTGTCGTAGGCGACGTTGCCAAGTCCACCACCACTGATGGCGCCATCGTCTTTGGCACTACCTTCCAGGGTACTACTCGTGCCACACATGTAGGCGCAGATGCAGCTGCCCTGCTGAACAAGGAGTTCACCGTAGGTGGTTTCAAAGGCACCTATGATTACACAGCAGATCCTAACGAGAACCTTTTGAATGTCACCACCGCTACGGGTACTGTCTTTGACAACTATATCGTGAAGTGGGGTGAAAACACCGCAGCAACTACCGAGTCCAACACCTCTGACTGGGAATATGTGGGCTACACAGCAGTAGCTCCTTCTGCACTTTCGGGCAACATGCAGTCCATCAAGTACTGGGACTACACAGCCACACAGTATGACTTCATCGCCTACTCAACCGGTACTGCCACGGCTGTGACCGGTGATCCCACTAGTGGTCAAGTGAAGGTTACAGCTATCACTCCCACCACGGCTACTACTTCTGCCTTCACTCTGACAGGTGCAGCCGCCGACCTCGAGAAGTGTTTCATCTCTGACATGGTGACAGTTTACAAGCCCGACTTCCAGAAGGAGGTGAAGCTCACTTTCCGTTCTCTGGCTTCCAAGGTACGTATCGCTCTCTATGAGACCATCCCCGGCTACAGCGTAAAGGACGTGAAGTTCTATACTGATGCCACGACAACTCTCGCCGATGGCGGCTCTGCTACCGAGGCTAGTCTCTTCACCACTGGCGGTGAAACGAAGGACAAGTTCTACACTGCTGGTACATATACGGTTTACTATCCCACCATTGGTAAGGACAAGAGCAACACAACTACCTATCCTGACTACAATCAGGCTCACGTTAGGTTCACACCATCTTCCTCTGTCACTCTGAAGCAGTACGGCACACTGAACTACACCGCTACGAAAGACCATAAAGAGAAGAGCGATGGTACCATTTGGGTGGCACGCAGTGCATCCACTCCTTCCTACGCTGGTATCTCTGGCAACAACTACTACACGATTGCCATGCCTAACGAAGAAGGAACTGTTCTTGAGATGCGCATCGACTATACCCTCGAGTCTATCGATGGCAGTGGTGAGGAAATTAAGGTACATGGTGCAACTGCATTCGTGCCTGCCATCTATGCTGCTTGGAAGAGCAACTTCGCTTACACCTACATCTTCAAGATCAGCGACAATACTAACGGCTGGACAAGCACTGTGGACACTGATCCCGCAGGCCTCTATCCTATCACCTTCGACGCTGTCGTAGCTGAGACGGAAGACTACAAGCAGAGCACCATCACCAACGTGGCTACTCCGTCTATCACGGCTTACCAGAAGGGACGTGCTTTGACGGCCAACGAGTTTGCTGCAGGTGACATCTACATTCAGGTTATCACTAACGGTACACTGAAAAACGACCTCGGCACCAATGGTCAGCTCTATAGCCTCAGCCGCGCCGCTACAGAAGCCGAGGTTATGGACGCTCTGAACATTCAGACTGGAACAGGTACTGGCACCATCACTGGCCGCAATGGTCTCGTGCTTACAGAGAAAACCAGCGATGCTACCATCACCAAGGTTCCTGGCGAGGATGGCAACGACATCACTGTCACTGCCGGCACTGCTGCCAAGTTCGCCGCATCAGCTACCACATACTATGCCTATGTATATGACACTGGCACAGACAATGCTGATACGGAGTACACCACCGCTGTTAAGTTGACAGCTCAGCCTACAGGTTGGCCCACTGGCTATTATACGGACGAAGCTTGCACAACAGCAGCTACCACGTACGCCGATGGCACCTATTATCAGAAGTACACCAACCTCAACAAGGTTTATGGTGTTAAGGTTATCAAGGTTCAGTAATACAAAAGCCTTCTCATAAGCCATGTGGGGTTCGACTCCCCACATGGTTACAAACAACAAATTATAAATCGGAAACATTATTAATTTTTTAACGCGTTAAATTTTAGAGATTATGAAAAAGATTTTATTGTTCGCTGCGACAGTAGGTATGGTTCTCACCAGCTGTACAAGTAACGAGTATTTGGGTGAGATTGACCCCAACGCTCAGGCTGTCAACGATGGCTCCATCCGTTTCGGCGGTAGCTTCAAGGCTATTACACGTGCAGACCATGTTGGAGCAGATGCTGCCGACATGTTGGGCGGGAAGTTCTATGTGGGTGGTTACAAAAATGATGGTTCTGATTATACCAAAGTTTTTGACAACTATCTCGTACAGTGGGGTGCCAACACCGCAGAAACCACAACCGACAACACTTCCGACTGGAGATATGTAGGTTTGAATGCTCTCGGGTTTACTGGCCATGTATCTGGTCTCCAGACAATCAAGTACTGGGACTTTGCAGCAAGTTATTATGATTTTGTCGCTTATTCGCCAGGTAAGGGAAATTCGATTATCATTACGGGAGATCCTGGGAGCAATGAGATTCTTGCTACACCTATCGTTCCTACAACATTGACCAGTGCAGCCTATACATTGAAAGGCAGTGCCGCCGACCTTGCAGAATGCTACATTGCAGATCTGATTACTGCCAAAGAGTCAGGAGCCTCTTCGCCAGACATTAACTACAATAGTGAAGTGTCGATCAAGTTCCGTAGTTTGGGTGCCAAGGTTCGTGTTGCTCTTTACGAGACCATTCCTGGTTATTCTGTAAAAGATGTGTATTTCTATACAGATGCCTCCACGACAACTACCGCAGGCCCCAGCAAAAACGATGATGCTACCTTGTTTACAAGCAGCAACAAGTTCTATCCCAGTGGAGGAACCATGACTGTGTATTTTCCACATATTGGTACTGCCAACAGAAGCAATACCGACTACAACAAGGCACATGTTACATTTGCAGGAACAGGTACAGCTACAGCAACGAAAGCTTTCGGTGCGCTCAATTATGAAGCAGCAACAGAAGATGCACGCTTGAATTATACAGGCAACACAAGCACGTATCTTAAGAGGACTTCTACTTCTCCCTCATTTGCCGGTACAACTGCTCCTTATTATTTGAGTGTTCTTCCTGATGAAAACGGAAATGTTCTTGAGTTGCGTGTTGACTATACGCTTGAGTCCGTTGACGGTTCCAAGGAGACAATCAAAGTTCATGGTGCGAAAGCATTCGTTCCTCAGATATATGCAGCATGGAAGCCCAACTATGCTTACACCTATATCTTCAAGATTAGCGACAACACCAATGGCTGGACAAAGGCAGCAGGCGGAACAGAGGGTCTCTATCCCATCACCTTCGATGCAGTTGTTGCTGACTCTGAGGACGGCACACAAAGTACAATTACCACCGTTGCCACTCCCAGCATTACAACTTATCAGAAGGGTCATGATTACTCTGCGGATAATGTTTACAAGAAAGCGACTGGTGATATCTATGTTCAGGTTATGGTACCAGGTGCTCTCGAATCAACTCCCTTTACTTTAGCAAATGATTTGTCAACCAAGGGCCAGTTGTTTACAATAACATTGGCTTCTGGTTCTTCAAAGATCTTGGCAAATGTTACAGAAGCCGATGTAATGGATGCTCTCAATATAAATGTTGCAGGAAATACAACATCTCCCATCACTGGCCGTAATGAATTCGTATTGACAGCAGCAACAAGCACTGTCAGCGGTTCTTCAACATTTACCACCATTCCTGGTGTTGATGGCAATGATATTACCGTGGCTGATGGAACTGCAGCAAAGCTGGCAGCAACCGATCTTGCTGCAGGCTATTATGCTTATGTTTATGATGCCACCAGTGGCACACCATCATTAGGTCATGTCTATACTGCAGTCGAGTTCACGAGCAGTTCCACAGAACCATCTGATTGGAGTGGTAACTATTATGAAGATCCCGATGGATTAACGGCGGCTACGACATTTACTGCACCTACTTCAGGTACAAAGTACTACTATCGTCATTATACCAACCTGAACAAAAACTATGGCGTGAAAGTCATCAAGGTAGAATAATCATCTCCCTTCAGGCGTGGTTCTTCGCTGACGTTCCGGCGAAAGCGGATGCCGCGCTTTGAGAAACCAAAGCCCATCGGGGTTCGACTCCCCGATGGGTTACAAAGAAGCCCCGAACCCTTCAAATGGGGCTGAAAAAAAAAGGATTAGAAAAACAGAAGAGTCGCTATGGCGCGACGTGATATAACGTGACAAAGAAGAAAACTATAGAAAGTTTCGGAATACACAGGGTGTTTGGAGGACTCAAGGTCCTCGGGATGTTTGGGATGCTCTGCTTCATAGGGTGCTCAGGGGAGCACGTCGTGGAGCCGGAGCCGGCAGAGAAGCCTACCGAAGGTGATGCCGCGCTGACCTCAAATGCCATCGCCTTCCTCACAGACCTGCCCGAGCAGCAGGCGGTGACTCGAAGCACGCCACTCGAGACCTATGCCACAAGCTTCAAGGTGTGGGGCTACAAGAACCTGAGCTTCGAGGCTGGGGAATATGGCACCACACAAACCGTGTTCCCCGGATTCCTCGTCAACTGGGCGGCCAACACTGCCGCCACAACGAGCACGAACACGCACGACTGGGAATATGTGGGACAGGGGGACGACCAGACCGTCAAGTACTGGGACTTGGACGCCAAAGCCTACCGCTTCTTCGCTGTGGCACCAGCCACGGCAGGCCTCGTCTCCAGCAATACCGACAACTCCCTCAGCATCACGCTCCCTGTCGATGCCGCCGACGAGGCGTCCGTTCCCTACTACAGCCACCTGTGGTTCTCGGACAACAGCGACGACCTCTTCCGGAAACCCGTCACACTGGAGTTCCTGAAGCCACTGGCCAAGGTGCGCTTCATAATAACATGTCCCGCACTCCCGGATGGCGTTTCAGCCCCCGTACTGGAGAACTTTGACTTCCGCCCCGAAGACGAGGACATCCACATCGCCCTCAAGGGAAAGGTCATCATCACCATCCCCAAGCAAAGGACTTCAACAAAGGAGACATGGGAGACCAGCTGGGTTGACCCCACCGGCACAATCCTCTCCATGACCAGGCCCTACACGGATACAGACCAGTATTGGCAGACAGTGCTGCCCATCTTGGGGCCGACGGAGTCCGGAGGACAAGGAACATACATCATGAAGGTCAATGTCAACGGAGAGGAAAAGACCTGTGCGGTGCCTGCACACTATATGACGTGGAACCCTGGCTACAAGTACACCTACATCTTCAAGATAAATGCCGAAGGTGCATTGGTACTGGATAACGTATGGGTCGGCGTGACAATAATTGAAATCGACAAGGAAGAAGAGTACGCCCTGTATAACTGGTAGAGGTTCGGCAAAGCCGGCCTCGTCCCTGCTCCCTCACCAGTAGGCGAGGGGAGGGGTAAGAAAGAGAAAAGAAAAACAAAAGATGATGACACTCGCCACAACACCCTCAAGGCAGACCTCGCGCATGTGCCTGGAAAACGCACCGTGCCGCGACGGCCAACACACCGTGCTGCGATGGTCATCGCACCGTGCCGCGATTGCCAACACACCATGCCGCGTTTTCGGATCTGCCCCAGAGCAAGTCTTTCGCGGCTGGACAGGCAGGGCGTAAACAGCGGACAGTCATCGGATTGGAAGTCAAGAAACAGAGGCCGTTACGGCGGCATAACGATATAACGAAATAAAGAGGAAACGTGATAACGAAGAAGACCATAGGAAGTTTCGGTGAGCTTGGAGTCCCCAGGGCATTCAGGAGTCTCGAGGCAATCAGCATATTCATGACACTCGGAGCGCTCTGCCTCGTGGGATGCACGGGCGAGCACCTCGTGGAGCCTACAGAGGAAACCAAGCCGGAGCCGGTGGAAATCCAGGAGCCTGTCGAAAAGCAGAAGACACCCCTCTACCTGACGGGCTATGTGGCACCCTATGGCAACGCCGACGAGGCGCTGACCCGCGCATTCACCATACCAGAGGGCTATGTCGTGCCAACCGAGTATATGCCCATCGGAGCCTACTTCACCAGAGACATTCCCGGAGAAGACCCACAGGTCGAGGAAAGGCGCATACTGCACAGTTCCGTCGATAACAAGTGGTACTACACACCGCCTATCGAGATTCCCGACAACGACTACCAGCTCTATGGCTTCATGCCCTACAACTCTGCCGATGTAACCATTACCCCCAACACCAAATATGCAGATGGCGCAACGCTCTACCTCCGAGGAATGAACATCGTCTCCACAAAGGACGTGTGCGTGATGGTGGGAGCCAAACACGGCACAGACGCAGAGACACCCGTGTCGCCCCTGCTGACGGGCAACTTCGACTGCCACATGTTCAACGGCGCGGGAACCGCAAACTACCTCTTCCTGCTCTTCGACCACCTCTATGCGTCGATAAGCTTCCGCTTCAGTGTGGACGAGTACTATGCAAAGCTGCGCACCATCCACCTGAAGAAGCTGCAGCTCACAGCCTATACCGACGCTGCATTCGAACATCCGCGGAAAAGGGAGGTAAATGCCACCGTCGTCCTGCGGAAAACCACCAACGGCAGCTCCCCCATACAGAGCATCACCTTCGAGGACAACGGCAGCGAACTCGTCGATAACGAAACATTCTTCAACGACGATATAGAGCTGACACCGGTCAACTGGTCGGAGGAAATCGCCTATGTGCCCTACACCGGGAGCTACTATTATGTCCTGCGAAGCATCTACGACGTCTATGACAAGAAGGGCAACCTGATCAGACACAGCGTTGCGGAGAACAAGATAAACCTCCGCCATATCCTCAACATCTCCGATACCGATATGCAGCGTGGAAAGAAATATGTGCTGAAACTGATAATACGACCCACCTATCTCTACCAACTCAGCGACCAGGATCTGGACAACCCCTCGGTGGCAGACATCCAGTAGAAAAGGGAGAGAGCAGTCACAGCGGCATAGCGAAAGAAAGAGATAAAGAAACAACGAAACATCGAGATATCGTGATAACGAAGAACACCATAGGACGAATCGGAGCACCCGGAGTTCTCGGAGCATCCGGGACACTCGGAGCCATTGCCTCCCTCTTCAGGGGCAGGGGCTTGCTCTTCATCCTTTCATTCCTTTATATTTTCATTATTTCCATTTCCGCCTCTGCCCAGGCTCCGCTCATTGGCGGCAACGTGTATGGCGGCGGCAACCAGGCCAACGTGGACGGCAGTACCAAAGTGACTGTGCTGGCCGGCGACATCGGCGTGCGTCCTAATGACGTTCAACCTGATGAAGGCTTGGCAAACCCGAGAGGCAAGCTCTTCGGCGGCGCCAGAATGGCCAACATCGGCGGCAACACCTTTGTGAACATCGACACCGAGAATGCCACAGACTATATCATCATCAACGAAGTCTATGGCGGTAACGATATATCGGGAACCATCGGAACGGCTTCCGCAGTAGGCGAGCCAATGCCTCTCGTCTTCGCAGGCAACGAGGACGGAGTCGATGATACATGGAACATCTATGTCCGCCTCACGACAAAGACCGAAGGCAATTACACGGCAGTCGAAGCCTCTGCACACAATGCAAGGCTGACAGGTGCCATTGCCGCAGGAACAGCCCTTACGGGAACAGCCCTCACCGCAGTGAACGCCCTTTCCGGCGTATCAAAGACATATACCGACGGGGAAGAAATCTCTGCTGCCGACGCCGACTTGTATAACGCAAGCCTGCCGGGAGCCGTCACAACCAGCGACGCCAACCCTGCCGGAAAGACCTATATCGGCCAGCTCTTTGGCGGCGGCAACGGCAACTACTACTATGACTCCACAACAGCAGGAGGGAAGACCACACACAACATTTACATGAAGAAAGGCGACACCACGCCCATCGCCACAAGGGTGACAGACGAAAACGATCCAGGATTCGTTGAGCCGCACGTTGACAAGACCTATCTCGACGTACAAGGCGGTTCCATCGTCTATGCCTATGGCGGCGGTGACAATGTTACCGTGAATGAAAAGACGGTCATCCATGTGGATAACCCCAGTACTGTGGTCAACAGTATTACCGATGCCCGCAGCATCGTCGCCGGACTAAACGACACGGGCGAGCTGCTCACAGGCGGACGCTTCCTGGACATGGGCATCAACATGGGCTTCTCCCATCCCAGCAGTGATGCATTCCAGGTGGGACGATTCTTTGGCGGCAACAACCAGGAGGACATGGCCATCCGTCCGACCTGGAACCTCCAGAGCGGCAAGATACGTAACCTCTACAGCGGCGGTAACAAAGGCCGTATGATTCACCCCAATGGCATCTACCTGGAAATCCCGGAGACCTCAACAATCAAGGTCGATAACGTTTACGGCGGTTGCCGTATGGCCGACGTGCGTCCCATGACATGGAACGGATCGGAGTATGTGGATGTCGATGAGGTCAACAACGACATCGAGGGAACATTCTTCCCGCGTAACCTGGCGGCACGTGTGCTTATCAAAGGCGGCAACATCAACAATGTCTATGGCGGTAACGACGTGAGAGGCAGGGTATATTTCGGCAATGCCGTCGGCATATCAGCCACCGTCCATGGTGACGTGTATGGCGGAGGCAACGGTGCCTACCCATATACCGACAATCCCGACCTTGCAGACGACCCCACATACAGTGACTTCTACTATAATCCTACGGTAGAGTTAAGTGCTGCGGGAGTTACTGCCGAGTCCGGCTTCGAGTCGGTCACGGCACTCAATTTGGTCCGCCCCAATGCCGAGCAGGTGTCCCTCCTCTTGAGGGGAACAGAGTCGAAGCCCACCATCGTCCAAGGCTCCGTGTATGTCGGTGGCAACTGTGCTTCGCTGCTAACAGACGACACACACAGTAGCCTGCTTCACTATCCTCTGGCAGAACTGAAGATGGGTTCTTATGTCCGGGCCGACAAGATCTACCTGGGCAACAACGGTGAAGGCATGGTGACCACCAACGAAGAGGAAAGGGACCCCGTAACAAACGGCCTGATAAGGAACGAAGGCGTCTTGCGGACAATGAGAAATGACGTTCCCGGCTCTTCCTACAAGTACAGCACCATTAACCTGTTGGATCACGAACAGATGCACCTCTACATGCGAGGTGTGGCCATGAGCCATATTCCCAGTTTCGTCACCGAAGACAAAAAGAAACTCGACCGCTATGACTATATCCCATACTCCTCCTATGTCGGCTCCCTGTTCTACGGCGGCAACCGAGGCAGTATGAACTACGCAGGCACCAATACCATCGACTTCGAAAACAAGCAAATATACTTATATAATAAGTTGGTGGCCGGCTGTAACAATGCCAATGTGGAGGCAACCGCCTA
>Ga0310694_10004841_pt1 | contig 12931 bp, 18 predicted proteins | sample 174DNAGHGhighgp2_FD_203884 | JGI IMG/M metagenome (GOLD analysis project Ga0310694, IMG submission 203884) | Sheep rumen microbial communities from Palmerston North, Manawatu-Wanganui, New Zealand - 1742 DNA GHGhigh gp2 (v2) (version 2) | ecosystem: Host-associated > Mammals > Digestive system...
CTGCATTCGGGTCGAAGTAATGCGGCTTGTTCCAGTCGTAACCTTCGATAGTACAACCCGTTGTACTGAAAATTTTTGCAAATTCAGATGCAAAATGCGATGCCATTATTAGTCTCTGCTACCCTTCGTAGGATCGTTAAGAGTACGTGTTGGATCGATACCTTCTACAGCATCAGAACCATGCTTTATTGGCTTTTCGAGATCGTGGGTATGACGATCACCGTCAGCTACGACCTTAAAGTCGATAATCTGATGAATGTGAGCATTACCATCAGATGCAGCACCAGTCCAGCCAAATCCGTAAGAATTGACATAATATTCGTGACGGTGTTTAGCTACGAATGGTTCGTTTGCTTTACAATATGTAGTATAGCCATAATCTTGAATATTTTCGTTCAAAGCAACTGATTCTTTCAGCTCTTTTTCTACATATTCGTTAAATTTCATAGTAAATCTCCATATTTTATTTTATTTATGATAGGTCATAAATATAGAAATGAATTTGGGTAATTATTATAACACAAAGACTGTAAAATTGTCAGATAGCTATGTAGTTTACATAACTAATTTGCGCCAGCGTACTGACAATAACAAACTAAATCAGCCTGCAAATACAGACGTTTGGGACCCTTGGGGCAATATTGGACAAGAATTTAACGCTGTAGATTCTACTACAAAATACACAGATGATAGATTCGTAGAACTTATGTCATGCATTGATGTAAAATTGCCTTCTTACAAATACAAAGTAGAATCTCACAAATATGGCAACTTAGCATACAGAGCAATTTTGCCAGATTATGAAGCAAAACCGAATTTTACGCTAACTATTGCAGAAACAAAAGATCACACAATTGAAGCTTTGCTAAAGTTGATAATTAGAAGAAATATCAAGCACGGTGGTTCTGAAAAGATGCAATATGTTGATAATGGCTGGATCGACGTAATTGCAATAGATGTTTTAAGTAATGACTTGCACAAACCAGTACTTCGTTATGCATTTGGTCTTTGTAGATTGATAAATTACGACGTTTACGATTTAGATTACTCAAAAGACGATTTGCCAACATACAAATTGACATTCTCATTTGAAACATACGAAAAACAATACAATCCTACAAAGGACGGTATCGAACAACTTATTCTTGAAACTCGTAACAACGTTACACAAGTCAATACGTTGCAAAATAATCAAAATTCGACACAAGTTAATAGTAACGTTGACTCTTTCAACACGATTTAATGAGGAAATATGGCAGCATTTAATGGACCAAAAGTACACTATCAACAAGTCACATCGTTGATAAATCCACATACAACGTGGCGTTTTGGTGTACGTTTCTTTCTTGAACGTAATGGACACTATGGTTTAGCAACATCAGAAGTACAAAAAGAAGACGTATCTCTTGAAATTCTTCCAGACGAAATTATTTCAATTGGACTTCCGACAATTAAAGACACTGTTTCAGTTAGAAACTTCATGAACACTAGACGTTCTTACAACACTGGTAGAAATATGCGTGGTAGTTTCAATATGAAATTCAATGTTCACCCGCTATTCAATCCAATTTATGATGTGTATAGCATGAAAGCATTTAATTTGAATGAAGGTTCACAGTTAAAGCCAAGAGTTTATCTTGATTCGTTTAGAAGATTCAATGCTGTAGAAATTTCATTACTTTCATCAGATGCATCTAATGCAATTCAAAAACAAATTGTTCTACAAAACGTTCATTTCGTAGACATCAATGCTGATGAATTAAATTATGAATCTGAAGGTAAATTAACTGTTTCTATTCAATGTGAATACGATAACTGGTATTTCTCGACTATTGACCACATGCCACACTAATTACTTAAACAGATAATTTAGTTTCGAATTCTTAGCATCATCTAGCAAATTATTTAAAGAAGTACTTACAGGTTCACCATTGTCAGTAAATGACGATGGTGAATTTTTTGAATATTCTTTTGCTTCTTGAACAACATCTGATGCAGCATCTGCTGCTTGCTGTGCAGCTTCATCGTAAGCTTTATCGAGTTGTTGAGATTCTGATAATACATTATTGCGAGATACCCATTCGTAATATGGCACTCCAGACATGTATTGGTAGCTAAATATGACAGGTCTGTCAATCGGTTTGTCGTCATCGTAATTGAGTTCAATTCCACCAACATTTTTTAACCAGCATTTATGGAAGTGATAAACAAAGCCTGGAGGAGCAGCTTCATCTGCAAAGATATGCGCATTTCCTGGTCTGTAAATCTTCAATAAAATATCAAACACGAACTTATAATCGTGCACTAATGATGCAGTATTTTCATCAGTAATTTTCAAATCTGTAGCGTTTAAACGATATTTTGGTGAAATGCTATCACTTGCATTATGCGCTATAATTTCATCTGACCAGTCACCCTGTTTAACTTCATACACTTTATTTGTTGGAAAGTTTGGAAGATAACTAGCATACTTTAACACGTTTTTCAAAATTGTAGAAATACTGAATAATTCATCTTCTGCGAACGTAATTTTCAAATCACCATGACTTTGTGCAAGTTTGGTGAAGAACGGGTGCTGTAAACCAAGATAGTTAATTGACTGTGTATTGATAGTCTTTTCATTAGCAGTAATATTCAATACAGCTTTTGTCAAAGTTTTAGAATCTTCAAGAGTATACAACTTTATAAAACGCTTATCAGTCATGCAAAGTGGCACAAAATCTACAGAGAATGACCATGCTGGAACTGGATCTTCTTGATAATGACTGTTGTGGAAAATGTGATTTATTGCACCATTTGTGACACTAGCTGCATAACTAGCAGCTGCTGTGCTATCATCTAAAGATTTGCCAGAATCGATGACTTGTGTAGATTGAGCTCTATTGTTATTGTTAGAACTTGATTCGATATTATCACCAGAACCATCACCAGTGCCATATCCATCACCAGTTCCGTCACCTAACCCAGAACCACCAACTTTCGAATTGGCACCTTCTCCATCTCCTGTGGTAGAAGCACCATTTCCGTTACCAGAACCACCTTTACCTGTGTCATTTGCTTTTACTTTCTTACTAGCATTTGCACCAGTAACGACTTTACCTTCTTTTCTACCTGCAGAACTATATGTTGACCAATCTGTTTCAGTTGCAGGTGCTAACATATTAACAGTGTAAGATTTGTCACCTTCAGTATTAACTGCACCTTCTGCATGAGAATTTTTATCGATGTTAATAGCTTTTGTGTCAACAACATTGCCAAATTCTTGTTCAACAATTTCTGCAACAGCATTGCTATTTAAAGCAATACGCGTACCTGTGTCAGTTGTTTGTTCTGAAATACCAGCAGATTTTGCAATAGCAATAGCACTATCTTCACTGATATCAGTTTTTAACTGATGACCATCGACAGTTACTGTAAGTGAGTACTTATAACTACCATCATTACTTTCTTCAGACTGAACGTAACCACCCAAATACGCAGGTGCTTTCACCTTCGTAGTAGTTTGTTCAGTTGTACCCTGATCCTTTGCAGTTACTTGTTTATCTACACTTTCTTTTGACATATTTTACTCTAAATCTTCAATCGATTCTAATTCAGCTAACTGTTCCCAATTGTCATTAGCAAACATTTCTAAATCAGATCGATTTATATCTTGTCTGTACATATATTCTACAGCTTCTTGATGCGCTCTTGGATTTCCTTCCATCTCTAAAGCACCAGCTTCGACGTTTCCGTTTGGCACATAATCTGTAGAAACAGGTTGTGCACCTGCACCATAACGCTGCTTATATTCATCGAATGATAATTCTTCGAAGTACTGATACACCCAAACACAGCTTACATCAATAGGTTTATCATCGTCGTAATTAAATTCGATTGGATTTACAGTTTGTAAATCACAACCAACAAAGTAATATACAAACGAAGGATGAACTTCATTATCTTCACTGAAAGCTTGTACATCTTTCATCTTGTACATTTTTACAAGAATGTTATACAAATGACCACCATCAGGAATGGCTTGTCTATATGCTCTTAGCAACTGTGTATAACGTGCTATTTGTTCTTCATTCTGTAAAGTCGAAATAACATTATCGATTCTTTCGAAGTAAGTATCACTTCTAGCAAACTGATACAATTGATTTAAAATTGTCGATATTGGAAATGTTTCAGTTTCAGCAAATCTCATTTGTAATGTTCCAGCTGTTTTTGCTCTTGCTGGAAGTTCAATTGACATACCCTTGTAATGAGAAACTGTTGATTTGACATTTCTATCAGGAACACTAGCTGCAATTACTGCTTTAGTCAATCTTTGTCCGCATTCGTACAAGTTAATGTTGTTATTCTGTAATTGAACTGACGGAATAAAATCAATAGAAAATGACCAGTGTGCTACAGGATCGTTTTGATAGAAACTGTTGTGGAAGATGTGGTTAATTGGCACATCATCGTTAATCATTGACAAATACGATGCTATTGCTTCAGCGTCAGTTGAATTATCTGTTTGTGAAACTGGTGTAGTTGCAATTTGTGTTCCATCTGAATTATATCCGCCTTTAACAGATGTTGCAATTTGGCCACCATTACCATCTCCATCACCAACACCATTGCCAGTGCCATTACCAGAACCACCAGCACCTATGCCTGTTCCAATATTCGATTCACCAATTCCTTGTTGGTCATTAGCAGTACCACCAGTACCAGAACCAAAGTAAGTATCTACAGAATTTTCATCTCTTGCACCAGTTTGCTGTAAAAGCGTGTCATTACCGACAGTTGAATGCACTTCTAATTCATCTGCAATTTCTTTCATTCTAGAAAGTGCAGCAAGTGTTTCTGCATCTAGTGTAGAACCTTTACCATCTTCTGTATTGTACTTCTTTAGAAGTGTGTTGTATTCATCAATTTGCTCTGTAGCAGCTTCAGAATAGTGTGTACCAGCTTCAAAATCTAAATCGACACCTAAATTCTTCTTGACTATTTCTGCATTTTCATTATATTCTGCTACTGCTTTAGCGTAATTTTCTCTATTCCATTCAATGTTTTCTTGTTCTCTACGAGAAACTTCATCGACTTGTCTACCAGCAGCTACAACAGCTTCTTGATATTCTTTTGTCTTACTTAAATTATCAAGTTCTTCGTAATAAGTGTTAGCAAAGATTTCACGACCATTGCTATCTAAGCCAATGACATCATTATTACCAAGCACGACATCAGCACGTGCTTCAAGTGCATCTTTAAAATCTTGAGATAAGCCAGATGAATCACCTGTTTGCACAGCATGATACACTGCTAATACCTGTTCATTACTTAAAGATTGAACACCAGTGTTAATTGCAACTTTTCCAGGAGTTGTCTGTTCCATACAATATTTATGTGGACTTAATAGTTACCGAACATCGTGTCTAATGAATCTGCTTGTTTAACAGTAGTTGTTTCGGTTTTAACTGGTGGCTGTTGTGGTGCCGTATTTTGCTTAGCTGGTTGCTGTACTGACACTTTTGAATTGCCAGTAGTTGAATCAGTTTTCACTGTTGTAGTATCAGTTGCTGGTTGTTGTGCTGGTTCTTGCTTTGGCAAAGCCAATTTGCTAGAATCGATGACAGCATTATCGACTTTGAATGAGTCAACAATTGTAAAGTTAGAACCACTGTGCATAGCTGTAGCAGAGCCCTGTTTAAAGTCTGACCAATACGTGTCGCCCTGTCCTGCATTTTCGTCAAACGATCTGAATACAATGTGCTGGCTTCGTTGACCATCAGCTTTTATGTATGTAAATGTTATGTATTCGCCAGGTTTTAAATTTTTCTTTACTTCATTTTCGAATTCTGTTGCAGTAGCATAAGTCTTAGTTGTGTATTTGCTGGACACATCAGTAAATTTGCTTGTAACATTGGACGTAGTACCAGTACCACCTTTACCCACTGCATCAGCTTTACTAACTGTAACATAGTTTCTATTTTCACCTCTTGCTGCAGCACCAGATTCGATATATTCCCAAAGTTGGAATAACAAATTAGGTCCACGTGCGCATTGTCCAAGTGAACCACTTGCCAATGCATGATTTTTATACCACTGTTCTACTTGTGCATATGTAAGTGATGAAACATTACCGTAATACTTCATCATGTCAGCATACACATCTTTCAAGTTAGGAATTACTTCTTTATCCATCAATCCTGCAGCAGATTTAAATACATAACCTACGGTCTTAAACAGTTCTTTAATTTCTTTTGTTATGTTTTCAAGTTCTTGTGTAACGTTAACTTCTTCAACACCATCTGTTAAAATTGGATTGTCGTTAACTATTGCAGGTTTTGCAGGAATAGCCAAGAACGTGATAGTCATTGTCGTAGCGTGTGCATCTTCAGATGTTCTATTATAGTTTGGCTCTGTATAGTCAATCATTTTGCAGAAATATGACTTAACAGATGTGCTATTCCAGTTGCGTTGCTGTGTTTCAAACGTATTCGGACGTTCTACATCATAATTGTAAGTATTATATTCTGTAATAGTTAACAGAATAGTTTCATGAATGTTCAGCCATGCTGGAATACCAGAATCGCCCTTTGAACCACCCATCAAAGATGTAAGAAATTTATACGAAATTAGACAGTCATCAGTATCTTCAAATGTAACAGTCATGCGAATGTTATTAACATCGTACATTGGAATTACGAAATCGAAATTACCATACGTATTAGTGTATGCTTCGATATCGTATTTTGGCTGTGTAATTGACACCACAGCTTGACTGATACGTTCAAGATCTTTTTGAGTAAACGTATCAGAAGATTTCAAACTGTAGATTGCACCACCAGCTGTTTTTGTTTTATTCACCAGCATAGGGTTCGAAAATTGAACTTCGAACGCCCATTTTGATGCTGGCTGATATTTGTAGAACTGATTAACTGCTAATTGCATATTTTACTTTTCTTGCTTATTCATAGCATCGATTGTATCACGAGCTTTATCATTGTCAGCAGCCATCTTAGCAATTTCTGCTTTATTCTGATCTCTATAAGCAATAATAGGTTGTTTAATCTTTAGGTCAATGTAGTTTCTCAATTTAATGTCGAGATGTTCTTCAATAGCAGAAATTAGTTCCATTGCATCATCTGGATCTTCAAATGACACATCTTCAATCTTCAATTTCTTACCATTGACAATCAATTCTAGTGCTTTTTTAACTGCATCCATACTCTTCAATTCTTCTGGAGCTTTTGAAGCTTGAACAGCGTTGATTGCTTTAAGAACTGATTCACCATCATAAATCGATTCACCAGCTGGCTTATCCTTCAAAGTCACATCATCTGTGTCTTTAACACCCTTAGTCCAGTCTGGGTCATCTTCGTGGTCATCTTCCTTTTCTTCATCTTCGTCTTCATCACCACCTTCGGGCTGAATACCAGCATCACCTTTTGGTGCACCACCTGGAGCTCCACCAGGACCACCAAGAGGATCGCCCCCACCGAGAGGATCTCCACCAGCCAATGGGTCTCCTGCAGGTGCTCCGCCAAGTGGGTCACCACCTGCCGTTGGATCTGCGCCAGCATCACCGCCTGCTAAAGGATCGTCTGCTTCAGTCAAAGAAACTTTGCCAACCGACAACAGGCTATCAAAGTTCACAGGTTTCAGATTTTCCTGTAAGAATTCCTGAATTGTCTTCATTTATAATTACCTCGTCGAAAAATACGTTTATTCTATCGATTACTGCAACTCTGTTCATGTGTACAGTATCAGAACAAGTTAAATAATCGAAGAAGCGTTTTGCTATTTTGGAGTTGGGTTTAGTCAACATTGAAGCAAGTGCTAAACGATTATTTGTTAAAATGTAAGAAACCATGACTTCTAACAAGTCTCTATACATATCCTCTGCAATAGACCTGTCTTCATCATTTTTATATTTATTGCTTTCTTTAGCAAAAAATTTGTCGAAATATAGATCTCTGTTTAATATTCTGTAGTAAACTGAAAACTTCATATTAGTGCAAATCAAACTTTGGCAAATCTTCTACGTTAGTCACTTCCTTTGTCAAATTCAACTGCTTAAGCATGTTAAGCATTTCATTCGATGTGAAATTGTACGTATTATTTTGCACGTTAACACTCTGTGGTACTTGACCATTATTTGACTGATGTGCTATTTGTTTCTGTCTAGCATCTAACGTAGCAACACGCAAATTTTCATCTGTTTCTTTAACTTGATAATCAGTGATAGTCTGATTGAGCTTTGCTAAGTCCATCAAGTTAGCTGCTACAGAGTTAGACAATGTACTAAACACTTCGTACATTCTAGGAGGAGCACCAAGTTTACATTGTTCTCCCAAAGTTTCTAGCACTGTTCTATTTAATTCAATCAAAGATTGCAATTCAGTACGAATATACTCTTTGTCTTCAAGAGTATACTTCTGATTAGCGACATCTTTTTTAATTTCTTGAATACGAGCAGAAGTATCTTCTACTTGTTTTTCAGATAAGTCAATGTCGAAAGTATCTGCTAAAATTTCATTTACTGACATATTTACACCCTTATAAAATCACATGTGTTTGTACTGTTTATGTAATTATTTATAACAACAAAAAACCGCACGATAAATTTCGTGCGGTGCTTGCGTATAAATAGGCGGGACTTAAATTTTTACGACTGTGAAGCCATATTTGCCAGCGTAAAATTTTCCATCATTCTTTGCTTCAGTTTCACTTTCATAAAGTTTTGCTTCAGCTTCATTTTCTGTGAATTCTGGAATTTGAATAGAATGAGAAACTCTATCATCTACAAAGAATGATTTCAACCATGTTTTGCCATAAGGAAAATCGAATGAAACTTTGTACATGCTATGCCTTCTTTAAGAAAATTTCCATCATCAAAAATCCGATGAGATATAGCACGCCAAGAATGATGAAAAGTGTTCCAGTTGTGAAAAAGTTTGCAAGTAAAATTGAGAATATACCAGCGCATCCCCATCCAGTAAGTGTCATAGCATGAACAGTAGAAACTGAAGATTCGCCAAAATACTTACTTAGTAATGTTGGGAGACTTGAGAAATTACCACCATAAGCTAATTCACAAAGGAAAATTCCAAGTAACGAAATAATCGGATTTCCCGTAAAGCAGAATAATGCCGCTAAAATTCCAAACGAACAAACGAAGTGATATACAGCTTTTCGACCGATTTTATCTGAAAGAGCACTAAAACAGAATCGACCAAGAATGTTCATGACTGCAGTGATCGACAGAATTAGTGCAATGTCAGTAAAGCCAAGACTTAGCAACAATCCTTTTTCTTGTGAAATAATTGCAAGACCACAAGAAATGTTAATACAGAACATTAACCAAACTGAAATATAGCTCAAAGTCAAGAATTTCGATCTGACTAAATCTCGAATTGGAATTGCAGTATATATCGTTGAAACGTACATCGGATTTGGCTTAAACAACCACGAAGTTATGCCAAGAATAATTGCAAATAACAGTCCTACACATAAGAAAGTCATTGGCAATGAAACATTGGCAAGTAAATACTCGTAAATTGGTGCAGCTACAAATTTGCCCAAACCAAAGCCAGAAATTGCTAAACCAGATGCCAGACCTTTATGGTCACTGAAGTTTGACATCAGTTGTTTAATTGGCGATACATAGCCAATACCTGTGCCAGTACCCATGATAGCACAGGATAAGTAATATAGTGGCAAAAATTGAGTGTAAGTTGCAAGTGCAAGTCCAAGAGAACCAAGCACAAACAAAATAGAAGCAACAATTGCCATGCGCTTTGGATTGAGTTCTACCATTCTACCAAAAATTGCAGCGCCAAATCCTAAGCAGAAAATAATCAAAGTAAAACCAATATCTGCAGCAAATTTCGAAATATCGAAACATTGCATGATATTGGCTGAGTATTGGGAGAAATTGTAAACTGTGCCTAGACACATTGGTAGAAAAACGCCAGGCACGAGAATGTTAAGGAATCTGTTTTTCATATCCTTATTTATTGACGTTTTCTTGTCATTTGTCTTTGATTATTGCTGTATCAGCAACACCTAGTGTGATGTATGATTCGTGTGAACCATCGGGCTTTTCGAACACTTTCAGACTTCTAGAATTTCGGTCACGATGATAAAAGTAATCTTCACTGTATGTGTTCTTTCCGTCTATGCACACATAGCAATCTTTGTCAAAAATGACTATGCCATTTTGAAAGATTTTAATGTGTTTCTTCTTGTAAGTGGCCATTAGTCGTTCCTGTCAGTAGCAATATCAATTAAAGCAAAAACTGTACCGATACCGATGTATGGCCAAAGGCTAAGGTTCCAACCAGCTTGCTGCTCAATTACAGAAAGAATTAAACCAGTAATACCAGAGCATGCACATAAGCAAAGTGTCTTTTTCATTTATTTTGTCCTTTTTGTATTTAGAAAATTGTATAATTTGCGTTTACATTCTTTTCTGTTTTTTCTACGTTTGTCTTTAGAACGAATGTTTTTGCGCAATTCACAGTTAATTTTATGACGTTCCCTTCTATGTTTTTGTATTATAAACCAAGGCGGTCTATATACATTGCAGTCAGCCCAGAATTGCCCGTACGTAAATACGTACTCGTCAATGCTAAGTTCTTCGTTGTGAAGTCCATTGATAATGCTTTGTGCAACTTTTGGACCAACAGCTAAATAGTAGCGTTCGATAGTACCATCATCGCAACGTCTAGTATTAGCTAGTGTGTGCCAGCAATAAAATTTTAAACCTGGCGTATACTTGCGTTTCAGAAATTCTATCAAACTTTCTTTACCAAATCTTATTCGTTCGTCAACACTCATTTTCAAAGTTTAATATAATAAATTTTGATTATACTTGTAAATATATGCAAGTGCAAGCAACATTTTCATACGAATCAATGGAAGATATGAAATCGATGTATTACGAACAAAAAGACGTTAATACATGGTTTGCGTTCGAAAATATGTTAAAATCTTTACAGCAAGAAATTTGTGAAGAAATAGATCGAGAAATTATTAAGAAATTGGCACAACAGTGTGTGTTTTGAAACATGTTTATAAGTTTAATAAATACTTATAATATTTGTTTATATGAGGTGAAATTATTATGTCAAAGAAAAAATCGTTAGGTGAAATGACTAACAACGAATTCTTAGCTGAATTGTTAATACTTAAAGACAATCCGATAGAATTTTTAAAATATTGTCAAATCTGCAGTAATCGAGGATTTATACATTTTAAACCATACGCATGGCAGAAACGAAAAATCACTCAATTCGCACAAACACTACACACTAAAAAACCAAATCATTTAATTGTAGCACCACGTCAAGTTGGTAAAACTGCACTTATTGCAGCGTATGTACTTTGGTACGCATTGTTTAGACCAGATAAGCGCATTGTACTCTTTTCTTACAAACTAGCTGCTGCAGCAGAAATTCTATGCAGAATTAGAGAAATGCATGCAATGTTACCAAAATGTTTGCAGCGTGATACAAAAGTTTGTAATAAAGATATGATACAATTCGATAATAATACAAGAATTGGTATCAGTAATTATAATGCAAATTGTGTGCGTGGTATGTCGATAGATTTGGCAATTTTAGACGAAGCTGCATTTGCTAAAGACTCTACATTCAGTGATTTTATTAAATCTGTATTTCCTACGCAATGTGGCAGAAAAGATGCTCAAATGATTATCGTGAGTACACCAAGTAAGATTAAAAGTGAATTTTATATGTTGTACTCGCACTTACTGTGTAATGACTCTTCATTCAATGTTGAACATTTGAAGTGGAACTGCATTAGTTCACGTGATGCTAAGTGGAAAAGACAAATGCAGCACTATTACGATACTGCAACATTCAGGTCAGAATTCTTAGCTGAGTTTGTCTAAAGAATATCAAAAAAAAAGAAGAGCAATTTACTTGCTCTTCTTTTGTTTCTTCATTTTCTTTTTGCTAATTTTGTCGCAAAGAATGTGCCAATCTTCAATTGAAATTCTTCCGTACATTATAGACCAGAAGAATCCGTGTGTTTTAACCCAGAATTTCGACCATTTGGAATTCGACTTAGAATCGTACTTCATCCAATGATCGTAGCAGAATAATCTGCAATATTCAAGAATGTAGAAAATTACTTCTTTCGGCCGAGGCAATCTGTTACTGAAACTTGGAGAACAATATGTGTTGCCATCTTCAAGAACTTTCGAACAATTGTCTTTGTAAATAGCGTAAACTCCACCGATAAACAACAGACCAAAGCAAGTCACATAGAAAGTTACTGGCGGAAGTACAGATCCAAGAATTCCGAAAAACAGAACAGTAATTAACGAGCCAATGAGTATCTTTTTAAATGTCATAATTAGTTCCAAAGATTAAAAAACCATTTGTGAAAAAGAGAAAGTGCTTTATCTACTTTTTTCCAGTTAGCGTCAGAATCTTCTTCAGTCCAATTGAAGTGATCGGGATAGATTTCGAAACCTTCAATCATCTGCTCAAGAATACCTTGCCATTCTTGAGAAGTAATGTTTCCTGGATGATCTCCAATCTGTTTTGCTTTTTCTAAGAAAACTTTGAGACGAGGAGCAATGAATTTCGCGATTGTGCAATCGAGACTCCACATTTCAGTATCATCAAACCCACGTGTAAGTCTCTGTGCTTTCCATTCAGTTTCACGTTCATCAGTTTCTTTACCAAGAGAGAAATTGACATTCTTAATTCCACGAGGATCGATATTAGTCATACTTATGCCTTTGTACTAAATATTCACAATGTAAACTATCAGCGTAATAGTCAAGCCACTTAATTTCACATTCACCGACATTTAACGGACAACGTTCGATCAATTCAGCACGACGTTCTTTGACGCCTTCAAGCTTTTCTGCATCGAGTTTGTCTAAAAATGCCAACCTGCAAATTGCACAATTGAGTATCGC
>Ga0310694_10004843_pt1 | contig 12929 bp, 4 predicted proteins | sample 174DNAGHGhighgp2_FD_203884 | JGI IMG/M metagenome (GOLD analysis project Ga0310694, IMG submission 203884) | Sheep rumen microbial communities from Palmerston North, Manawatu-Wanganui, New Zealand - 1742 DNA GHGhigh gp2 (v2) (version 2) | ecosystem: Host-associated > Mammals > Digestive system >...
GGTAAAAAAGGTATTTACCACCCGTACCGGAGACCATAACGGCGACGAAATCGGTTACACAGACCCGGAATACAACAGTTCCCTTGTGAATTACTTTGCCAGGCAGAACCATTATTATACGCTGGAGAACGGGCGGGTAGTGAAGATGAAAAACAGCGCGGTAAAGCGGGCTTTGCGCCAGCACGCGGTGGAAACGCCTTATCTGGAAAAACGGGCGGCCCAATGGAAGGGAGACGATACTCCGGCCGATGTTGCCGTGGAAGAGGTGAAAGTGAGCGGCCTGGGCCTTCCGGACGGGTATTTCTCTCCCCGTGCACAGACGCAGACGGAGGGACCCGCCACTAACATTACCGCGAGCTATCGCAACAAGATTTATGTAATTGGTTCCGGAGAGGCCCGGACGGTAAAACTGGAAGGCGTGGTGACGGAACTGGAAACCGGAGATCCGCTTCCCGGCGTGGTGGTGTTTGACGACAAAACCTCTACCTATGCCCGGACCAACGTAAAGGGACATTATACACTGACGCTGCCGGGCGGGGAAAACATCCTCAATTTCAGTACGGAGGGCAAGGAAGAAATGTCACTGCGCGTAGACCTCAGGGGTAACGGCACGCTGAATATAGAACTGCCGGACAAGGTGGAACTCCTGAAGGCTTCCGTGGTGAGTGCCCAGAGCATGGCCAACCACCGTACCACCACCATGGGCGTGGAAACGGTGAATATCCGTACCATGAGCAAGATTCCGTCGGCCTTCGGAGAGGGCGATATCCTGAAGGCGGTGCTCACGCTCCCGGGCGTGAAAACGGTGGGCGAGGCTTCCGGCGGCTTCAACGTGCGCGGCGGCTCGCAGGATCAGAACCTGATTTTGTTCAACGGAAACACCATTTACAACCCCAGCCACCTCTTTGGTATTTTCTCGGCCTTTAACCCGGATATAGTAGAGGACGTACAACTGTATAAGAGTTCCATTCCTGCCCAGTATGGCGGCCGCATTTCTTCCGTACTCACGGTAAAGTCCAAGGACGGAAATCAGGAAAAGGTGCAGGGGTCGGTAGGTATCGGCCTGTTAACCAGCCGTTTGCATTTAGAAGGGCCCATCAGCGACAAAACCACTTTCATTGTGGGCGGCCGCATTTCGTATTCGGACTGGCTGCTCAAGCTGCTGCCGGCCAACAGCTATTACAGCGGCGGCAGCGCCGGATTTGCCGATGTTAACGCCGGCATTACGCACCGTTTCAGCGATGAAAACAGCCTGAAGGTGTCCGGCTATTTTGCCACGGACCGCTTTGCATTTACCGGGGACACCACCTTCCGCTATACCAATATCAATGCATCGGCGGAATTCCGGCACAAGGTGGCCGACGCTACCAGCTATACCCTGAGCGCCGGATACGACCAGTATAACAACCGGACGGGCATTCACGACTGGCCGGAAGGCGCCTTCGACCTGGACACCTACATCCGCCAGATTTTCCTGCGCAGCCACTTTGTCACACCTGTCGGGAAACACCAGATCAACTATGGCCTGGATGCCGTGGGCTATGCGCTGGATCCGGGAAAAATGCAGCCGTACGGGGGTGTATCGGCCGTGCAGGTGTATTCCATGCCACGGGAAATGGCGGTGGAACCCGCCGTTTACGTGTCCGACAACTGGATGCTTTCCGAGGCCCTTTCCCTGGAAGGGGGCGTGAGGCTTTCGGGCTTTCTGTTCCTGAATCCATCCCAATTCTATGTGGGACCGGAGTTCCGGGTAAGCGCCCGCTATTCGCCGGTGAACAACCTGTCGTTCAAACTGGGCTTGAACACCATGCGGCAGTATATCCATCTCATTTCCAATACTTCGTCGGTGTCGCCGATGGATACCTGGAAACTGAGCGACGCCAACATCGCCCCCACCACGGGATGGCAGGCCGCCGGCGGCATTTACTGGACGCACCTGGACAGTGGCATCGACTTTTCCGTGGAAGGATATTGGAAGCAGATGCAGAACTGCCTGGACTATAAGCCGGGCGCCACGCTCACCATGAACGAGCATCTGGCCGACGACCTGCTGCCGGTATTCGGAAAAGCTTACGGCGTAGAGGCCATGATCAAGAAAACCACCGGCAAACTCACTGGCTGGGTGAGTTATTCCTATTCCCGTTCCCAGTATAGGGAAATGGAAAACCACGGCTATGCAACCCTTGCCGGCGGCAACTGGTACAATGCTCCTTACGACAAACCGCACGAGTTCAAACTGGTGGCCAACTGGGCGCTTACACACCGCTACAGCATATCGGCCAACGTAGACTACTCCACGGGGCGTCCCGTGACGGTGCCTGTGGGCAAATACATGCTGGGCGGGGTTTACCGTCTGGCCTATTCGGAGCGCAACGGCTATCGTATTCCGGACTATTTCCGCGTAGACCTGGCGTTTAACATAGACCCGGGTCACCGGAAAAAGCAGCGCATCCATCCCACTTTCACCATCGGCGTGTACAATGTGACGGGCCGGAAGAATCCGTATTCCGTGTTCTACAAGGCCGACAGCCAAGGTACCGTGAACGGTTATATGCTCTCCGTGTTTGCCACCCAGATTCCCTATGTGAACCTTAACCTGCTGTTCTAACCATGAATAAAATTATTTGCTATATCATTGTATCTGTGCTGCTTACGGGTTGTATTTACCCGTATACCGCAGACATAGAGGAGGGCGAGGTTGCGCGGGACCTGGTGATAGACGCCAACATCCTGCTGGGCAATACATCTTACGTGAGCCTGACCTATCTGCAGCCGCTGAATGTCGGGAAACAGAACTACGGATTCGCCGGCTATCCGCAGGCTACCGTGTATCTGGAAGACGAAAACGGACAGCAGTACAATGCCACCGGCAACAATGGCAATTATCAGCTGAATATTCCGGAAACTGCTGGAGGAAAATTCCGGCTCACCGTGAACTGCAACAGCCAGGTTTACCGCTCGGACTGGGTTGTCCCCGTGGCTCCTCCGGAGGTAAAAGACATCAGTTTCAGTGCCGATGAAGACAATGTGTACGTGAAATTGAGCATGCAGGATAACGGCAGCGGCAGTGGCTATGCCACGGTGCAGTTTGACGAAATATGGCATTTCCACACGGATTTTATCAGGAGTTATTACTATAATCCGGAGAGCAATTTCGTGGGCATGCTCATCAAACCGGACATGTCCAATTATTGGTGCTGGATGAAAAACAAATCTCCCCTGCAGAAACTCATCGATTATTCTTCGCTGGGCGGCAAAGTGGACGATTATGTGTTTCATGTTTTTTCCCGTTCCGACGGCCGCAACCTGGACGAATACAACGTGCGGGTAAAAGTGTGGAACCTGACACCGGAACAGTATAAATACCGCAAGCAACTGGAAGAAAACGCTTCCATCGGCGGCAACCTGTTCTCGCCGGAACCCGGTGAAGTGCGGGGCAATGTCTTCTGCGAAAGCAATCCGGATGCCCGCGTATTCGGTTATGTGAACATTTCCCGGGTGGCCACTTTGAGCAAAACCCTGCCCAGTACTTACAGCAAGTGGCACACCACTGCTATCCTGACGGAAGTGGACCAGGAAGACTGGCCCAAGTATTATGGAATGGGGTATTTGCCTGTAGAACAGATGATTTCCCAGAAAGGGGGAACCGTAGTGGGCTGGGGACACGCCCGCTGCTTCGACTGCGTGGCGGCCGGCGGAACCCTGGAAAAGCCCCTGTTTGACGATGAACCGGTATATATTATAGGCGACTGATGAAAAAGTTATTCTTACTCATAGGGCTCCTGCCCCTGCTGGCGCAGGCCCAGGTGGTGGAAAAGGTATATGTTTCCACGGACCGCAGTGTGTATATCGCCGGTGACGAAATCTGGTGTTCGCTTTTCTGCATGGATGCCGCAAAGGGCAGCCTGTCGCCGTTCAGCGCCGTTTCTTACCTGGAACTGGTGTCGGCCGACGGTACCGTGGCATCGGCCAAGGTGGGCCTGATGGAAGGCCGCGGCGCTGGTAAGTTCCGCATTCCGGTGAGCGCCCCTACCGGCCATTACAAACTCATTGCCTATACTTCCCAGAATCAGGGCGGCTTCGAGGCGGGTGCCAAGGAGCTTTCCGTGTTCAACACCACTTCCCTCTCCCGGGTGAAAGACGGCGTCAGTTTCCTCTCAGAGGCCGAATACAAGGCGCTGCGCGCCCCTTCGCAGCCTTCGGAAGGCCTTTTGCGCATTTCCGTGGCCGGCAATCCCCGCATCGGTCATCCTTTCTCCGTATATGTGGAAAACAGCGGGAAACTGGCCGATGTGAGCGTTTCCGTCTATGCGGTGGACGAATTGGCAGAGCCTTCCGTTTCCACCCTGGCAGACTTCCTGAAGCTTCCCTGCACGGAAAAAGCCACATCGGCCCGCCTGCCGGAATACGAAGGCGAAATTGTGTATGCAGCCGTTGAGGGCCTGGCCCGGCGGCAGCTGGATTCCCTGTCGGATGTGGCCGTGGCTACGCTTTCGTCGGCCGGCTCCCCCTCGGATGTCTATGTGGGCAAGGTGAACGACAAGGGACGCCTGATGTTCTTTACCAATAATATATATGGCGACCGCGAACTGGTTTGCGAGGTAAAGGGCACGAGCGGCTATATTTCCCTGGTAGATCCTTTCCTGCATCCTTCGGTGGACGGGCTGGAGCCCCTGGCCCTTTCGGCCGTGCAGTACGGACCGCTGGTGCAGCGGAAGGCCGCCATCGGCACTTCCCTACAGGTAGACACCCTGGTGCAGTTCCTGCCCCGCCGGCACGACGTGCTGCTGGATTCGGACCGGCGCATCCGCTATCATCTGGACGATTATACGCGTTTTCCTTCCCTGGAAGAGGTGATCGTGGAGATTATCCCGGAACTGAGACTAGGCTCTGCGCACGGGCGCCGGGAGCTGAAGATGATTACCCCGGACGCCGTACATGCCCGTAAGATTCTCCGGGACAACATCCTGGCGCTGCTGGACGGCGTGGTCATTGACGATATATCCCTCCTGGAAGGTATGGATGCCATGCTGCTGCAGGACGTGGACGTGTATCCGCAGAGTTTCGTGATCGGCGGCCTGTCGTTCAACGGCGTGGTGAACTTCGTCACCAGCAAGAACTATGTGAAGGCGCTGCAGTTCCCGGACAACGTGCGCGTGGTAGACTTCAAAGGCGTTTCTTATCCGCTGGCCTATCTGGGTACCCCCGTCAAAGGCGACGACTACAGGCAGCTGCTGTACTGGCATCCCGCCCTGCAGATTGCTTCCGGCGAATCCCGTCGCCTGAACCTCACCGCCCCGGCCTACTCCGGCAGATTCCGGGTCATAGCCGAAGGACTCACGGAAGACGGAAACCCCCTGAGACAGGTATATGAGTTTGAGGTGCAATAGTTTAAACTGCACTCATTTAGAGCACGAAATTCCCCAAAAGCCGTTAAATGTGCAAGAATCGGGAAAAAGTTTTTAAAAAAAAATTTAATTTAAAATTCTTAAGAAAAACTTGCACATTTTTCGAAATTTTTAAGTATATTGCGGTCTAGAATCAATTAAAACCGTAAAAACTTAAGCAGAATCGTTATTATATCGCATCAAATCAGCATCTTACCCTGTTTGCAAAATTGGAATTGTTTTTCAATCTTTGTAGGCGATTTTCGCCGGTTTGGGTCGGCGAAGGTAGTGTATTCTGATGCAAAGGATAAAAGGATTTGTATCAATATTTATGTTTAACTATTTGTCACGCTTATGAAAAAAATCAGATTTTTTTTCACAGCCATGGTATTGTTGGCGGTCTCCGTCGCAGCCTTCGCACAGAACATCACTGTGAAGGGTACTGTGAAGGACGAAGCCGGTGAAGCCATCGTGGGAGCCAACGTGCTCCTGCAGGGCAGCCGCACCGTCTATACCATGACGGATGTCAACGGCGCCTTCACCCTGAATGTGCCTGGCAACGGTTCTCTCGCAGTGAACTGCCTGGGTTATCATGACCAGCTGGTTCCCGTGAATCACCGCGGCATCATTGACATCGTTCTCCAGCTGGACGACCAGGTCCTGGACGAGACCATCGTGGTGGCCTACGGTACTGCCACCAAGAGTTCCTTCACCGGATCGGCCGCTCAGGTTAAAACCGAAACCATCGAAAAGAAGGTGGCTACCAGCGTTACCAGCGCCCTGGCCGGCACCACTCCCGGTGTCCAGATCACCCAGTCCAGCGGTGACCCTGCCGGCGGCGGCAGCAACACCATCCGCATCCGCGGTATCGGCTCCATGAGCGCTTCCAACAGCCCGCTCATCGTTGTCGACGGTGTTCCCTACGACGGTGCCATCTCCGACATCAACCCCCAGGACGTAGAATCCATGTCCGTCCTGAAGGATGCAGCCGCCAGCGCCATTTACGGCCACCGCGGCGCCAACGGTGTTGTGATCATCACCACCAAGAAGGGTAATGCAGGCGACGCTATGGTCAAGTTCGACGCCCGTGTGGGTGTGAACTCCCGCCTCATCCCCAACTACGATGTCATCAAGGACCCGGCTCTGTATTACGAGACCTTCTACACCATGCTGTACAACAAGTACCTGTATGCAGGTCACAGCGCTGCAGAGAGCCACGCCTATGCCAACCAGTATCTGCTTGACAGAGACAACGGCGGTCTGGGTTACCTGGTGTACACCCTTCCGGAAGGCCAGAACCTGATCGGTACCAACTTCAAGATCAACCCCGCCGCAACGCTGGGTTATTCCGACGGTGAGTATTACTACATCCCGGACGACTGGTACAAGGAAGCTTTCCACGATTCCATCCGTCAGGAGTACAACGTTTCCGCTTCCGGTTCCTCCGGCAAGATCAACTACTACGCCAGCGTAGGTTACCTGAACAACAGCGGTATCGTGAACAACTCCGGTTATCAGCGTTACACCGGCCGTATCAACGCAGACTATCAGGCCAAGTCCTGGATCCGCATCTCGGCCAGCATGAACATTTCCCACTCGGATTCCCAGCAGGCAGACTGGAGCGATTCCTATGGTTCCTCCGGCAACATGTTCTACATTGCCAACACCATCGGCCCCATCTATCCGCTGTATGTGCGCAAACTGGACGATCAGGGCAATCCCTACATCGTAACGGAAAACGGCCGTACCCTGTACGACTCCAACAACACCAACCAGAAGCGTCCCAACATCGTGGGTAACGCTATCCGCGACAACGAATTCGACCGTACGCAGAGCTACGCAGACGTGGTTACCGGCAAGTTCGGCACCACCCTCACCCCGCTCAAGGGCCTGTCCCTGACCGCCAACATCGGCTTCACCACGGACAACACCCGTACCTCTTCCCTGGGCAGCCAGTTCGCCAGTTCCTCCGGTACAGACGGTTATGTGGGCGTTTCCCACTCCCGCATGTTCACCGTGAACCAGCAGTACCTGGCCGAGTATAAGTTCGAGATTGCCGACACCCAGCACTTCGATATCCTGGGCGGTTTCGAGAAATACAACTACATGTCCCAGAGCCTGAGCGGAAGCAACTATCACCTGTTCAACCCCTTCATCGGCGAACTGAACAATGCCGACGGTACCGGTTCCATGGTGAGCAACAGCTCTTCCACCGGCCGTTACGCCACCCAGGGTTTCCTGGCCCGCGTACAGTACGACGACAACAACACCATTTTCCTGAGCGCCTCCTACCGCCGCGACGAGTCTTCCCGCTTTGCACCGGGTCACCGCTGGGGTAACTTCGGTTCCTTCGGCGCCGCCTGGGTCATCAGCCGTGAAAACTGGTTCAACGTGAACTGGGTGGACATGCTCAAACTGAAAGTGAGCTACGGTGTCCAGGGTAACGATAACCTGGGCAGCTATCCTTACGCAGACCAGTATTCCCACTCCTGGAACGAAACCGACGGTTACAAGGTGGAGAAGACCTATGTAGGTAACGAGAACCTCACCTGGGAAACCTCCCGTTCCTTCAACCTCGGTGCAGACTTCGAGCTGTTCAACAACTACCTGAACGGTACCATCGAATACTTCAACCGCAAGACTACGGACCTGCTGTTCATGAAGAGCGTTCCCCAGAGCGCCGGTAACCCTACCGGACAGATTCCTGTGAACGTGGGTTCCATCCTGAACCGCGGCGTGGAACTGTCCCTGGACGGCTCCATCATCCGCAACAAGAACGTGAACTGGACCTGGAACGCCAACATCAGCCACTACATCAACAAGGTGCTGTCCCTGGATGAGAGCGTTTCCGACAACGGTATCCGCAGCGGTAACCGCATCATCCGCGTGGGCGGTTCCATCTACGACGCCTACATGTACAAGTTTGCCGGCGTAGATCCCGCAACTGGTGAAGCCCAGTACTACGCAGAAGAAATTCTGGGCAACGATGGCAAGGGCACCGGCACTTATGCCGCCCGTCCTACCCAGGAGCAGATTGACAAGAAGCTCACCCAGACCGTCATCACCAAGACCTTCGCCAACGCTTCCCAGTACGACCTGGGTTCCGTGCTCCCGAAACTCTTCGGCGGCTTCGGTACCACCATCAACGCTTACGGCTTCGACCTCAGCGCACAGCTTTCCTTCCAGCTGGGCGGTAAATACTACGATGGTTCCTACCAGGCCCTCATGAACACCGATGGCAAAGCCGCCGGCGGTGCCTGGCACACGGATGTCCTGAATGCCTGGACTCCTGAGAACACCACCAGCAACATCCCCCGCAACGACGGCGACATCCAGGTTTCCCAGAGCGCTGTGGACCGCTTCCTCATCAGCTCCAACTACCTGAGCGTGAACAACGTCACCTTGGGTTATACCCTGCCCAAGAAGTGGACCCGCAAGATTGGCGTAGAAAGCCTGCGCATCTACTGCGCCGGCGACAACCTGGCCGTCCTCACCGCCCGCAAGGGTGTGGATCCCCGCTTCTCCATGGGCCTCGGTTCCATGACCTCCGGCACCGGTCTTAACACCGGTTACTACTCCTCCATGCGCACCATCACCGGTGGCCTTACTCTCACCTTCTAAAATGTTCAGACAATGAAACTCAATAGATATATTGTTTTGGTTGCAGCGCTGGCCACCGTGGCCTGCACTGACATGAACAAGGTTCTGCCCGAGGGCGGCACCATGCTGGCCTCCCAGCGCCAGGAAGTCCTGGCCGCCGTTCCCAGCCGTGCTTCCGCCGACTTTACCGGTCTGTTCAACCCCCTGGGCAACCCGAACTACTTCGGTTATGGTACTCCGGACGACTGGGGCGTACTGATGATGCTCTTCTGCAACGACGCAGAAGGTCCGGATCTGACCCTGTCGGACAACAACTACAACTGGTTCTCCGTGTGCGGTGAACTCAGCTCCCGTAACGCATCCTACCGTAACCCGGTGATCCGCTACCGTACTCCGTACATGATCATCGCCAACGCCAACGACTTCCTGGCCGGTTTCCCGGAGGAAGTAGAAGACCAGAACAGCATTTACATGATTTGCCAGGCCCGCGCCCTGCGTGCCTTCGCCTACATGCTGCTGGTACAGGACTTCCAGTTCAACTACACCGTTGCCAAGGATAAGCCCGCCGTGCCCATCTGCTCGCCGGACGTTCCGGATCCCGCCAACAATCCCCGCGCTTCCGTACAGGAAATCTACGACATCATTGTCGCAGACCTGAACTATGCCGTGGAGAACCTGGATGGTTATGTGCGTCCTTCCAAGCAGAACATCGACCTGAATGTGGCTTACGGTCTTCGCGCCCGTGCCAACCTGCTCATGGGTAAATACGCAGACGCTGCCGCCGACGCCGCCAAGGCTGCCGAGGGCTATGAACCCGCCAGCATCGCCGAGGTCAGCGTTCCTTCCTTCATGGACATCAGCGAGCACAACTGGATCTGGGGCTTCGACATGACGGCCGACGTTGCCAAGACCTTCAAGTATGCCACCTCTTCTTCCTGGCTGCGTTCCTTCTCGGCCTGGGCCTATGCCGCCGGTACCGGTACCTACTCCAGCATCAACAAGATCCTGTGGGACAAGATTCCTGCTACCGACGTCCGCAAGGGCTGGTGGGTAGATGCAGAACTGCATTCCCCGCTCCTGGACGGTCTCGTATGGGATGCCGGCGAAAAGGGAAAGGCTTCCGGTCAGGCCATCTCCGAGTTTGAGTACGACGACAAACTGGCCTTCACGCCCTACACCAACGTGAAGTTCGGCTGCAACCCTATCGGCACCACCGATAACGCCGAGGATTCCCCGCTCATGCGCGTGGAAGAAATGATCCTGATCCAGGCCGAGGCCCTTGCCAAGAGCGGCAACCAGGCCCAGGCCACCCAGATCCTGGAAAACTTCGTGAAGACCTACCGTGATCCTTCCTACAGCGCCAGCGCCGGCGGCCGCAACTTCGCCGACGAGGTCTGGTTCCAGCGCCGCGTCGAGCTCTGGGGCGAAGGCTTCGGCATCCACGATGTCAAACGTCTGAACAAACCCCTGGTCCGCTTCCTGGGCACCCCCGAGAGCACCAGCTGGTCTCCTAACTTCCGCTTCAACCTGGCCGCCGACGACGGCTGGCTGAACATGCGTTTCAACAACGGTGAGCTCAATACCAACTTCGCTATTGTAGACAACACCGGCGGTAATCTTCCCAAGATGGACCAGAACCCTGGTCTTCGTGACGGTGTAACCGACTAATTAAAACTGACAGACAATGAAAAAGTTTTTTAGCATTTTTACTGTTGCCGCTCTCGCGCTGTTAGCCGTGGCTTCCTGCGGAAAGAAGGAAGAAGCCAACGTGCCCGGTGCGCCTGATGTGGACGGCTGCTACGGCGTCTATTTCCCGGTACAGGAAGCTACAGGCTACCATATCTATGATCCTACCCAGGAACTGACCGCTACCTTTACGGTTGCCCGTAAAAAGACCACCGGTGCCATCACCGGTCTGCCCATCGTGGTGGAGAGCGCCGATAAGGACCTGTTCCAGATTGGTTCCATCGACTTTGTCGACGGCCAGGCGGAAACCACCTTTACGGTAGACTTCCCGGCCGCCGAGGAAGGCAAGGAATACAAACTCCAGATTTCGGTCACCGACCCTCAGTATGCCTCCATCTACAACACCGCCACCACCTACATGGACTTCTCGTTCATGCAGGTGAAGATGGAAGACTTCCTGAATCCCAAGACCAAGGAACCTGCCATCATCACCCTGAACGAGGGCTGGTGGGGTGAAGTTCACCAGGCCAAGATGCGTTTCTACGAGGTAAACGGCGTCCGTACCTGCACCTTCTACAGCATTGAGGAAGGCAAAGGTATCTGGGGCGACACCCAGGATATCACCCTGCAGTTCACATGGTACACCAAGAACAACAACAATGACGGCCAGAATTTCCTGGAGGTCAAAAAGCAGTACTTTGGCTTTGACTACTCCGACTGGGCTTCCAAGCCGGTATCCGAGGCCTCACAGCCTATCTATGTATACGACTATCCTTGGTATTGGGTAGAGAGAGGCTATGCCTTCGGTTCCGACGGCATGGGTGCCGACTGGTTGGACGAGGCCACCAAGACCGGCCAGAAGGATGGTTCTTACCCTGTGGGTTACTACGACGGTAACGGTGGATTCTATTTCAACCTTCGTTACTACATTCCCGGTGTGGGTGGTTTCTCCCCGAATCCGTATGAGTTCGTGGCCATTGCCGACGGCTTCACCCGCGTAGATTACAAACTGTCTGTAGAAGCCGATTATCCGCAGAGTGGTTTCACTCCCGTGTATGTAGAGGCCGGCGCCGACATTGCTTCCCTCAAATACGCCATTTACGAGGGCGAACTGAGCAAAATTCAGATTGAAGGCAAACTGGAAGAGGTTGAGAAGGACTCCAACGCCGAGGTATTCGACGCGTTCGAATTCGATGAGGAAGAGGCCATCAACTACGCAACACTGAATCTGGAAGCCGAAAAGACCGGTGCCTATACGCTGGTTGCCCTGGGTCTGGACAAGGACGGTATGGTGCAGAACTCTGCCAGCACCGTATTCAATTTCGTTTCCGAAGACGATGCAACGGATCTGGCCGTGGATGTGAATGTCTTCACGGAAGACACTCCGGAGCGTTACCAGAATTACCACGCCTATGATTCATTCGCCTTTGGCATTTCCGGTACGGATCTTACCGACGTTCACGTAGGTATCTTTACGGAAGAGACCATTACCAAGAACGGTGACGACGCCGTTTTCGAAGCTGTGAAGGCTGACGAAAAGGATACTTACGCCCTTTCTGCCGAAGAGATTGCTCAGGTGAATGGTGAAGGCGGCTACTACGATGTGCTGTCCGGCCTTAATCCCAAGACCACCTACTATGTGGTTGTGTGGGCTACCAACGGCACCATGGATAGCTTTGCCTATGACAGCTACACCACCGACAAGTTACCGTATGTCTGGAACAGCCTGGGTAAGGGCCTCATCACGGACGGCTTCTTCACCACCTTGTTCCCTAACAAATCTGACGTAACGGTTCCTTGCGACGTGTTCGAAGAGGCAAATACCCCTGGTCTGTACATGGTTACAGGTTTCCAGTGCGCTTTAGCTGCCGGATTCTTCGGTATTACTGCAGAAGAGATGGCACCGTACGAGAACGGTAACTGGAGAAATGCCGAAGTAGTGATTGACGCTACCGATCCCGACGCTGTTTTCATCGAAGCACAGGATTATGGCATCTTGGTGAACAGTTCCTATGGTTTCTTCATGATAGAAGCAGAACCTACCGGTACCCTGAAGGACGGTGCCATTACCTGGCCTGCAGAGGAAATGTCTGTCGGTATGCCCGGCATAGACACGTGGTACTATGGTAACCTGGATGGAACGTTCAAGATTCAGCTGCCTTCCGCCGCTCCTTCTGCTCCCGCCGCTGCTCCTGCCCGTACGGACGGTGAGGTCAAGGATGTGATTCTCTCGAGCGGCAGCCGCCTTTACAACAA
>Ga0310694_10004844_pt1 | contig 12928 bp, 7 predicted proteins | sample 174DNAGHGhighgp2_FD_203884 | JGI IMG/M metagenome (GOLD analysis project Ga0310694, IMG submission 203884) | Sheep rumen microbial communities from Palmerston North, Manawatu-Wanganui, New Zealand - 1742 DNA GHGhigh gp2 (v2) (version 2) | ecosystem: Host-associated > Mammals > Digestive system >...
TGTGCTCATCTGCGACGGCGAGGGCAACATAGTCTACCGCCACAACGGATATAAGGACGGAGAGGAACAGGAGCTGATAGAGAAAGTAAGGGAACTGGTGAAATGATGCTATACTGCTGCTAAATGTTCAACGTCCAATCTACACTCAGGCTTCTCCTGCTGACGGCAGCCACTGCGGCCGTGGCACCTGTCATGGCACAGGTGACACTGACGGGCAGCATACAGAGCGACATACTCATACCCCAGGAGGACAGCGTCATAGGTGCCGGCAAGGAAAGCGACTGGGCGCTCACCAACACCTTCGCCGAGCTGCAGATGCGGAGCAAGCACGTCGATGCCGGTGCGCGGCTGGAGTATCTGCAGCACCCACTGCCAGGCTTTGAGCCCGACTACAAGGGATGGGGCGTGCCCCACCTCTACGTGAAGGGCCGGCTGGCAAAGGCAGAACTGACAGTGGGCGACTACTACGAGCAGTTTGGCTCGGGGTTCATACTGCGCACCTACGAAGAGCGCTCGCTGGGCCTGGACAACGCGCTGCGTGGGGCACACCTAGCATGGCAGCCGGCAAAGGGCGTCACACTGAAGGCACTGACCGGACGGCAGCGACACTACTGGGAGCACAACAAGGCATGGGTGTCGGGCGCCGACGTACAGTGGGAGATGCAGCTCGGCAGCTCAACACCCGAGGCTCGTTCACCGCAGACCATACTTACCCTGGGAGCCTCGTTCGTAAACAAGCACGAGGCCGACGAGGACATACTGGTCGATGCCACACGCAGGCTGAACCTGCCTCGCAACGTCAACGCCTTCGACCTCAGGGCAAACCTGCACAGGGGCAACCTCAGCCTGCTGGCAGAGTATGCACAGAAGACTCAGGACCCCTGCACCGGCAACGGCTTCACCTACCGCAAGGGCTACGTGGCCATGCTCTCTGCAAGCTACTCAAAGAAAGGGGCGAGCCTGCTGCTACAGGCAAAGAGGGCCGACAACATGATGTTCCGCAGCCAGAGGAAATATGACAAGGCCACCACGGCATCGATGATAAACCACCTGCCAGCCTTTATGCTCGAGCACACATACACACTGCCGGCACTCTATCCCTACGCCACACAGTATGACGGAGAGTGGGCCCTGCAGGCCGAAGGGTCATACACATTCCCAAAGAGCACACCACTGGGAGGAAGGTACGGCACCACGGTGAAAGTGAACTTCTCGCACATACACAGCCCCGAATACTCCGACGCACAGACAGGTGCAGACGGCACCACGGCCAACCTCATGGGCACCGACGGACGCAGCTCGCAGTTCTTCTCGTGGGGCGCACGCACTTACTACCAGGACCTGAACATACAGGTCGACAAGAAACTCACACCCGACCTGAGGCTCAACCTCATGTACATGAACCAGTTCTACAACATGACGGTCGTGGAAGGTGAAGGCGGCATGATACACAGCGACATCGTGGTGGCCGAGGCGAAGTACCGGCTGAGCAGGAAAGCGACACTGCGCGGCGAGGCGCAATACCTCTTCACCAAGGACGACGAGGGCGACTGGGCCTTCGCACTGCTCGAACTGTCGTTGCTGCCACGCTGGATGATCACGGTCAGCGACCAGTACAACGCAGGCTCGTCGCACATACACTACTACATGGGCTACATAACGTTCTCGGAGGGCGCACACCGGCTACAGATGGGCTATGGCCGCACGCAGGCCGGCTACAACTGCTCGGGAGGCGTCTGCCGCTACGTGCCGGCAACAAAAGGACTCACACTGTCGTACAACTATAATTTCTGATTTCCCCTCCTCCACCACATACCGCTATGAAACGAATTGTACTGCCATTCATCACCCTGCTCTTCTTCGCCTGCGACCAAGTGGACCCTGCCGACCGCTACATAGCCATCGACAATGCGACTCCTGGCGGGCAGGAACCGACCGAGGCCGTCGAGACACGGCGCGTGCTAATAGAGGAGTTCACCGGACAGCGCTGTGTCAACTGCCCCAATGCCGCAGCAGAGATACAGAGGCTGAAGCAGGCCTACGGCGCCGACACGGTCATCGCAGTGAGCATACACGGCGGCGAGCTGGCCTTCTACTCAACAGCGAAATTGCTGGGGCTGCGCACCGAGCTCGGCGACGAGTATAACAAGCGCTGGAACGTGGCGGCATGGCCAAAAGGAATGGTGAACCGCTCAGGATTGCTGTCGGACTACGAGGAGTGGTTCACACTGGTGAACAGCGCAGTAAAACAGGAAGCACCACTCAAACTAAGCGTTGAGGCAACCACATCTGCCATCACCACGACGGCAGAGGCGCTGAAGCCTGTACAGGGAAAACTGCAACTGTGGGTCACCGAGAGCGGGATAACGGCCATGCAAGCCATGCCCGACGGAACAAACAACCGCGAATACACCCACAACCACGTGCTGCGCACAGCTGTCAACGGAGCATGGGGCGAGGACATAACACTGGCACAAGGACAGACAGAGACATTTACACACACCGTAGCCCTGGACCCGGCGTGGAACAGCGGCAGCCTCAGCGTTGTAGCCTTTGTCTACAACGACAGCGAAGGACTTCTGCAAGTGGTGGAGACAGCAGTGAAGTAGAGCTGATGGTGAAACTTGCATAATTACTTGCATAACATATTTGGTTAAATAGTGTAAAAACGTTTGGACGTTTTGAGAAAAAAACCTATTTTTGTAGTCTCAAAATGTTACAAACCATACTAACAACTTTATTTTTTCATAACATCATTTATTATTTTAACTAACAACAAACAAAGCGTATGAAGAAGTTTTTATCTTTGATGGCACTCGTGATGCTATGCGTCGTGAGTGTAAGCGCACAGAAGACCATCTACCTCAATCCAGGTCCATGGAACGCAGATGGCGCTCGTTTTGCAGTGTATATGTTCCAGGATGAGCAAAACGCCTGGGCAGAGTTCGCTGCCGTAGATGGCAAGAATGTTTACAGTGCAACGGTACCCGATGCATACGGAAACATTGTGCTTGCCAGGCTGAAACCCGCCACTGACGCCGAGTATGTCGCCGACAACGACGGTCTGAACTGGAGCAACGTATGGAACAAGTCTGACGACATCGCCAATGTCGCCGACAATGCCCTCTACACCATCACAGGATGGCAAACAAGCGATTTCACGGTGAGCACCTATAGCAAGATGCCTATCCCCGAGGGACGCTACTACATCATCGCACAGGCTGAGGAAAGTGACAACCTCATGGCCGCCGGACACAACTGGGGCACCAAGGGCATCATCAACGGCACCGGACTCGACTTTACTCTGACCTTCAACGAGAGCAACAACACCTACGACATTGACAGCCGCGTCTCCAATGGTGGCAACAACCACTTCCTGGCCAACGGTCTGTGGATGGACGGTCCCTCTTACGGATGGACCATCGAGGAGGCCGACTACGGCCACTATATCTGCTCCACCTCCGACGGCGTGAAGAAGTATATCGGTGTCAGCGCAACCAGAGAGCTTGAGATGACCGACACACCTTACGCATGGGCATTCATCAATGCTGACTGGTGGGAGAACAACCAGCTGGAGGGCTTGAAGGAGGCCACTGCTACGGCTCCCGTCGATGCCACATTCCTCATCAAGTGTGCCGACTTCAACCGCAATGACCTGCGCAAGAGCGCATGGACCATGGAGGCCAACAACAAGAACCTCAATGGCGGCTGCGACGGTTCACACTTCAACTGCTGTGCCGAAAGCTACCACTCTGTATTTACACTGAGCCAGACGTTGGCCGGCGCCCCCGCCGGTGTCTACGCACTCACCGCTCAGGGCTTCTACCGCCAGGACGGCTCAGACAACGACAACCTGCCTTACTTCTATGCCAACGACGAGAAGCAGACATTCCCGCTGCGCACAGGCTCTGAGAACGGCATGGACACCGCCGGCGACTCATTCCTCAAAGGCAACTACACCATAGAGCCTATCTATGTGCAGGTAACCGAGGCCGGACAGCTCACCGTGGGCGCCAAGCTGGAGACCAACACCAACCTGTGGTGCATCTTCGACAACTTCCAGCTGAAGTACTACGGAGCCAATACCACCATCGACCAAGTGAAGAACGCTGCACTCTTTGCAAAGGTTGGGGAGCTGAAGGAGCAACTTGACAAGATCGTTAAATCTGAGGAGATTGAAGTGGAGGCCGTTGTCTCAGAGCTCACCACTGTTTCTAATGAAGTGGTTCCCGCCGAGATTACTACCGCTGAGGCTGCTCAGACTGCCATTGAAAAGCTGACTGCCGCCATAGAGAAGGGCGAGGGCTACATCAAGGCCAAGAACGTGCTGCCACAGATGAAGAAGCTCACCGAGAGCACCAACTTCTACAGCGCAGAGGCTCTTGACAACTACTACGGACAGTGGTACCAGAAGTACGAGGCCGGCACCCTGACCGGAGCCGAGGCTAACGCCCTGGAGGATCCCTTCGTGGTGACTGGCTGGCGCGCTAACAACAATGTTGACGACCTGCTGATGAGCACATGGGACGCTGAGCCTATGGACTGGGCTAAGTACTACATCAACACATGGTCTGTCGAGGGCGCTAACGACGGCACCGACTTCGCAGTGCCATTCTTCGAGTACTGGACTGGCGACGACAACTCGCTCGGCGAGAGGGTGCTCACCGGAACCATGACCGGACTGGAGCCTGGCACGTATGGTGTCTCTGCCTGGGTGCGCGTGCGTGGTAAGAACGGATTCACAGCTCCTGCCTACGGCATCACCATGCAGGCTGCCAACGGAGAGGCTGTCAATGCTGTAGCAGCAACGGCTGTGCCCAACAGCAACTTCTACGTGGGACAGATCACGGCCATCGGCGAGGTCGCAGAGGACGGAGTGCTCACACTGAAGTTCAACGTAGCTGCCGACAACAACATCAGCTGGCTCTCGTTCAAGAACGTGAAGTTCAACAAGATGCAGACCTTCACCGCCAAGTTCGAGAACGAGGACACATGGGAGAAGGTGTATGCCTACACTTGGACCGGTGGCGAGTATGACAAGGTGGAGCAGCTCGGCGCATGGCCCGGCACAGAGATTACGGCTTCTGTAGATGAGGCCGGCGTCTACACCGCAACCATCGCTGGCGCAGAGGCTCCTGCCAACATCATCTTCAACAACGGACTGGAGGGCGAGGCTCTCATCCAGACCGAGGACTTCGTCTTCGAGGATGGCAAGACCTACAAGTACCTCATCCCCGCTACCGACATCGTAGTCAGACCTGAGGCTGGTGCTAACATTACCGACGCCGTGGCTGCCGAGGCAGCTAAGGTCCGCAAGGTGGGCAGCATCACCATCGAGCTGGCACAGGCCGCTAACTACACCGTCAGCGGTACTCTGACAGCATACAAGAACTTCGAGATTCAGGCCAACGGCGCCACCATCGACGCTTCATCTCTGGATGGCAACCTCATAGAGATGGCTGCTACAGACAATCCTGCTGTAACTGTTCCTGTAGAGTTTGTCAGCATCCACAACGCTACGCTGAAGGGTCTGAAGAAGCCGCTGTTCTACAGCACGCAGAAGGGCTACCTGATCGACTGGCTGACCATCGACAACAGCATCATCGAGGTGGCTGCCGATGCCACCACCATCGACTTCACCAAGGGCAGCGCAGTGCGCAACTTCAACATCGAGAACTCTACCATCTACGCTCCCGTGGCTACCACCAAGTCGTTCTTCAGCTCACAGGCCGGTCAGAAGCTCACAGAACTTGACGAAGAGGGCAAGCAGACCTTCATCATCAAGAACTCTACCATGTACAACCTGGCTAAAGACAAGAACTTCTTCACGCACCGCCAGAACAGCCAGAAGTGGCTGACCTTCGTTGCCGAGAACAACATCTTCGTGAACTGCGGCAAGAACGGCCAGGCCATCAAGGGCATGAACGGCGGCGGAAAAAGCACGAACCCGACCTGGACCATCAGCGGCAACGTGTTCAACTTCGAGGTTGACGGCGTGATGACCGACACCAGCGCAGCTGAGGAAACCGGCGATGCCGAAGAGCCTATACAGAACAGCTATGCTCTCGTGATGACCTTCGTCGATCCTGCGGGCGGCGACTTCAACGCTGACTTTACGGCAGCCGAGGATGCCACCATCCCGACGGAGAAGATTGGCGACCCGCGCTGGACGCTGAACTACAAGGCTCCTGAGGTTGAGACCACCTACTACCTCGTAGGCACCTTCAACAACTGGACCGCTTCCGACACCTACAAGCTCACGCTTAACGAGAATGCCGATGAGGGTGTCGTGGAGTACATGCTCACGCTCGACATTCCTGCCAACAGCTCGATGAAGGTTCTGGACAACCTCGGCAACTGGTATCCTGCCACCGGCCCCGACTTCGTAGTGAACGACGAGGGCAACTTCACCGTCTACTTCCGTCCGAATGCTGACGGCGATGAATTCTGGTTCGAAGGCTACATCTACTGCCAGTACAATGGAATACCCACCGGCATCAACAGCATCTTCGCCGAGGCTGTGGAGAACGGAAAGGTGTACAACCTGCAGGGCCAGAAGGTGCAGAACGCCCAGAAGGGTCTCTACATCGTCAATGGCAAAAAGGTCGTGCTTAAGTGAGTGACGAGCCAAACTCGTTTGAGCTCGTCCGAACGTGAACGAGCTCGAACGAAGTTCAAGGTCGTGATTAAGTGAGCGACGAGCCAAACTCGTTTGAGCTCGTCCGAACGTGAACGAGCTCGAACGAAGTTCAAGGTCGTGCTTAAGTGAGTGAAATGAGAGCGGGCTCTCATTTCCAAACGTGAACAATTTCGGGTCGTGCTTTGTTGCACGACCCGTTTATTTATACCTTCTATAAAAATAAGTGCGTAAAAGTTTGGTGGAGTCAAAGCAAATTTGTAATTTTGCCGATGAGATGCTTTTATAGCATTATGAAAGGAAAAAACTATTGCAATTAACTTTATTAACTAAAACAATTAAGCGTATGAAAAAGATTTTATCTCTATTGGCACTCATGATGCTGTGCGTCATGGGGGCAAACGCCCAGACAACGCTGATAGACTACCCGACCAGTAAGGACGGAACGGCCATCAGTGGTTCTACAGTTGAGAGTACGGTCAAAATCCACGACAACGCTGATGCTGTGGCATGCTACTCCCTGAAAAATGGCTATCTTACTGATGCCAAAATGAATGGTAACCATATTAAGCTGTCCACTGAGGGCGGATTTAAGAAGGGCGACGTCATTACTATCGGTGGAGCTATCAACAATTCCGATGAAACCAAGTGGGGTACTGTTGCCCTGTTTTCGGCAGATGCCACAGAGGAGGTTGCCACTGTCATCCACAAGTTTGAGAATTTCATCAACGGCCGTCTTGTGAGTGACGACATTGTTGAGCAGTCCTACACTTTGGAAGACGGTTTCGACGCACTGTATTTGGGACGCGATGGAAATACTGGTACCAACGTGACGCTCATAAAAGTTGTCAGACCTGAGCAGTCGGAGCCTCTGACCACCAACAAAACCATCGTTCTCGTTCCTGGCGTCTGGAATGCTGACGGAGCAACATTCGCTGCCTATGCTTTCAATGAAACCGATACCAAATGGTTCCCATTCATTGAGGCTTCTGGCAGCTTTGCCACCCAGATTCCAGACAATTTCACCAAGATTGTCCTTGTCCGCCTGAAACCCGCTACCGACGCAGGTTTCAACACCGAGAACAACGGCCTTAACTGGGACAACAAGTGGAACCAGACCGAAGACATCGACTTCACTGCCATTGCAGACCAAACCATCTTCACCATCAGCGACTGGGGAAGCGAAAAGAGCCCATACACCACCAGCAACCCGCTGCAGGAGGCCCGTGAGAAGCTGACCAAGATTATCACTATGGCCGAGATGCTCGACGCCGAGGGACTGGCCACTCAGATTGCTGCCGCTAAGGATGCTGTGGCTGGTACAGACATCAGCGCCATGGAGACGGTGACGAACGATCTTATGGCAAAGGCTCTTCCCAAAGCCAGTGAAGTTCTCACCATGGCAAAGGAGTTTGCAGAGAAGTATGGTTATACCGACGTGTCGGCTGCCATCAGTGCTGTTGAGGCTGCAATACTGCCCGCAATGGGTGGCAACATGGAGCCGATAGAGACCGCTCTGAACAATCTGATTGCAGTGGCTATTCCCGCTGCCCAGGATGCTATTGGCAAGATTGAAGGATATGCAGAGGCACTTGAAAACGAGGCCCTGAACACTGCTATTGCTGAGGCTAAGGCTGCCGTGGCAAGCGGCAATGTCAAGGACATGATTACAAAGATCAAGGCGCTTGAGGAGCCATTCGCCGCTGCCGCAGAGGCGTTCGTCGGAAAAGTTGCTTCAGAGAATATCGAGGATGCCAGCGTGGTGGCTGCACTGCAACAAGTGGCAATAGCCAAGAATGCTGATCCGTTCAGCATCGTTGCCTTTGGCGACGCAGTGAAGGAGCTGATAAAGGCATACAAGGCTTACCAGCTGGAGCAGAATCCTGTCTACACTGTAGCTGGTACTGCAGACCTCACTGGCTATGACTGGGATGTCACCAAGAACGAGATGAAGAAGAACGAGAATACCGGTCTCTACGAGTGGACTGCCAAGTTCATCACCGTCACCAACGACCAGCAGCCTAAGTTCAAGGTCGTGAAAAACTACACCGAATGGTATCCAGAGGGTGGCGAAGAGACCAACTGGGTCATCACTCCTGCTGCGCTCGAGGGCGAAGGAATCTACACTTCCATCACCATCATTTTCAATGCTGAGACCAAAGAGATCACCGTCAGTGGCATCAAGAGAGAGACTCCTGTCTATGCCGACGACAATGTCTACTTCTGGGAGTCGCCCGATGGCTATGTCAACGAGAACGGCGGCGTGGCTGTGCACAACAATGGCGGACGCGTGAACTATGCCCAGGCTGGCTATTACACCATCAGCCTGAATGGTAAGGCCGACTTCTCGTCAGACATTGTCACCATCACGCTGAACGAGGGTGTCTCGCTGAGCAAAGGCGACAAGATTGCCATCACTGCCTTCCGTAACAAGGACGCTTCTGGCAAGAAGTCGGGTGCACTGCTGAAGTTCGACGATGGCAGCACAGTCAATACAGGCAACGGCGAAGAGTTTGTCAACATCAATGCCGCTGTGTCTGGTACAAGCGAATATGGCACTGAGCCTAACACCGTCATTGTCAATGTTCCTGAGTCTGCCGTGGGAAGCAAGACCATCCAGATGACTCGCTCGAACCAGGGCACCAACCTCTTCATCACAAAGATTGAGATCGCACCAAATATTACCACCGGCATCAGCACTGTTGCTGCCAATGTTGTTAACGACGGACAGGTGTACAACCTTGCCGGCCAGAAGGTGCAGACCATGAAGAAGGGTCTCTACATCATCAATGGCAAGAAGGTGCTGATGAAGTAAACGGAAGAAACAATCACTCTATCTTAAATAAGGTCCGGGCTGCGCCAAAGGGTGCAGCCCGGACTTTTTGGGCAAAATATTTTGTGGTGATAAATAAATGTTGTAACTTTGCCGCCCCAAACCACTTATTTGAACAATGAACACTATCAACGAACGACAGGACGAGATAATAGAGGAGTTTCAGGACTTCGACGACTGGATGGACAAGTATCAGCTGCTCATAGACCTGGGCAGCAGCCAGCAGCCTCTCGACGACAAGTACAAGACCGACGCCAACCTCATCGACGGCTGCCAGAGCCGTGTGTGGCTGCAAGCCGACTATCGCGACGGACATGTCTACTTCCAGGCCGAGAGCGACGCACTAATAGTGAAAGGCATCGTGGCGCTGCTTATACGTGTGCTCGACGGGCAGACACCTGCCGACATACTTGCCGCCGACCTGTACTTCATTGACCGCATAGGGCTGCGAGAGCACCTCTCGCCAACACGCAGCAACGGACTGCTCGCCATGATGAAGCAGATGCGGCTCTATGCCATAGCATTCCAGTCGAAGTAGCTACCGCCCGCAGCCACTATTGTGGCATGGGACTCATGGGGCTCATGGGGCTCATGGGGCTCATAGGTCTCATGGGACCCATAGGTCCGGCAGCTACCGCCTCATGTTTCTCGGATGATGAGTGAGCACCTCTTCGCGCAGTGTCTGCATGGAGAGGTGCGTGTATATCTCTGTGGTGCCTATCGACTCGTGGCCCAGCAGCGCCTGTATGACGCGCAGGTCGGCACCGCCCTCCAGCAGCGCTGTGGCAAACGAGTGACGCAGCGTGTGCGGCGAGATGGTCTTCTCTATGCCTGCCTCCACGGCCTGCTGCTTAAGCATGATGAGAATCATCACACGGGTGAGGTGTGCTCCACGCCGGTTCAGGAACACATAGTCCTCCTCGCCAGCCTTTATCTTCAGACTGTTACGCCACGGCATGTAGTTCTCTATCTCGTGCAGGGCACGGTCGGAGATGGGTACCAGACGCTCTTTTTTCCCCTTACCCATGATGCGTAGGAAGCGCTCGTCGGCATAGACCTCAGACCATTTCAGGTTCACCAGTTCAGAGACACGCAGACCACATGAGAACAGCACCTCTATGATGGCCCTGTTCCTGTGTCCTTCAGGCTTCGACAGGTCTATGGAGTTCTCCAGTCGGTCCACCTCTTGTGGAGTGAGAAACTCGGGCAGATGCTCGCCGACGACCGGCGACTCCAGCAGCTCCGACGGGTCGTTCTCTATGTACCCGTCGAGAAGCATATAGCCGTAGAGCGAGCGCACACCGCTCAGTATGCGGCACACGGAACGCGCCCCTATACCTATGTCGTGAAGACTGGCGCTGAACTCCTGCAGGTCCTCCAGTGTGGCCTCGGTCAGCTCCTTTCCGCTCTTTGCAAGGAAGGTCACCAGTTTGTCCGCGTCGAGGCTGTAGGCCTCCAGCGTGTTCACCGACATGTTGCGCTGCAAGCGAAGGTAGCGCCGGTAGTCTTTCAGTATCCTTCTGGTCTGTTCCATATATTTTAGTCAAACAGCTCGCGTAGCACTGGCAGAGAGCGCAGCTCTGGCAACGCCGGGAGGTGCAGACGGTAGTAGGTCTCTATTATCTCGAGTGTGCGGTTGCGCTCCGCCCTGCTCAGTCGGAAGAGGTGCATGGTGCCATAGTCCATGCGCATCATCAGTGCTATGCGCCCCGCCTCCTCGGGCATCAGGTAGTCGTGGTGTGTGGGTGTGTCGGCGCAGAATGTGGCAGCCCTCAGGTCGAAGTACATGTCTTTACCAGGCTCGTCCCTGCTGCTCAGGTTTGGAAAGAAGCCCAAGAAGCGCGACAGGTGCATGAGAAACACCAGGTGGAAATTGGCATAGCGGTCTTCGCGGCTGTCGAGCCACTCTATGCTCGAACGTACGTAGTCGAAGAGCTGTGGGTTGCGCTGCTCGTCTTTCAGCGCGTGGTACAGGAACTCTGCCACGAAGAGCGCTATGGCAAGCTTCGGCGGGGTGGTCAGCAGGCTCGATGAAGGGCAGAGCATCGCCGCGTCTCTCAGCTTCTGCACATCTTGCTGCTGTCTCACCTCGGCGTCGACAGACAGCAGGGTGAGCGGTTGGAAGTACTGCTTCTTTATCTTGGCACGCCCCGTCTTGGGAATGTTCACGCCAAACGACAGCCGGCCGTGCTCGCGGGTGAACATGTCGACTATGAGCCGGCTCTCGCCATATTTCAGCGAGTGCAGCACTATGGCTTCTGTCTTGCTGTTCATGCCCTTTACTTTGACAGTTGCTCCACAGCCTTGCGCCATCCGGCGTACAGCTCGGCGTGGCAGTCCTGGCCAGGGGCTATCACCTGCGTCACCTTGCGCAACGGGGCTACCTCGGCAAACGACTGCCACAGCCCGGTGGCCATTCCACACATCACGGCGGCTCCCATGGCCGAAGCGTCGTCCACCTCGGTGCACACCACTGGTGTCTGTAGCAGGTCGGCCTGCAGCTGCATGAGGAAGCGGTTTTTTGTAGGTCCGCCGTCGGCGGCTATCTCTCTGAGGCCACCGCTTATGCTGGCGGCCATCACGTCGGAGAGGTCCTTCACCTGAAATGCTATCGACTCCAGCGCTGCGCGCAACAGGTGGGCACGTGTGGTGGCGAAGGTGAGGCCGAAGACGGCACCCTTCACGTCGCTCTTCCACCACGGGGCTCCCAGACCGGAGAAGGCGGGCACTATATACACCCCGCCCGAGCTGTCTACACTTGTGGCCTCTGCCTCCATCAGCCGTGGGTGCTCCACCATCTTCAGCTGGTCTGCCATCCATTTCAGCGTGGCGCCGGTGCTGTAGATGTTGCCCTCGAAGCCATAGTAGTGGCGTCCCAGGGCGGAGAAGCCTACGCTGGTGACAAGTCCCTCCGGGGCGGGCAGAGCCTTTGTGCCTATGTTCACCATGACGCTCGAGCCTGTGCCGTAGGTCACCTTGCCCATGCCCTCGTCGAAGCACATCTGCCCCACGAGCGCTCCGTGGCTGTCGCCAAGCACTCCGGCAATGGTTATTGGTGTGGCGAAGAGTCCCTCTACGGTGGTCTGGCCATAGACGGCGTCGCACGCCTTCACCTCGGGCATCATGGAGCGGGGTATGGTGAAGAGCCGTAGCAGGTCGTCGTCCCAGTCCATGGTGTGTATGTTGAAGAGCATGGTGCGCGAGGCGTTGGTGGTGTCTGTGGCGTGCACCTTGCCGCCTGTCAGCTTCCATATCAGCCATGTGTCGATGGTGCCCATGAGCAGGTCGCCACGTTCGGCAGCGCCGCGTGCCCCTGCTACGTTGTCCAAGAGCCATTTCACTCCGCTGGCAGAGAAGTTGGGGTCTGTCTTCAGGCCGCTCTTCTCCATCACCATCTGAGCCATGCCCTCGGCAGTGAGCCGGCGGCAGAGCTCTGCTCCCCGTGTGTCTTGCCACAC
>Ga0310694_10004845_pt1 | contig 12928 bp, 7 predicted proteins | sample 174DNAGHGhighgp2_FD_203884 | JGI IMG/M metagenome (GOLD analysis project Ga0310694, IMG submission 203884) | Sheep rumen microbial communities from Palmerston North, Manawatu-Wanganui, New Zealand - 1742 DNA GHGhigh gp2 (v2) (version 2) | ecosystem: Host-associated > Mammals > Digestive system >...
TTTTGAAAGACGAAGAGCGTTCCTCATGTATACGAAACCTTAAATATATTTATGTACGCGAAAGAGGGGAATTGATGTTCGCGCACACAAATCGGTTGACTTTTGTCAAGAACAACGCCTTTTTCGGCACAAAAAAGTGCGAAAGTCTTGCGTAATCCACAAAAAGGCAGTACCTTTGCACCGTCAAACAGACAAAGCGAGTACCGCAAGTGCGCGGGAAAGCATACAAAGAAGATTGTTTTAGGTTAGTAGTAATATTTATAGTTTTAGGTTTTTAGTTATTGGTAAAGAAAGTTTTCAACTGCGGATAACAGGTGGTCGCTGTGAAGCTCCCATTTAAACTTTCGAATTTTTAGTCCTACGTGGGCTGAAATTTCTTTTAAGAGAAAAAGGATTTTTAGTTAAACATAGGCTTGTTCCGCTGTAGCTCGCGAGAGTTGCAGCGGACTTTTTTTATCTCTTTGCCATAGAATCATGTGGGTTGTGAGCGTAATAATTGTTAAAATATTGTACTTTCCTTTGCTGTATCACAGAAAATGTTTACCTTTGGACAAAATTCTAAAACCCGAAAAACGTGAAACCTTAAATATTAACAAATGGAACTATGAGTTATTTACGATTTGAAAAAGCCGTGATGACAAACCTTGAGGAGAGTCTGCGTCGTGAATTACTCCGTACCAACCGCTCTGGTGCCTACAGTGCTTCGACACTTGTCGACTGCAACACACGTAAGTACCACGGGCTGCTTGTAGTACCCGTACCTGAGATTGACGACGAGAACCATGTGCTCTTGTCGTCGTTCGATTGTACCGTAGTACAGCACGGAGCAGAGTTCAACCTGGGTCTGCACAAGTATCAAGGCAACAATTTCAGCCCCAAGGGGCACAAGTACATCCGTGAGTTTGACGCTTCGCTGGTACCTACAACGACCTACCGTGTTGGCGGTGTCATACTGAAGCGCGAGACCATCTTCCAAGCCTACGAGGACCGCATCCTGATCCGCTACACTCTGGAGGATGCACACTCTGCTACACTGTTGCGCTTCCGTCCGTTCCTCGCCTTCCGCTCAGTACGCCAGTTCACACACGAGAACTCTGTGGCCAGCCGCGAATACCACGAGATAGACAACGGCATAAAGACCTGTATGTACGCCGGCTATCCAGACCTCTACATGCAGTTCAACAAGAAGAACGAGTTTGTCTTCCAGCCCGACTGGTACCGTGGCATAGAGTACCCGAAGGAGCAGGAGCGCGGATATGCCTCAAACGAGGACCTCTACGTGCCCGGCTATTTCGAGGTGCCCATCAAGAAGGGCGAGAGCATAGTCTTCTCGGCCTCTACGTCGAGCATCAAGACGAGCACTCTGAAGAACCTGTTCCAGAAGGAGATAGACGTCCGCGTGCCCCGCGACAACTTCTACCACTGCCTGGTGACAGCAGCACACCAGTTCCACAACCGCGAGGCCGACGACACACGCTACCTGCTGGCCGGATACCCGTGGTTCAAGTGCCGTGCACGCGACACATTCATCTCGCTGCCCGGACTGACACTGGCCATAGACGAGGCCGACTACTTCGAGCTGGTGATGAACACGGCAGAGAAAGGCCTGCGCGAGTTTATGGAAGAGAAGCCGCTGAGCGTGAAGATATACGAGATAGAGCAGCCCGACGTGCCCCTCTGGGCAATATGGGCCATTCAGCAGTATGCCAAGTATGTTGGCCGCGAGAAGTGCTTTGAGAAATACAGCAAGCTGCTCACCGACATTGTAAGCTATATAGAGAACGGAGGCCACCCCAACCTGCGTCTTGACGACAACGGACTGCTCTACAGCAACGGACGTGACAAGGCTGTCACCTGGATGAACTCGACAGCCAACGGACGCCCCGTGGTGCCCCGCTCAGGATATATCGTGGAGTTCAACGCACTGTGGTACAACGCCTTGAAGTTCTGTGCATCGCTTGCTGCCGACAATGGCGACAAGGACGCTGCAGCACATCTCGAGGAGCTGGCTGCAAAGGCCAAGCAGTCGTTTGTCGACACCTTTGTCAACGAGTACGGCTACCTTCTCGACTATGTCGACGGCAACATGATGGACTGGAGCGTGCGCCCCAACCAGATATTTGCCGTGGCCCTCGACTACTCGCCACTCTCGCAGCAACAGATGAAGAGCGTAGTAGATATATGTACGCGCGAACTGCTGACGCCCAAGGGCCTGCGCTCGCTCTCGCCAAAGAGCGGCGGCTACAACCCGATGTACGTTGGCCCGCAGACACAGCGCGACTATGCTTACCACCAGGGCACAGCATGGCCATGGCTCGGAGGCTTCTACATGGAGGCTTGCCTGAAACTGTACAAACGCTCGCGCCTGTCGTTTATAGAGCGCCAGATGGTGGGCTACGAAGACGAGATAGACTATCATGCCATTGGCACCATCTCTGAGCTCTTCGACGGCAACCCGCCATTCCACGGACGCGGAGCCATGTCGTTTGCCATGAACGTGGCCGAAATCTTGCGCACAATGAAACTGCTGGAGAAATATTCATATCAAAAATAATGATTAATTAGTAATGAGTAATTAGTAATTATGATTACTCTTGCGTACTTTTCAAGAGACAACATCTTCTGCGTACAAGATGGAACCAAGAATGGAAACAAAGGAAACGCACTTCCCTGTTACCCCAGGCATGCACGGTAATCATAATTACTCATTACTAATTACTAATTACTAACTGAAGGATTATGAAAGTATTAATGTTTGGATGGGAGTATCCCCCTCATGTGTTTGGAGGACTCGCCACTGCTAATTACGGAATATCAGAGGGTTTGAAGGCCCAGGGCGACATTGAGACAGTACTCTGCCTGCCCCACCCTTTCGGTGATGAGAGCCAGCATGCATGCCGCATCGTGGCCATGAACGCTGTGCCCATCGCCTGGCGCGATGTGGACTATGACTATGTGAAGCAGCGCGTAGGCAACATCATGGACCCTGACTACTACTACAAGTTGCGTGAGCATATCTACGCCGACTTCAACTATATGAACGTCAACGACCTGGGTGCCATGGAGTTTGCCGGAGGCTATCCCAGCAACCTGCACGAGGAGATAAACAACTACTCGATCATTGCCGGTGTGGTGGCCCGCACCGAGGAGTTCGACATCATACATGCCCACGACTGGCTCACCTTCCCCGCCGGCATACACGCCAAGCAGGTCAGCGGCAAACCGCTCTGCATACACGTGCACGCCACCGACTTCGACCGCTCACGCGGCAAGGTGAACCCCACGGTCTACTCTATCGAGAAAAACGGCATGGACAACGCCGACTGCATCATGTGCGTGTCGGAGCTGACACGCCAGACGGTCATCAACCAGTATCACCAGGACCCGAGCAAGTGCTTCACCGTGCACAACGCCGTCTATCCGCTGCCACAGGAGTATCAGGACATACCACGTCCCGACCACACCGGCAAGGAGAAGGTGGTGACGTTCCTCGGGCGCATCACCATGCAGAAAGGCCCAGAATACTTCGTCGAGGCCGCCAACATGGTGCTCCACCGCACCCGCAACGTGCGTTTCTGCATGGCCGGCTCGGGCGACATGATGGACGCGATGATCTACCTGGCAGCCGAGCGAGGCATTGCCGACCGCTTCCACTTCCCGGGCTTCATGCGCGGCAAGCAGGTCTATGAGTGCCTGAAAGACTCGGATGTGTACGTGATGCCCTCGGTGTCAGAGCCATTCGGCATCTCGCCCCTCGAGGCCATGCAGTGCGGCACACCGTCGATAATCTCGAAACAGTCGGGCTGTGCTGAGATACTCACCAACTGCATAAAGGTGGACTACTGGGACGTGCACGCCCTGGCCGACGCCATCTACAGCATCTGCATGAACGACTCGCTCTTCCAGTATCTCAAGGAGGAAGGCAAGAAGGAGGTAGACCAGATAACCTGGGAGAAAGTGGGAACATGGATCCGCACGCTCTACCGCAGAACGTTAGGCTGGGAATAGTAGCATTGGACAATTGGACTATTACACGATTGGACAATTGCAATCAGACTTAATTAGTAAAATAGTGAAATTGTAAAATAGTAAAATAAGAGTATGAAAACCATTTGCTTATATTTTGAGATACATCAGATTATCCATCTGAAGCGCTACCGTTTCTTCGACATCGGTACCGACCATTATTATTACGACGACTATGAGAACGAGCGCAGCATCAGCGACATAGCCGAGCGTTCGTACATGCCCGCCCTGAACACTCTGGAGCAGATGATCAAGGACAACGGCAAGTTTTTCAAGGTGGCCTTCTCGCTCTCCGGCACCGGCATCGAGCAGCTGGAGATGCACGCCCCACAGGTGCTCGAGAAGCTGCAGCAGCTGAACGAGACTGGCTGCGTGGAGTTTCTCGCCGAGCCCTACAGCCACGGTCTGTCATCGCTGGCCAACCCCGACAGCTTCGCACGCGACATGAAGAAGCAGGTTGAGAAGATAAAGGAGTACTTCGGACAAGAGCCTAAGGTGGCACGCAACTCCTCGCTCATCTACAGCGACGACATTGGTGCACAGATAGCCGCACTGGGATTCAAGGGCATGCTCACCGAGGGTGCCAAGCACGTGCTGGGATGGAAGAGCCCACACTATGTGTACCACTGCAACATGGCCCCGAACCTGAAGCTGCTGCTGCGCGACGTGGAGCTTTCCGACGACATCTCACTGCGCTTCAACAACGCCGAGTGGGAGGGCTACCCACTCTTCGCCGACGCATACATAGACCGCATAGCACGACTGCCAGAGGAAGAGCAGATCATCAACATCTTCATGGAGCTGTCGGCGCTGGGCATAGCACAGCCACTGTCAAGCAACATCCTCGACTTCATACGTGCACTGCCCATCTGCGCAAAGGAGAAGGGCATCACATTCTCCACTCCTACAGAGATATGCATGAAGGTGAAGAGCGTAAGCCAGCTCGACGTGCCCGACACACTGAGCTGGGTCGACGAGGAGCGCGACTGCTCATGCTGGCTGGGCAACGCCATGCAGCGCGAGGCCTTCCAGAAACTGTACAGCGTGGCCGACCGTCTGCTCATCGCCGACGACCCGCGCATCAACCAGGACTGGGACTACCTGCAGGCTTCAAACAACTTCCGCTTCATGACCACAAAACCGTCGAACGTAGGACTGGACCGCGGCATCTACAGCGGACCGTTCGACGCCTTCACCAACTACATGAACATCCTGGGCGACTTCATCAACCGCGTCAACTCACTCTACCCGCTGGAGATTGAGAACGAAGAGCTCAACTCGCTGCTCACCACCATACGCAACCAGGGCGACGAGATAGAGATGAAGGACAAGGAGATAGAGCGTCTGAAGGCAAAGCTGGAGAAGCTCGCTCCTGCCGCTGAAGAGGAGAAGCCCGCACCAAAGAAACGCGCCCCACGCAAAAAGAAGGAGGCATAAACAGGCAGATTCACTAAGCTGAAAGACAAACGTGAATCGAATAAGAGGTGAACACTTATCACACAGGTGTTCACCTCTTTTCATTAATCCCCTTGTTCTTGTAGGTTTTGTTTGGCTTCTATTTGTTTAACCCATTTATATACAAGCCAGCGAGCAAGGAACTATCGTCTGCAGTCCGACTCGTTCATGAAAAGATAGGATGGTTTGTAGCCACCGTAGTCGACAACTATCTTCTCGAAGACGATGCCCGGATGGCAGGGGTGGATGGTCAGCTCGTGGAAGTCTGAACCATCGGCAGAAGGCTGCGACGACATGGCTGCACCCGGCAGTGTGACCACCTTTTCAACGATGCGGCGGGCAACAGCCGGATAGAACTCGGAGTACATATATGGCTGGCGGTCGACGAGGTTCTTGTTGAAGTTGATAGTCACAGGAGCCGACCCGTCGAGACTGACCGTACACTCATGACCGCCCAAGTTGAGGAAGTCGAGAGTGGACTTCACCACGATGTGCACTTTCAACGAGTCTATGCGATGCTCTGGGGCGTTGCCTGTTGCTGCCGGAAGTGAGAAGCGGTAGGTGATGGAAGCGTCGCCCACAGGTGCTGTGTAGGGGGTCAGTGCCACGGCGCTGCGTGTGCGTCCGTAGTAGGGATAGACTTGCCAGTCGGTGGCGCCGGTGGCGGTGGCACTGTAGAAGTGCTCGGCCTCCATGGCGACATAACCCTCACTGTGCTTGAAGATGTATCCCCCATAGTGGGCTAAGCTTCCAAGCTTTGCAGAGTCTGCAGGAACTGTGGTGGTGCGCGGCATCATGTCGCGTGGGAAGTTGTCGTTCCACGAACGGTAGCCAATGTGTTTCTGCGTCATCATACCGTTCCACTTCCCGCTGGCAATGTCGTGGTTGTAGGAAGCACAGAGCAGCGAGTCACGTCGGAAACACTGCCTCACGCGGTCTGCCCAGACATTGGCATCGGGGCTGTTACGCTTGGCCAGATGCAGGTTCATGGCCTGCGCGTAGTACATGTCATAGAGATTAGCCATGGCCTGTACGGGGAAGAGCACCAGCTGACGATAGAAGTCGCGTGCTTCCACAGGGATTGCTTCGTACAGGCGGAGAGCGCGGAGCTCCAGACGCTGGTAGTCATCGGCCACCTGCTTCCACTCGCCGGTCTCCACGTTGTATGTGCGTGCGTCGAGCATCTCGGGCGTGACGCGAGCCATGTACTGGCAGTTCTGGTTGTAGATGGCTGCGGCTTCGGTTGCTATGGGGGAAGGGCAAAGCTTGGAAGAGGGGGTGCAAAGCTTGGAAGCTTCGCCTACTAAGTTGCGGGCGAAGAAGCGCAGTGTGTGGTCGGTGACGGTCTGCTGGGTGTACTCCTTCGGGTTCCATGCCATGTCCATGAACAGCTGTATGGGGTACTCCATGGGCTTGAGGTCGCCCACGTTGAGTATCCACATGCGCTGTATGCCGAAATCGTAGGCCAGGGAGAGCTGTTCGAACATCTGCTGCGTCTGTGTGACGTTGAGCCACTTCGTGTTACGAGGTGCCCCCACATAGTCCACATGATAGTATATGCCCCATCCTCCCTTGTGCCGCCGCTCCTCGTCGCTGACGGGCACACGGCGAATGTTGCCCCAGTTGTCGTCACATACGAGCATGATGACATCGTCGGGCACGCGGAACCCGGCATCGTAGTAGTCCTGCACCTCTTTATATAGCGCCCACACCTGTGTGGTCTTCTCTGGTGCCTTGCCCGTCACCTCCTTGATGATACGTCGCTGGTTTGCCACTATGCGCTCCATGAGCTGCGTGTCGGGCTTGTCGCTCATAGCCTCGTCGCCGTCGCCCCTCATGCCTATTGTCACCATGTCCTCTGTGCCCTTCATGCGCTCTATGCCCTCGCGGAAAAATTGGTCCAGCTTCTGTTGGTTGGTCTGGTAGTTCCATGCTCCCCACTCTTTGCGGTGGCGTGCATACTCCTGGTGGTTGCGTGCCATGGGCTCGTGGTGGCTTGTGCCCATGATGATGCCCATTCGGTCGGCCGTCTTGCCATTCTCGGGGTCGTCGGCATAGAAGGCCCATCCCCACATGGCAGGCCATAGCATGTTGCCCTTCAGTCGCAGTATGAGCTCAAACACCTTCTCGTAGAATCGGTGGTCACCATACTTTGTGCCCCAGGTGTTCTTCACCCACGACGTGAGGCAGGGGTCCTCGTCGTTGAGGAACAGCCCGCGGAAGTCTACCGCCGGCTCTCCATCGGTATATGTGCCAGACAGGAAGTATGCCTCGTCGTGATGTGCCACTGGTGCGTCGGCCCACCAGTACCATGGCGACACGCCCAACTGTCGCGACAGCTCGTAGACGCCATAGATGGTACCGCGGCGGTCGCTGCCTGCAATGACCAGTATGCCATCGACATCGGTGATGACAAACTTCTCGCGTTTGCCCTTGAGGTCAAAGGATTTCCTGTTGGACGACTTTCTGTTTACTATTTCGTCGATGGCAGCGTTCCTTCCAATCGTCCCTACGAGTATGGCCTGAGCCCTCGGCCGGTCGCCCTTGGCCAGAGGCATTGCCTGCGGCTTGCGCCCCATGACGCGCTCCATGTCGGACTGCAGATTGCCGATGGCAATCTTCACACCTTCATCGTCATTGTCACTATATACTATGGTGGCATTGGCAAGGCTCATCGCCCCCGGTTGCTGTGTAAAGCTGACGAACTGCTCTGCAGCTAAGAGCACTGCTATATGCATGGCTGCTAACAGCGAGAGAGAGAATCTTTTCATAACACATATCTCATTTTTCAGCCGCAAAGATAGTCAGTATTATCTGAAAAATGTTTCGTATACGTATCAAATAGTTAAAAAAAAGTGCCACACCTCCTGGTGATGCACTTTTTCAAGTCCGATTCCTTCCATACCTACTGCCTCAGGTCGCTTGGTTTGCGTCCTGTCTTCTGTTTGAACTTTGCCGAGAAATAGTCGGGCGACTCAAAGTTGAGCCTGTATGCTATTTCCTTTATGCTCATGTTTGTAGACGACAGCAGTTCCTTTGCTCGCTGTATTCTCAGGTCCTGCTGGTATGTTGCCGGCGATAGTCCTGTGTGTTCCTTGAACAGTTTGCGGAAGTTGCTGTAGCTCACCCCCATCTGTTCTGCCACCATCTGTATGGTCAGCGAGCTCTCCAGCGAGTCGCGTATCATCAGCCTTGCGCGGTTTATCATGTCTACATGCGCCTGACTGCGGCTTTTCAGCTCAATGTTGCGCTCGAGCGAGTACATGGTGCCGATGAGCAGGTTGACTATACCCGCCATGAGCTGTTGCGAGTAGGCCTCCTCTTTCTTTGCCGCCTCGAATGCCTGTTTGTACAGGTGCACTATCTCTGCTGAGTAGCCCACATGGTAGATGGGTTTCTGCGGTGACAGGAAGCCGGCGCGCACACGGTCGTCCATGTTGTGTCCCTTGAAACCTATCCAGTACTTTTTCCACCCTCTCGGCGGCGTAGGATGGTAGCTGTGCCACTCGCCCGGGAAGAGCAGGAAGAAGTCGCCCTCGTTGAGCCTTGCCTCTGGCACGGTATGGCTGTGGAACACTCCACCTCCCTCTATGATGTATAGCAGCTGATATTCTGCCAGCTCACGGCCTTTGTCCAGGTCGAAATAATAGCCGTCGGCATGTCCTCGTGTGGGATAGGGGTCATTGGGGCCTATCTCTTCATAGCCTATGGTAGTCACGGTGAGTCCCCACAGGGAGTCGCGCTCACTGGCCAGCATGTATTTACTTGTCTGCATATATCTTCATTATTTTCATATTTGTTGACATATTGGTAACTCTCCAAGTGCCATGCCTCGGGACTTTTAACGTGCAAAGATAAAAAGAATTTCACAAACCACCAAAATTATTGTGTTTTTTTTGACATAGCAGATACCAGGCCGATGTTGTATAGAAATTACGCAGATATGGGATGCAGGCAAAGAATGGCCATAGGCGGCGCGGCCTGAGATGGAACTTCTGTTTATAGTGTGGATTGACGAGCCAGAGTGTGCGCCGGCAGATGACAAAGCCCGTTTCTTCGGCCAGTCGTTCGAAAAGTTCGACAGACACCCGGGCGTCCCGAATACCCATCAGCTCGCCTATGCTGTCTGGGGTGGCACCACTTATCTTCAGCAGAGCGTGATAGAGCGGCCGGGGCAGCAAATGAATGAAAGGGAGCTTGGAAGCAAAGCCAACACTGATCTGCTGATGCCCCCCAAAGGGATTGTGCCAGGCGGGGAAGCCAACGAACACAAGGCCTTTCTCTTTCAGGAACGACTTGACATGAGAAAGGAACGCTCTCTTACGAGACGGCTGGATGTGCTCTACGACATCATGCACGAGAATGATGTCAAAGCGTTCGTCCTCAGTCTTTGGCTCTTGTACAAGTGTAAAATCCTGACAGACAAATTTTCCCTTCTGACTACATTCCGCGAAGAACGTCTGCGCTTCGCTGATGCGCCTCTGGCTGATGTCTATGCCCGTCACGCTGCAGCCGGCCTCGGCGAAGGGCAGCAGGTTGCCTCCCTCGCCGCAGCCTATCTCCAGCACGCGGGTTTCATGCGCTAACGGGAGGCTCGACTGTATGTAATCCAGATAGAACTCACGGGCTGTGCCGGCCAGCTCGCGGAAATACTGTTTGCGGTTCTGATGTCGCTGTTGCATGTCTTTTCTTGTCTTGTTTCTCTATTAGGATAGATGCCACAAGTGGGAAAAAGACTGCACGACTTTTGAATGGGAATTACCACGTGATGCGGACTCCTACTGGCAATGAGAACGTCAGCGGATGCTCCGTCAGGTAGGTCTCGATGCTGCTTCCTGTCGGGATGCAGTATTGCAGGCTTGGCTCGGCAAAGAAGCCTACCGTGGGCGTGACATTGTATTGCAGGCTGAGACCTGTGCCCACCGACCACTGCCACGGAGCATAGACAGTCGACCTTTCCGTCTGCTCTACCACACCATTCAGGATGTAGTTAGTACGATGAGCCCCCGATACAGGAATCTCCAATTTTATGCCAAGACTACCATAGACATTCCATGGCCCTGCATGATATACATTGTACGAGCCCTTCAGCGGTATACCGAGATAGTGGATGGTCTGCTGCTCGCTGATACAGCTCTTGCTTGTTTGGTCCGGGCTGCCGCCGCTTCCCGTCTCAAAGTCTGAAGTCATGCGGCTATAGCCCAGGCCCGTCTCCACACCAAGGCGGCCACTGAGCTGGCGTCGCAGTGCCAATGACCATGTGACGGGCATATAGTGGTGGCTCTTCCGCTCAATATTGTCCGTGGCGGGTTGGCTGCCATTGTCAAGGGCGATCTGTCTCAGAATGTCGCGGGTGCGACTGTCGCCTTCGGAAGGAGTGTTCGCAAGATAGTGGGCATAGTCGCCCCACTTGTCGAAGGTAACGGGAATGGCACTGGCGATGGTGGGGAGGGGCTTTTCTGTAAACCCGAACGGACGTCTGGTGTTTTGCTCGTTCATCCCACAGGTATATGTAAAACCTATCGACCACTTAGTCTGCGTGCCCTTATTCTCCCCTGGCTGTTCTGTGGACAGGTCGGCGATATGTGTGTCATTGTTTCGGCGTATGTCGGGCAAAGGCCTGTCCACGCGTATGGTTTTTGAGGTGTCATTCTGCTCTGTCATGGGCGGAATGGTATCGGCCACCGTGCTACTATCTGCTATTGACTCGTTGACAGTGACGACAGCCATCCTGCGAGTTGTGTCCCTCTGTATAACGGGAATCACAGTACTTGCAATGGTCGGTTTGGCTGGTTCTTCCTGCCTGGCAGCCACAGGTTGGGGCTCTGCTGTCTGCTCGCCTGTCCTGAGCACGAAGTATGCTATGGGCAGCAGCAACGGCAGGAGCCACAACAGCCGGTATTGGGCGAGTGACTTTTGCAGTATCTTTTTGGCCCTTGTCAGTTGTGATGATGACGAATGGGCGGCGATGCCCATTATTTCGGCAATCTCCTTGTGCGACATCTCCTCGATGACTGCAAGACGAAACACCTGTCCGCAGCCATTTGGCAAAGCATTGACAGCTGCCATCAGCTCTGCCATCGTCGGCAGCGGTTTCTCTTCTGCCGGTGTGTCGTCCTGTGCGGCATCCGTGTCCGTGAGTGCATCGAGCGAAAGCATTTGCGGCTCGTGGTGCCGCTTTTTGTAGCGCAAGGCCACGTTGGTTGTGATACTCGTCAGCCACGGCTCAAAGCGGCGCGAGGAGCGCAGCTGGCCCATTTTGGCAAAGGCCAGCAGAAAGGCGTCGTGGGCCAGTTCCTCTGCCAAGCAGCGGTCACCCACAATGCGCTGGCACACCGCCGTCATACGTTGGTGGTACGCTCTGTACAGACTACCGAGTGCTGCCCCGTCGCCCCTCACGCCCTGCGCTACAAGTTGCTCTATGTCCATCAAAAAAACAGTTGTCTCTATGACCATAGATACCACTTTTCCAAAAAGACTGCACGAAATCGCCCACTTTTTCAGTTTTTGCCGTCTGCGACGGCGTAATCACTCCGTCTCGGCAAAAAAAGTTTGCATAATACGCATGATTTTATTTCACAAATACGCATGATTTATGATTATTTATGGATGAAATTATGGTAATTATGACAATTAGTTTCTATAGACCAATTTGGGATTAAGGTATAATAAAGGGCAATTCCTCCGCTATAATCTCTATTTATATAGTATGCTAAAACCGTGAAATGTTACCTCACAATGTTTGCGGGGTGCCATTTCTCTGGCACTTCGTAACGCTTGGTGCCGTCGGTTACAACGTCGGGCATAATGGCATCTCGGAAACGGCGTTCATTCTTATACATAAGAACTGGTTTGCTGCTATGATGCATGAGGTTATCTTTCAGGTCACAACTAAAGTTTGATGGCGGGAAATAGACCTTGATTCGCTTATCTGGATATTGCTTTTGGATGAACTCTAAGGGTGGAACAAGATCGCTGTCGGCACTGACGAGCACAATGGTATCTGTTGCATCAAGCACGCAGTCGGCAATCATCCTCACGGAAATATTCACGTCGGTTTTCTTCTCTTCAGGACGGGAGATGGCATAATGGCAATTGGGGCATTGGATTTGCTTGTCAAGATACTTGCCCCGCACCACCTCGAAACGGTCGCCATTGACAAGCTTGTTTGCATTGAGGAAAGCACTCTGGCGACTGCTCTTTTCTGGGTTAAGCGGTGAGGCAGTAAAATAGATGACTTTCTCCATTTCCTGTCCTTCGCCAAGAAATCCCCGGCAGAGTTTCACCATGTCAATCCAATAATAGTCACCCCACTGCGGTTCGTTGCGCTTAGTGCGACGAAGACCATAGTAGAAGTTGAATCCGTCAATGTAGAATGTTACGCGTTGTGCCATATTGCCTATGTCTGTATAATAAAAAAAGCCGTCCTCGGACGGCCATGTCCATT
>Ga0310694_10004848_pt1 | contig 12924 bp, 4 predicted proteins | sample 174DNAGHGhighgp2_FD_203884 | JGI IMG/M metagenome (GOLD analysis project Ga0310694, IMG submission 203884) | Sheep rumen microbial communities from Palmerston North, Manawatu-Wanganui, New Zealand - 1742 DNA GHGhigh gp2 (v2) (version 2) | ecosystem: Host-associated > Mammals > Digestive system >...
TCCTCGACCGGGCCGCCGCCACTTCGAAGAACGTCTGGGCGACCCGACACCCCGAGAAATTCGACACCTTCGAAAAGGTATCCGATCTTTATGCGGAGATGCTCGACTGGATCGCCAGGGAACAGCTCCTCCACCCCAAGACCGGCATCGCCTTCGGCTACACCAACCCCACCAACACCTGGAAGCACGCATCCCGGTCGCGGCGTCCGGCCAAGGGGAGCGACTGCGCGTTCGCCGGTCCGGACGACGTGCTTGTCAGCCATCCGGGCAGCTGGGGAAGGCTGGTGGACGATCCGGCGGCAACCGGCGGACGGGCGGCGATGGCGCTGCCCGTGCAGCCGCGGCCCTGCATCACGCTCTTCTTCAACAACGTCGCCTACGACCCGGACGTCGATTACCGGGTGCGCGCGCACGTGCGCGTCGAGAAGGTGCCCGGCGGCAAGGGCGAGGCGTTCCAGGCGCTCGTGAACGTCGTGGACGGCAAGCCCAAGCTGGACATAGGGCCCAAGGCGGAAGACATCCGCTCCGAGGGCTACGAGTGGTACGACCTCGGCACGTTCCGCCCTGCGCCGGGCGACATTTTCGAGTTCGGCAGCGGACGCTTCGCCAACGGCGGCGGCCATGGCGCCATCAAGGCGGTCTATCTCGACCGCATCGAAATCTCACGCGTCGGCAAGTGAGAGGTTTGAGAGGTTTGCGTCATGCGCAAATGCTTGTAATAGGAAATGCTGAAAATGAAATGTGCGATAATCGCTGCCGTCATGATGATGGCAGTATCCGTTGCGGCGGAGGCGTTCAATGTGCTGGTTCCGGTCGATTGGTCGGCCGAGCCGCCGGAGAAGCATGTGATGGAACTGAGGCGCATGCACGACGAGTTCGGTCTCAGCAAGTTCGTCCTCATCGCGCCCTGGAACAAGCGGTTTGCGTGCGAGGCGGACGTGGCGGCATACGCGCAGACGGGGCGTGACATCGCCTACGCGAAGAAGGCTCTTGCCGATCTCAAGGACGTGGAGATCGGATGGTGGCTTGCGCCGTCCATAGGATCTTCCCGCGATTTCCCCGGGCAGCGGATGATGGACTGCGACGGCAACGTGACGTTCGCCTCATGTCCGCTGTCGCGCGAGTTCGCCGCCGCGCTTTGCGCGCGAGTCGAGGCGTGCGTACGCGAGGCGCGGCCGACCGTGGTTTTCGTGGAGGACGACTACAACCTTGCGAATCACGGCGGCATGAACCGCATGAAGGGGTGCTTCTGTCCGCTGCACCTCGCCGAATTTGCCCGACGAACGGGCCGCAGCCTGTCGGCGAAGGAAATCGCCGCGCTGTTCCGCGCACCGACGGACGAGAACGCCGCGGCGCGGCGGGCGTTCGCGGAACTTTCGCGCGACTCGCTTGCGCAGCTTGCCGCCGAAATCCGCAGGACCATCGACAAGGTCGATCCGTCGATCCGCGTATGCATCTGCCAGAGCGGGTTCGTGGATATCGACGGAGCTTCCACGGAGGCGGTGGCGCGGGCGTTTGCCGGGAAGACGCGACCGATGATCCGCATCTGCGGGGCGGGCTATTTCGAGGAGTCGCCGGCGAAGATTCCTCGGATCGTGGCCCACGCGATATGGAGCGCACAGCACTTCGGGCCGGACATCGAAATGATCCACGAGACCGATCCCTATCCCCACACGCGTTTCTACAATTCGTCGCTCTTTCTCATCTCCGAGCTTGCGGGCGCAGTCATGGGCGGCGCGAGCGGGACGTACTACTACTGCACCCAGTACAGCGACGATCCGATGGGTGATCCCGGCTATGCGCGGCGGCTCAAGGAATACATGAAGCGGTTCGAGATCGTACGCGACATGCGTGCCGCGATGAAGCCCTGCGGCATAAACGTGGTTTACGATCCTGCCGAGGTTTACATGTATCGCGTGTCGGAGAAGGGCAGTCGGTCGTTCGGAACGCTTCCCGCAGGCGCTCATTTCGTTTCGAAGTTCGGCTTTCCGATGCAGACCACGTCCGATGCGGCGGCGAGCGTCCTCTTCGGGACGGCCCCCAATGGACTTTCGGACGCGGCCATTGGCCAGCTGCTCGAAGGCGGGGTGCTGATAGATGCGGAGGCGGCGGTGCTGCTCACCAAGCGGGGATTTGCCGGGCTTATGGGCTGCACGGCGGAAGAGATGCCTGATGACATGCTTCATGCCTGCGAAAAGATACTGCCCGCCGCCGGATGCAAAATGCGCGGCAAGAAGCTGTACAATCGCAAGATCGTATCAAAGCCGATTCTCGGCTGGACGCCCGAGAAGAGCGTGAGCGCGCTCCTGAAGCCCGCTCCGGGTGCGGAGGAATGGTCGGCGCTCTTTTCGTTGCATGGTGAAAAGGTTGCGCCCGCGACATTGGTGTTCCGCAATGCGAAAGGCGGCACGGTAGCCGTGATCAACCGTTCGATCGATGTCTCCCAAGACCATCCGTCGCTTTATTCCGAACGCAAGCAGGAGTTGTTCATGAACCTGTTCGACCGTCTTTCAGGCGGCACGCTGGACGTCTGCGCCCCGTTTACGCCGTCCACTTGGGTTCTTGCGGCCAAGAACGACGCGGAACTTCTGGTGATGGTCGAAAACCTTGCGGGCGAACCGCGCGACGACATTGCGCTCAAGTTCTCACGCGAGTGGCAGGGATCGCCGGTGGAGGTGTTGCGCGAGAACGGCAGCTGGGAACGGATAGCCACGGCTTCGGGGCGGACGCTTCTGCCAAAGGCCGAGGTGATGCCTGCGACACCTGTGTTCTTCCGCGTTGCGGCTTCGGTAAAAACGAGATAGATGAACAGACGAGAATTCATGCTCGCGGGAACAGCCGTGGCTACATCGCTGCCGCGCTGACCGCCGTCGGTGCGCAGCCACGCAATCTACGATCTTGGACAGCCAGAGAAGGAACGCAAGACATGGATCATCTACCAGCCAGGCTACAATCCGAAACCGACCGATCCGTTTGTCCCCTCCGGCGTCCTTGGCCCGATCGTGCTGAAGGGGCATTGCCACAAACGGGAGGGATAAGTGTGATGTCTGCACGCTGCTTGCGACGAAACGGCAGGTGTGGTATAATTTGCCGCAATTCATTCATTCCGTAACGGAGAATCAGATGAAATGCTGTAAGTTTATGGTTGCTACAGTTTGTGTGGTCATGGCTCTCGCCGCTACCGCCCTTGACTATCCGGTCTATACGGTGACGACTTCGGGCGACGGCACAACGAGCCTTGCTTCTGCGCAGGTGGAGGTTGTCTCGGCTGAAGGAGCGACACCTGAGATGGTGGCGTTCTCGTCTCTTGCATTGACTTCGGGCACGTTCCGCAAGCGCGGCACTGGCTATCTTCTTTCAGATGACGCGATGAGTGGATTCAAGGGGACGATTCTCATCGAAGAGGGTGCGTTCATCGCGCAGAAGAACGGACATCTTGGCCCTGCACAGTCAGGAACCGCTGCAATTGACACGGCTACCGTTGTTGTCTCAAACAATGCGTCGCTGGTGTTGAGTGGCGACGGCGGCGGCAATGGCGCATTTCGGCTTGGAAACACCATTCATTTCCGTGGTGCTGGCTACCAGAACATTGGCGCAATCAACATCGCGTTGACTTCTTCATCTCAGAACTTCCTTTTTACCAAAGGCAGCCTTGTATTGGATGCTGATGCAGTAGTTGGATTTACTACCAAGGCGACAGCGTACATATACTATTGCAGTCTTGTCATGAATGGGCATACGCTGACGGCTAAAGCCGCGAATTCGTCGAGCAGGGCGTCAACTCTCGGTTTTGAAGGCAGCAGCATACAGTCACCGGGCAATATTCAGGTCGACAGTGTCTATTTCAGGCCATGGGGAGACGGCAACGAATTCAACGGATCGGCGGCAAACTTCCTGACGATTACAGGCGGTGGTTCTGGCGAATTGTTTCCGAGCCAACATGTGAAGCCCAGATATCTCTGGACGTTAGATCTCACCGACAGCATCTGGGTGGAACGCACGCATAACGACACATCCGCCGCCGCCGCATACACAACGACAAACAATTACGGCTGGGCGGGCCCTGTGCGGCTGACAGGCAATCCGCGTCTGCACTGGCCGGAGGCCGCGTCTGGCAAGGACAGCTTTACGTTCCTCGGTCCAGTCTATGGCACGGGCGGATTCTCAACGACCAGAGCAAGCCGCATCAACCTTGTCAACGGGAACAATTCGTTTGAAGGCGAGGTCCAGCTCAACACGTACCATCACGGCATTGCCGAGTTGCGTGTATTCCAAAACGGCGCCCTGCCCGTCACATGCGCGGGTGTGACGCTGAACCATTCCGATCTGACGTTGATGTACAGCGACACATATCAATTGCCTGCGCTTACGTTTGACATATACACCGGCAAATCGGCGACGTTCTCCGGCGGTACGAACGGCACGATAAAATCGTTGAAGAAGATTGATTCGGGCACACTCGACATGACCGCACCGCTGGCGGTAACGGGCGTAACGGAACTTGCTGGCGGCACATTGCGTCTGCCATGCGACCGAGCGGGACTGACATTCGGTTGGCGTGTGCAGGAGGGGGACTCCAACGTAGGAATCAATGATGCTACTTTTTCATTTACGAATCGCGTGGAGCTGGGCACGAATCTCGCCTATACTGACGACAAGGTCGAATGGCAGCGTCTTGATTCCAATATGAAGCGTCTTTTCACCTATCGTGGTTACATCTGGAACAGGGCGAGCGAACCGCAGAACTGGACGTTCGCCGCGCAGATTGTTCAAGGCATGCAGATATTTCTTGACGGTGTACTCTGTCCGTGGGATGGCATAAGTTACTGGGATTTCTATGCACAGAAAAAAGTCGGATTCGTGACTGTGAACGGCATTGAGCCGGGATGTCATCGGATAGATGTACGCATATACACAACATCGGGAAGCATAGGTTATGGCACAGCGGCGAATCGTCTTGGCGGCGCGGATAAACTGGTGAACGCCACTTGGCAGGCCGACCTTGGCCTTGCCATCGACCGGCAGGGGCGCGGCAGTACGAACTATGCGGACTACGAAAGGCTTGTCGATCCGGGCGACGGCTCCTTCCTGACGGTTGTGCCGGGTGATGCTGAGAATGCGGAGGGCGTCATTGCGCACATGCCGAAGTTCGACCACCTGAAGTTCACGGGCGGCACGCTCGACACTCGCGGCAGCGATATCACGGTGCCTGTGCTGGAGGGCGTGAACGGCGCGGTGACCAACTCCAACGCCTATTATCCGGGCGGCTCTTTGACGGTCGGCGAGAAGTGGATTGTTTCTGGCGCTGCCACTGCAAACAAGACGCTGAAGGTGACGGGCAGGCTGAAGTTCGCCGACGGCGCAACGCTTGACTGTTCCGATCTTGCGCTTCTCTCGCGCCAGACGGAGCACACGCTTGCCACGGCGACGGGCGGCATTGAGGGAATGCCTGTGTTCGACGGCAACGCGCCCGGCAACAAGGGCTGGCATCTCGTCAAGATGACGGAAAACGGTGTGGAAACGTTGAAACTCTTTTGGCAGCTTGGCACGACGGTTGTTATTCGCTGATGTTACGGTGTGATATAATTCATTCCCGAAACGGCTGATTTGGAACAGTCAGTTTCGGAAGAGGCATAAAGATGAGATTCGTTGATCGTGTTGAAATGATGAAGATGATTGTTTTGGCGGCCTGCGGATTATTTTCGGGCGTGGGGTTTGCCGGTGCGCTGGTGGAATTGAAGAACGCGGGTTTCCACCAGACGGACGGCAAGGGCGGTGCCGTCGGCTGGAGCCACCATCCGAACTGGCACGCCGAAAAGGCGGGGCACAACGGCTCGGGCGCGCTCGTGTGGGAATGCGCTTCGGAGAGCGAAATCAAGAACGGCGGGCCGGGGCAGGAGGTGACGCTGAAGCCCGGCAAGCGCTACGACTTCTCGGCGATCATCAAGGCCGACAACTTGGTCACGCAACGAAAGTCGCCGTATCAGGGATTGACCATTTACGTGGAGGGATACGATGCCAAGGGTAAATGGATGTTCGGCGATACAGCTCGTCCTGCCGTTGCCGGCACATCGCAGGACTGGGTCAAGGTCGAGGGCATGACGCGCGAGATTCCCGAAGGTGTGGCCAAGGCGTATTTCAGGGCAATTGCGAAGCGGTGCATTTCTGGGCGTGGCGCGGTCGATAACATGTTCCTTGCCGAACGCGAGACGGTTGCGGTGGAGGGGGTATTTCCGCACGTCTATCGCCGCGAATCGACGGGCGGGCCGGTGCGCTTCTCGGCGTCGATAAACGCGGATGTGCATGAGAACAGGTTGGAGGATTATACGGTTGCGTTTACGTACATGGCACTTGGCGGCGCGATGGGGTCATCGCGCCCTACCAAGGTGCAAGGCATGGTGGTGTCGGCGGTTGAGGCGACGGTTACGCTCGATACGTCGCTTTTCGCGTTTGGCACGAACGACGTCACATGCACGCTCTTCCTGAAGGGCAAGGAGGTCGGTTCGGCGGCGGTTCCGTTCGTACACCTCGCAAAACCCACGCCGCGCCGCGTGTACATTGATCGGCACCTCCGCACGATCATTGACGGCAAGCCGTTCTTCCCGCTCGGCATGATTCACTGGGGCAACGTGACGAAGGAGAACATCGAGCGCTATGCGGAAGGCCCGTTCAACTGTCTGGACACGCGGTGGAGGATGCCGCGCGAGCATCTTGACATCTGCCATGCCAAGGGGTTGCTCGTGACCTGCGGCGTGGACAATGGCTTTGGCCACGCCGACGAGGGAAGAAAGTGGCTCACGGAGCGCGTGAACGCGCTGAAGGATCACCCGGCGCTGATGGGCTGGTTTGTGAGCGACGAGCTGCCGCTTTCAGACCTTCCCATGCTGAAACGGCGGCAGTCTTGGATGGAGGCTCTCGACCCCGACCATCCAACCTGGTACGCGCAGGATGTGGTGCGCGAGGCGCGGCACTATCTCGGCGTCGCCGACGTTATCGGCCTTGATCCCTATCCGATTCCCACGAAGCCGATCGGGCTGGTGTATTCAACCGAGTGCCAGGCCGTGACCAACACGTTCGGCGCGGTGGCGAAGTGGATGATTCCGCAGGCGTTCGGCTGGGGCTGGCTCAAGCGGCGCGAAACGAAGGGGCAGCGCGCGCCCACGCAGAAGGAGATGGCGAACATGGGCTGGCAGGCAATCGCCGGCGGCGCGAACGGACTCATCTTCTACGCATATCAGCACCTCTCCGAGCCGCACGACGATCCAGAGGACGCGTTCGAGCCGGCGTGGGCGCGGACGAAGGCGATGGCCGAGGAGTTCAAGAAGTACATTGACGTGTTTCTTTCGGTCGATCCGGCTCCGGCGGTGAGCAGTTCCAACGGCGACGTCGCCGTGCGCATGTGGCGATACAAGGGCGATACGTATCTCCTCGCCGTCAACTGCACGACGAACGCGCAGACCGCAACGCTCACGCTCTCGGAGAATGTCGGCAGTTCCGTCTCGTCCGATTTCGGCCCTGCTCCGAAGATTGACGGCAAGACGGCGGAGCTTTCCTTGGAGCCGATTGGCTACCGAATGGTGCGCTTCTGCGTTAAATCCACTCTACCCATCTGCTCATCTGCTTCTTCCCCGCATTATTGTCATGTCCACGACAAGGACAGTATTGGTAGGGCGTATCGCCCGGCGACAAGCCTTTCCGCAACTAGTGCCGTCGTTGACGCATCGGACGATCTGCCGACGAGCGTGGTGATGTGGGTCTGTCCCGACGAGCCGTTTGCGGCGGGAATTGGCAAGCCGCGCCACTACCGCAAGACGTTCGGGACGAAGGAAGGGCTGGTCAAGGCTGCGGCGCGATGGTGGGTGGATGACACGGGCAGCGTTTTTGTCGATGGCACAAAGATGCCGCAGTCGGCGATGACGGTCAACAAGCCCGTGGATTTGACCACGCTTCTGAAAAAGCCGGGACGACATGTGATTTCGGTCGAGGGCACGAACCTTGCGGCGGCAGGCGGCGTATGCGTTTCCATCGACCTTGAGTATGCCGACGGACGGCACGAGGGTGTCTATACGGACGGGAGTTGGGAATGCAAAAAGGATGATTCCGACTGGGCGCCGGTGAAGGTGTACGGCGACCTTTTCACCGCGCCGTGGACCTCCGTCGCCGACATGACGCAGATGGAGCTTCACGGCGAGCGCATCCGCCGCGCCGAAGTCGAGGCCGCGCGAGAGGCCCGCGCCAAGAAGGCCCTTGCCGTGATCGAGCGCGAGACCAAGCCTGTCTGCAAGGTCGTGTACGAGAAGGGCAAGTCGTACTTCGACATCGGCGGCAGGCGGTTCGACACGGCGTACTACAACGTCAACGAAAACTGGAACGGCGGGAACCGCAGTCTGCGTCGGCAGGTGGCTGCGTTCCGCGACGCGGGGATGCACGTGTACGGGCTTGGCGTCCTCACGCCGAACGTGTGGCGTCCCGATGGCTCCATCGACTTTGCCGCCGCTGAGCGCAAGATGCGCGACGTTCTTTCCATCGACCCCGAGGCGCGGTTCCAGTTCTGCATCACGACAAGCTTTCCGCCGAAGTGGTGGATGGATGCGCATCCCGACGAGCTTGTCGCCTACGCCAACGCGGAGGTCAATCCGGCGGAGTATGACCACATCAAGAACTGCCGCGCCCCTTCGTTCGCGTCGAAGGTGTGGCGGCGCGACATGTGCGACTACATCTCGCGGCTCGTGAAGCATCTTGAATCTACGCCGTACGCGAAGCGCATCTTTGCGTACCGACCTGACTTCGGCGTGTACCACGAATGGCACTACTACGGCATGGCGGAGTGCATGCCCGATGTCGGCAAGGCGATGGCGGCGGCGTACGGGAAGCCGATCCCGACGAAGGAAGAGCGGCTCCGCACCTCGGCCGGCGTGATGCGCGACCCGGTGAAGGACCGCGCCGCGCTCGATTTCGCGCGTTTCATGGGGCGTGAGGTGCGCGACACCCTGCTGGCGTTCGACAAGGCCGTGAAAGACGCCTGCGGCGGACGCGCCCTCGTCGGCAACTACTATGGATACTTCTTCGGCATGCCGTTCCGTGCCGATGGCTGGCACCTCGAAACGGACGCTGTCTTGGATTCGCCTTACGTCGATTTCCTCTGCTCTCCATACGACTACGCTCCGCCTTCGCGCGGCGCGGGGAACATGCAGCCGGCGAGGTGTCTGCTGGAAAGCTACCGGCGGCGCGGCAAGCTGGCAGTCCTTGAGGCCGACACGCGCACGACGCTGCACAAGAACGTAGGCGACTTCCTCTACGCGAAGACGCGCTCGGATGACATTGCGCTCCTGGCGCGCGACTTTGCTGGGACGCTCTGCTGGGGGTGCGGGTTCTGGTACTACGACTTCGGCTACGGCTGGTACGACGCGCCGGAGTTTGCGGAGCTGTTCAGGAAGATATATCCCATACGCCGCGAGGTCATGGACTGCCGCAGCGTCGCGGAGGTGCTCGTCGTCGGCGACTACGAGAGCGTGATGTACACCAATGCGGACTCGCCCATGTTCTGCCACGACAGGACGAGCGGGCTCGTCTATGCGCTGGGGCACACGGGCGTTCCGTTCGACACGGCCTCCGTCGCGGACGTCGCATCTGGCAAGCTGAAGGACTACAGGATGTACTTCTTCTGCAATCTCCACCACAGGACGCCGGAGAAGGAGCGACTTGTCGCAAGCCTGCGCGGGAAGGGCAAGACGGTGCTTCTGCCCGAGAATCCGATGACGGCGGCGGAGCTGCGGGCGCTCTTCGCGAAGGAAGGCATCCACGTCTGGAACGACGACACGGATTCGGCGATCTACGCCAGCGCATCGTGTGTGGCTCTGCACTGCGCTACGGGCGGCGAGAAGGTCATCCGCCTGCCGCGCCGCGCCAAGGTGACGATGCTATACCCCGAACGCCGCGAAATTGCCGCCGCCACCGACCGCATCGTCTTCACGCCGCAGGACAACGGCATGTCCACCACAATCTTCCGCTGGCGGTGAAATGGTTGGGTCGGTTCGCGTTAGACGGCGCACTCAGAACTGATCTGCTTCACCGACGACTATTTGGCTCGGGGCGGTATCTGTGCGGGCCATTTTGCGCTATCTCCGGACTGGGAAGCCGCCCGGAAACGTTCTGTGCGACATCCGCTACGTGCGCGGCGACACATTCTGAGCTTCGCAAACCGTATGGATTGTGCGGATGGTTTGAAATCCACGCGACAAGATTTGCAGATTGCCCATTTGACGCGATGGGCGAGCTGACGTTCACCTACGATGCAAGCGACAAGGTGCAGACGCTTTCCGCGACCATTGCCGCAGGTGACACAATCACGCTATCCGGCGATGCCATCGACTTCGCCGCCAATGCCGTGGTGACGCTTTCTGGCCCCGGCAACTTCGTGGTCGCGAACACGCTCGCCGGAGTTAACGGCCTCACCGTCACGAACGCCCAGAACGCCGCGCTCGTGGAGTTTCTGGACCCCACACTTCTGTACTCCGGAACAAGTGCGGCGTTCAAGACCGTCTTCCCCGGATGCGATATTGATGACATCACCATCCTGTACGCCAACCAGAACAAATTCGACGGCAAGGTGCATGATGGCGTCACGTATGCCGGTGTCGGCAATCCGCAGATCAACTATCCGCATGTTGTGCGGCGCATGACGAAAGATGGCGTAAAATGGCTGACCTGCCAGATGCAGGCCTGCTACATATCCGACAACAAATGGATAACCAAGACCGTACTTCTGGAGCTGAAGCAGTCCGGCGCGGACATTGTTGGACGCACAATCGGAAGTTACTATCCGTGGGCGGCTCGTGAAGGCGAGGACATGCTGAACCTCTATCAACTCTGGCAATCAGACCCAGACGCCAGCGTCAATACGGAAGTGATGACCGGAGGGTATCGCATCGGGCGTTTGCAGGGGACATGGAGCGGCGCGCCGGGCGTGAGCCTGCGCGGCGATCTTTCCGGCCTCGGCGGTGCGCTGACGGTGGCGAGGGGCGCGAAGGTGGATATCGGCAACGCGACAACGCCGCCGCCTTCGTTCTTTGTGGCTGGACAGTTCGTCGTGAAGGACGCGAACGTTTCCCTGGCCGGCACGATGGGCGGCGACTGCAATGGCGCGCTCGTGCTGGAGGCAACTCAAACTGGCACCTACACGGTGACTCTGCCTTCCATTCATCTCAACAGGATGCGGGCGGCGATGAACCAGAATGGAAGGACGGACGCCTATACTTATGGAGAGAGCAGGGTCGATGTCTGCGGGCGCATCGTCATCAAAGGCGACAGCGCGGCGGGCAAGATCATGACATGCAAGGCGCAGAGCTGGTCGGCGTTCCCCACGAACGGCATCGTGGAGGTGCGTGACGGCGGCGTGCTGGATTTGACGGAAATGGTGAGTAAAGGCGGACCAAATAAAGTGAAATGGCAGAACGATTCGGCGACGATCCGTGTATACAAGGGCGGCATCGTCAAGCACAACAACAACTGGACGACGCTCAACGAGCAGAAGATCGAGCTGCGCGGCGGCATATTCGAATCGCAGCGTACGAGTGAATTCGTGACATACAGCTACCAGAACAATATGCTGTTTGAGGATGGCGGTGCGCTGACAAGCAAAGGCGGGACGTTCTGGACCGGCAATTCCACCGTTCCTTCATGGAAGGTGCGCGGCACCTCGCCTTCCTCCTGCGAAGCTCCGATTCAGGTTTTGGGAGCATCAATATTGCGGGTGATGACGTTGGACGTTGCGGACGTTACGGGTAACGACCAGCCGGACTTCATCTTCCGACAGTCGGTCAAGCGGCACAACGATCTACCCTTGTCGGGGATCAACAAGACCGGCATCGGCACTGCTCTTCTGATGGGCGTCTTTGACCTGAATAAAGGTCTTCAGGTGAGTTGCGGCACGCTTATGCTTGGCATCAGCGACGGCTGGACGGGCGGTGCCATCACGCTGCACGGCGGCACGTTCGCCGTCTCGAACAACACGGTCAACACCATTCCTTCCGTACTGAAACTTGGGGAGAGAGGCGGTGCGATCCAGCTGGGCGATGGCGCAAAACTCGCGTTCAATGCGTCCAACGGAGAGACGTGGGCCGGCGATGGCATTCTGGTGGTGAAGAACTTCGCGGAAGGTGCGCTCCGCATCGGAACGACAGGCGACGGCTTGAACGACGACCAGAAGGGAAAGATATTCTGGTATGACGCGCAGAAGAACAAGAACCGTCCGCTGCGAATCCTCAATGACGGCTACCTTACGGCGAAGAAGGGAATACTCATTTCGATTCAATGATCCTTGCGAAAGACCGTCTGCCCCGCCTGGATGTGGTATAATACGCGAACATGTTTGACAACACCCCAACCTCTGAACAAGGAGACGACAACAATGGCGACAGGGAAAACGCGCGAGGATGAATTCATCTGGGCGGCGCTGCTGCACCTCGGAATGAACATGTGGGACGACCAGAAGGCGCCGCTAAAGCCCGTGCGCGATTGGTTGTGGTTCGAGGAGCCGGTGTGGCGCGACGTCACGCAGGCAATGCACGACGTGGGGATGAACATGGTCGTCATCGACCTTGGCGAAGGCATGGCGTTCAAGAAGCATCCCGAACTGGCGGTGAAGGGGACATGGTCGCAGGAGAAAATGCGCCGTGAGCTTGACCGCTTGCGCGCTTTTGGGCTGGAGCCGATCCCCAAGCTCAACTTCTCGTCTCTCCACGACGCATGGCTCGGCGAATACCAGTGGATGCTCTCCACGCCGGAATACTATCGCGTCGTGGAGGACACGATCGACGAGGCGATCGAAGTGTTCGGGAAGCCTCGCCTCATGCATCTTGGCTGGGACGAGGAAGAGAACGGCGGACTGCAGCAGAGATACGATTTGCGGGTGGAGCGGCATGG
>Ga0310694_10004850_pt1 | contig 12923 bp, 22 predicted proteins | sample 174DNAGHGhighgp2_FD_203884 | JGI IMG/M metagenome (GOLD analysis project Ga0310694, IMG submission 203884) | Sheep rumen microbial communities from Palmerston North, Manawatu-Wanganui, New Zealand - 1742 DNA GHGhigh gp2 (v2) (version 2) | ecosystem: Host-associated > Mammals > Digestive system...
GGGATCACGCCCCGCCACCTACAGCCGGCCCAGCAGAGTATGTCGGCCGTCTCTCCGATGCAGCGCCAGTGAGAGAACGCGATCACCGGTGACCCCGGCTTCGTCTTTTGCGCACAAAGGCGGAAGATCTCTGTCATGTATCTTTTCCAGGCCGGCAGGGGCATATTATCAGACGCGATCAGAAAATCTTTGCTGGCTTTACCTCTGAAATACGCGCCCCCCCGTACCGAAGCCGGTTCCGTAGGGCGGATCGGTGATAATCCCGTCAAAATATCCGTCCGGATACTTCTCCAGGACCGCCAGCGCGTCGCCGGTTATGATCTCCCAGCTGCTCACTGCCCGCCGCCTCCGGGTTGCGGATCGGGCGTCATGTAGTCATTGATGCTGAAGCTGTCCGCCCAGGTGGTCTGGAAGTAGGGGCTGTCGGGGTGGTTTTTAACGTCGGCAAGAATGTTGAGACTGCCCGGCAGGGTGATAAAGCTGCCGGTGTCCGTATTGTAGGTCGCCGTCAAATTGCCGTTGCTCTGGGCCTTCCAGATCTGCCAGATCTGGTGCTGCTTACCGGTGCGCTGTGGGCAGTATTTATGAACAATAATGTTATTTATTGTCTCCAGCGCCGTCCCGGAGCCGAATTTCAACACAATGTCCGATCCGGTCTGCGACTGGCTGTACTCGTAGGAAATTTTGACCGAAGCCCCGCTGGTAATGCTGCCAGAGGCCAACCGGAAGACAATGCCCTGGGCTTCGTCGACGTGAAAATCGGTCCCGGGTTCGTAGGTGGTCTGCTCATCGCTTGAGCGTACGATCACGTCGCGGACCGGATGGTGTGCCAGGACGACGTTTTCTTCGCCTTCGCCTGCGTTGCCGAAGGTTCCGGCTTCGTTTCCAACCGTGATCCACTGGGTCGAACCGCCGTCGCTCAACGTGCCGTCGCCTACTAGCATGCGGTAGTTTTCGGGCGTCAGCTCCAGCATGTTAAAAGTTAGCGTCGCGGCGCGTTCGGTTATGACCTGCCCTTTCGTCATCAAGGGCACGCCGTACTTTAAGGGAAGCGTGGTCGTCTGTGTTTCTATCTTTGTTTCGCCGTTCAACCAGCCGAGGGCGCGGCCGTTTACGAATATTTCAGGCGGGCCGACGTCGACGTTCTCCATCCCGTTATAAATCCACTGATCAGGCATTTTTGTACAGCCTCCTTTTTTAAATATACGGCCACCTGGCCGCGAAAGTGATCCTAATTCCTATTGCGTACTGCGCCGCCTGGCCCCGGTTGCCGATCAGCAGTTCCGGGTTTGTGTACCGCGCCGCCGCCCACGCCCTGCCGCGGGCGTCCTTCGCCAGGAAGGACCGGAAGTTGCGCAGGAAGGGCAGCACGCCCCGGTCCTGCGTCCCGGACCCGTCCCACAGCAGCGCGTTCGCTGCCTGCCGGCGCTGCAGCACGCTGTCGCCCAGCCCAGAGGCTAGAAAGAGGAAGTCGAAAGAGATCTCCGCCGCATCTAGCCGGTCGGCATTAAAGTCAGACAGAAAGAAGCGCACCGCGGGAAGAGTCTTAATGCTGTTGAGATCCGAGCCGTAATCGACGCCCTTGAAGCCCTCCAGAGCTCCGCCGGTTGCCGTGGCCGCGGTGCAGAAGTCGATTATTTTTCCGATCAAAAAATTTATCATTTTTCCTCCCCGGCCGCGTCCCGCAAAGAGTCCAGAAAGGCCTCTTTGTAGGCTTCGATATATGCGGGGCTCTGCCCGATCAGCGGGCGGAAGTGATCGAAGCTGCCGGCGTATTTGACTGTGTTGCCGTATATGCCGACTTCGCCTTCCCAGCCACGTTCGAAGCCGCCCTTCATCGCGCCGGTTCGTTCGCCGATCCGGACGCCGAAGCCGCTATCTTTCTTCCACTGGGCGTAGGCCGCCGACAGCGGCTTCCATGGGATGCCGTCCAGCGACAGCCCCTGATCGTCAAAGTTTAGAGACGTCGTGCCGGCGATCTCTTCCAGAATCGCGATCTGCGGCTTACGGCTGCGCAGGACCTCGGCCAGACTGCCGCACGCCTTCGCCAGGCCGCCGTCGTCAATGGTATAGTAGACGGCCACGTCAGCACCTCGCCCCGTCGACCTTGACGAAGGCCGGCCCCGTAGAAGGGGCACCGGCGCCGTTCGTCGGGAAGGCTTCTCCGTCGGCGGTCAGCAGCGGGCCTCCCAGGATCGCTTTGCGCAGATCGTCTGCACGATCCCGATAAAACTCCGCCAGGGCGGGGACTTTATCTTCCCCACCGCCGGTGTAGCTCATGCAGATCGCCAGGTACGCCGACAGATACTGACAGCAAGCTTTGACCGCGGGCGGCACGGTTGCGCCGTCCGGAAAGGTGTACTTTGCCGCCAGCCCCTGCCGCAGGTCGGCGTCGGCAAGGGACAAAGCCGCGTCGACCAGGGCGTCGGTAGCCGGCCGGTCAAAGCCGGGAAGGAGCAAGAAGGCGTCCGAGAGGGCGCAGAGGGTAGCCATTTAGGCGGAGATCTGCAGACAGCAGACCATGTCGGGACGGTAGATCACGGGCAGGCCGTAGATGCCGCCGGTGACCAGAATCTCCGGTTTCGGTTCGTTGGTGTGATCGGTCGTGTAAACGAAGGGGCCTCCGCGGGCACCATCTAGGCCACCGTTGGCCAGAGAAGGGGTAGAGGCGAAGCAGCCTAGTTCGACGCCGGGAGCTCTGCCGACCAAAAAGATTTTATTTGCCGGGAAGAAGGCGGCCGGCGTGCCGGATTCGTCCGTAAAGTAATTATTTGAAACCACGATCCGGGAAATACCGTTGCCGAGCATCGCGGGAGCGTCGAGAGCAAAGCCCTCAGGCGACAGCGTGCGCAGCGAGCCGACGCCGTCCAGGAGAGACTGGATCTCGTTCGTCGCCAGCATCGTGTTGATCGCCTCGATCGAGGCGTAGATCTCGATCTCAGCGGCTCCGGAGCCGTTCAAAGTGGCGGCGGCTCTGCGAATGTCCTCGACAGGTTTTGCCGAGGCCGTCGACGTCCAGACGGTGCCGTAGCCGGAAGTCGTGCCACAGACGGGTTTGTGACTGGCGGCGAAATCATAGTCAACAGTGACCCCATCAATCGAAAGGACTCCAGTCAAAGCCTGCACGTTAGCATACTCGATTAAAGCGCTAGTCCGCCTTGATAGTTGATCGATCGCCCGAAGAACCGAGTCTGTCGCATCCCGCACTTCCGACTGTCCTAATTTTCGCATGTTCAATAGCTGACTATTTGGAATAGATATGCTGTTCATAAAGTACAGGGGGCGCGCCGTCCGGTTTTGAATGCCGCGCTGCGAGATCAGAACGGGATCGGCGTCAAGCGCCGAAAGAGTAGTCAGGCCGCGCGTCGGTTCGAGAATATCCCAAGAAATAGCAGTCGGAGACTGCCTGAAGTTGTCAACGTCTACGGGCAGCAACTTCGTCGCCACTAGCCGATCGGAAACGAAGGACTCTACCGAAGTCAAGAGTCGAATCTGCTCAGAAGTCGGAAAATTATATTTTACATTTGCCATTTTTTAGCCCCTCCTATTCCTCAGCCTCGCCGAGCACAACCACAGCCGGCAGGTCGCCTGCGACGTAGCCGGTCAGCGCATCCCTGCGCACGACGCCGGCTACCAGCATCGGGCACATGACAGTCGAGCCGTCGCTAGCGTCGACGCCGTGAAAAGCTATGCCGACGGCCGCCGAGGTTGCGGGATCGTCGCTGTCGCTTTCGTCGTGTACGTGGCGGGCATAATATAGTCCGGTGTCGCTGTTGTACGACAGCACCTGCCCAGCGTCGAAGGACGTGGCCACAGGTACAGCTACAGCTGCATAGGGACCGATCACGCGGATCTCCTCAAACTTGTAGGTAACAGTTTCCATTATTTCTTGCCCCCTTTCTTTCGTCCGGTCAAAATCTCGTATCTTTCGATCAGCTTCGCATTTTCAACGGCTCGCAAATCGTCGGCGGTTGCCTGGCGGGAGATCCTGGGCCCGCCGAAGGTCTTTGCCTGTGCGCCCAGGTCGGCCAGCAAGTCGAAGAAGGCGTCGATCTGCTTGTCGGCAAGACCGGAAGCAAAGCCGATCACGTCCTGCCTGCGGCCGGCCGGCAGCTTCGAGCATCGGATCAGGCCGTCGACCCTTTCGCCGACGATCCGGATCTTTTCATTTCGCGCTTCACGGCTGCGCACGGCAGCCAGCTCCTCCTGCAGGGCGACCAGGCGGTCCTGCATTGTCTGCATCGCGTTTTTTACTGTCACGCGCTCGCTGCCGGCCTCTTCCTCGGACTTCTCGCCCTCGGCGGGCGCGGGTTCTTTTGCCGTGTCATCGGCGACAGCTTCCGCACCCGGCTCAGCCTCGAGAAAAGCGGCACCGCGGATCTGCGGAACGGCGACTAGAGAGACTTCCTCGACCGAGTAGTCCGGCACGGTAAAGGCGATCGATACGTTTTTAAAGCGCCCCTCGTCTATCTCGGCAGCCGTCTGCTCGGAGACAGCAAAGGTCGCGAACAGCTTGCCGTCGTCGGAAAGATCCCACTGCTCTGCGTAGCCGTATATGCTGTCGACCGTCCAGTCGTGATCCTTCAGCAGAGCGATCGTGCCGCCCGCAGCAGTCGCGCTGTCGAACAGCTTGCCTATAATATCCTCGGTGCACTTCGTGCCGTCGCTGAAAGTCGCGCCGACGAAGCAGACTAAAGCACGGCGGAAGGCGGAGAAACGAGGATCTCGGTCCTCACGGTACGGGGGCTCGGCTGTCACGGCCCAGGCCGTGTCCACCCCAGTCGAAAGGCGGCAGAGTATTAATTTTTTCTGCATCGCGTGTTAACTCCTTATCTGTTATCTTGTACCGCCTTAATACCGTTTTAGACGCGACCACGATAGAGCAGCGGCAATTATAGTGGATCGGCGGTACCATCTCCCAAAAGCTGGGCGCATCCTCCGCCGGAAAAAAAAGATTGTCTCGCGGGCGACAGTAGTCGCATAAGACCTCGGACTCTATGACCTGAAAGCGCATGATCTTTTCCTGCCCGGTCTCTTCCGCGTCTCTCAGGGTCTGCACGGCCGTGCCCTGGGATCGCGCTGTCCACATCTCAGTCCGAGCGATCCTGCGCAGGGCGAAGGCGGTGTCTTTGCCGGAGGTCAAGTTCTTAAATTCGGCGGCCAGCTCGGGGGCGCGAGCCTCAAAGGCCTTCTCAAACTTGCGCTCCTCGATCTGGGCGGGGGCAAAATCCCCCTCTTTTAACGTCGTTAAAATCTCTTCCAAGATCCTGTCGTCGTGCAAAACCAAGCTGTAAAAATTGCCGCAATAACCTTGCCGGGCCTTGAGAACCCGAACCGCTTCGGTGTCGTCGATAAACTCTCTCCAGGCCCGATCCCCGGCAGCAGAGTTTTTGACCGTCGAATCCGCCGAAAATTCCACACCCAGCCGGGCGCCTTGTAAATAAAAGTCGTTGGCCAGGTCGTAGTAGGCCTGCTGCGCCTTCTCTTCCAGCGCGGCGGCCATCGCACCGGACGCCATTGACGGCGGCAGCCCCTGATCGTAAAAACCCGCCAGATTCGCCAGGATCGCCAAGCGCACGTCCTGCGCCGCCTGGTTTAGCCGGCGATAATACTTTCGTTCGAGACGGTAAGTCTCAGTATTTAACGCCTGCAGCAGCGTCGCCATCAGGACACCTCCAGGCCCAGCCGGTCGCGAATCTTCTTTAGATCGTCGCCGGTCAAATCCAGGACGCCTGCCTGTATCAACGGCAAGATCAGCTGACTGTACGCCTGCAAGTCTGCGTTGGTCGGCTTCGTGGCGAAGCGTCCGAAGTCGGAAAAATCGTCGCCGAAAGCATAAACGATCATCGGGCGGATCAGCTGATCGATCAGACAGTCAGCGGCGCTGTCGATCAGACTGTCGACGTACTGCAAGTATAAGTCAAGCTGGGTTTGCCCGAGGCTGTAGCTGCCGACGTCGCCGGCATCCAATAATAGCGAGGGAGTCATTAAGCCCCGCATGATCAGCCGGTTAAAAAGCTGCAGCTGCTCGGCGAAGCTTTTCCCGACGTCAGGCGGGAAGATAAATTCCAGCTTGTCATCCTTCCCGCACGTCCAGCCCGCCAGATTTTCGGTCTGTTTGATCTGGGCTTGCATCGCCTCAAGCCGGGTCTCGGTGCCTCCGCCAGCTTTCGGGACTATATCTGCGGGGTTGTCTATATAAGCCACAGTTACGGGGGCGCCGTACCGGTCAAAGGTCCGCTCCATCGTTTCGTATAGCTTCTTCTTCTGCCGTGCCAGCGGCAAAACGGCCTCCAGGCGGCCGTAGCCGTAGGGGTTAAAAGCTGCGCCCCGGTTGACGAAGATCACGCATTTGTCGACCGGCAGCCGAGCCTCAATCGCTTGCAGGGGATACTGTATCACCCGGTCGATCTTGCCGAAGTCCGGTCCCGGATCCTCGGACAGGTGAAAAACCGCCGTAGCCGGGTCTATCGGGATTAGTGACTGCAGGTCGCCTTCTTCGGTCGTAACGATCTCCAGCACGGAAAAGCCGTAGAAAGTGCCGAGGAAGATCGCCTTAAAGGCGTCTAGGATCGAGCCCTCTATGCCCTCCAGCTGCTCCCGGACGTACTCTTGCACCGGCTCCTCAGGGTGAATGTAGTCTCCGATCTTAGCGATCGCTGTGTCCACGATAAAGGCCACGCAGGCCGAGACCGTCTCGTCGGTCTGCAGGGCGTCGGTGTACGCCTCATAGTCGGCGGTCGGCGGATAATATCCGCTGCCTTGCTGGTACAAAATCTGCTTATTTACGACCGGGCTGCGAAAAACCGCCTGCGGCGCCGTCTGCGCTTCGCTCACTTTGCACCTCCAGCCACGGGCAGATCTAAGACGTCGCGGTACATTTTCGCGATCACCCCGTTTCCGCCTAAATCGTGGTAGCTGTCAAAGATCCCGGTTATGAAGTCAAGGTCCGCCGTCGTGATGCAGCCGCGCGACAGATGCTCGGCGAGCATCTGCTTTAAGATCCAGCGCAGGGCTGCGGTGGTGGCGGCGGTGTCCTTGTCGACCTGGTCTTGTAGGGGTTTTGTTTGCGTCTGTATCAGCGCATCCAACTGCTGCAGCATATCGCGTTTAACTAACCGCAATAGATAACTGCAGACAGCGGCGCCGAGGCCCGTACCTACAAAAACCGGCAGGATCATGTCCAGCAGGGGCTGTAGACTCAAGGTCATTCTCCGGTCTGGTTCTTGACGCGCTTGAGCTGGGCATAAAGCTGCCCAAAGAAGCCCGCGATCTTCGCAACGAAGGCGCAGCCATTAAAGTCGAGGATGTCGCCGGCGCCCTTCAGCACGGAAAAGGCCTGCAGGAAGAAGGGCAGCCCCTTGACGTTCGCCAGCCTAAAAGATATTAGGCAGGCGTTTTCTTCGCCCAGCCGAGGGTCTGCGGGGACCTCTACTGCTTGCCATCCGTGGATCTTAATACTGCTTTTCATTTAGCCTCCAAAAAAAAAGAGGGCCCTTCCGGACCCTCTATGAACGATTCTACAAACGGTGCTGTTTCTTAAGGTTTTGCGCATACAGGCTTTGCTGTCGCCTGTCAAAATCCTTTTTTTATTCACAAACAAAGATGTTATTGCTTTCGCGACCTTGGCGCAGCATGAACCCTAGATCAATTTCATCGGGAAGCAGCGCAAGAATCTCCTGTCCAACGTGCACCAGCCATCCCTGGATACGCTGGTATCGATGCCAGATAATAAAATCGGCAAAATAGACCTCCCCTTCAAACGTCGCCATGCCCTGACCTATATACTGGCAGCTTGAGACGTTTACGGGGTTGCCGTCGGGATCTACACATTCTCTTAATACCATTTTTATATGTTCCGGCAGCCCCTTGCCGCGGACGGGTACAGTAATAAAACTCATTTTGCCTCCAGTATTTTTTCAATCTCGGCCAGTCTGGCCAGCAGCCGGGCCTTCTCGGCCTGCAGGGCTTCCCGGTCGACCGTCGGGGCGTCGCTCCGCTCGGCGGTGTAGCCGTCGTTTTCGGGATCGGCGGAAGCCTGGTAGCGGCTCCAGAGGGAGATCGGTACGTCGGCGATCTCGACAATGCAACCGCAGGGGATCTGAGTCTCCCAGTTTTTCATGGACCCGCCGCTCTTTGGCGTCCCCTGCGTAAAAACGACACCCTCGCCGACCCGAGCTCCGCTATCTCTTCCGGATGCGGAGGCGATCACTTTGCCAAACATCGTGAAGGGCGCCCGATCTGCGCACAACGTCTCGGCAAAGGATACCCGGACGCGGCATGTCGGCTCGCTGGAGGCTTGCTTGTCGTCGGCTCCATAAATGCTGCGGAGAATCTCTCTGACACCTTCCGCGGCGGAGGCGGGGGCTGTCCAGCAGCGGGCCTCGGCGTCCCACCGGCAGCCGCCGATCTTCTTCTTCATTGCGGCCACAAAATCGGGGTTGTAAGGGGTGAAGATAGCGATCCTGCCTGTGCGGATCTCGGTGATTTTAATAGTCATAGCTTTTATGTCCTTTCTTTTTTCCTCCCCCTGTGTATGTCTATATTATAGCACCTTGAAGGGTATAGCGCAATAGGAAAAACAGATATTTCTCGAGGCTTCTGCAAAAAAAATAGCCGGCAAAGTTTGCCGGCCGCCGAGAAGAAGAGAATTGTTGTCTGACGAGTTTTCCTTTCCGTTGGTAAAAAAAAAGGACTCCCTCTCGCGCTCTCATTATATCACTTTTACCGCCATATGCAAGAAAAGAAAAACAGCTGGCGGAACGGAGCCGCCAGCTGTAAATTTAAGCCGCAAGATCTTTTCCCGCGTCAAAAAAAATTTTTTTTGAAAATTGAAAAGATCGCGGCAAATACGGAGTTCGAGCAAAAAAAAGCGTCAAAATTCGGCTAAAAAAGAGCGGAAAAAAGCGACCTAAAGACTGCGGCGCCGAACAGCGGGGGCGCGACGTTCGCGACTCCTTGCGGCCCGCCGGATGGCTCTAACGTCTAGGCGGAGCACTCCTATCACTTTGCCGCAGCTAACGATTAAAGATTTGTTGTCCCGCTGCCGCAAACAGGCCTGCACGAAACACGCAGGAAGGGGAGCCGCATCCATGCCGGAGTCTTCTTGCCTCGAGCCGTTTAAATCCCGCAGAAGGCGCCGCCTGTCAACAACTTTGAGCTTAACGTCTGTACGAAAGCGAACAAAGCCGTGCCGGGGATGCCTCGCCCAGCGAACCACCGGCCGCTCTATGCTCACGCGGAAAGAACCGATACAGATCTCGGCAAGCCAGCTCCTCGCCGCGTCAACGACGTCCAGGTAAAAAGTCTTGACGTCGCAAGGAAAAAGCGGAGGGCAGCTCGCCGCGATCCCGATAAAGCGAAGCGTTATTTTCATTTTATTGTCCTTTCTCCCAGGATCGGCGCCGGCAGTTTCGATTCGACCAGACCGATCCGTCCGACGTGTGCCCCGCCGTACTGCAGCAGCAGTTTCATTCTGCTTCGGTTCCGCAGCGCCGCAGCGTAGGCGTCCACGGGTTCACACTCCAGGCCCTCCGGCTTCCAACAGGACACGTAATCGTCGTCTACTACCACAACCACGCCAACGCGGGCACGGACCAGAACGCGCCGCCAGTCCCCCTTAACGGGTCTCATGTCCAGCTGCAGCAGAACCGGCGCCAGATCTCGATTTTCTGCCAGTCGTAAAAAATCGTATATGCGATCCGTTATCGCCTTTGTCATGGCGCCCGCATCTGCTTTTAACGCATCCGTATTTAGCCGAATCTTAAAAAAGACGTTTAACTCTTGCATCTCTTTGTCCTTTCTTTTCCCCTGTTCCCCTATTTCTGCTCTGCATCCGGCTCCAGCGCAAGCGAATCTTCGCTTTGCCCGTCCTCTGTGTAATACGCCGCCAGATCGCCCTCGTCTTCCCAGCAGCCGGGCGTGCAGTATTTTCCCCATAAATCGGCAGGCACGCAGCGGCAATAATAGGCCTTCCCCCATAACAATGATCCCGGCCCCTGCAGCCGAAAGGGCCCCCAGAAATGTGCTAGATGCCGCAAAAACACGGTCCGGCGAGCATCCCAGCGGCTCCGTCTATGTCGGCGCCAATGGCAGGTGCCGAACTCGTCGCGTTTGTCGTATACGCTAGCGCGGCAGATGATCCATACCCTGCGGGCGTCATCCCGGATTTTTTTTCGTCGCCGCTTCGCAAATTTCCGCCGTAAACGGGCCGCAAATGTCGCAGATAATAGCCTGCAGCATAGGCATGATATTTGGCAGCAGTTTTTTCTCGCAGTTTCTCTCAAACCGCTCTGCCGCACACGGTGACAGCTTTACCTTAAAAAAAATGGTTTCCCTAAACATTTTTTAGTCCTTTCTCCCCCCCCCTGTTCCCACTACTTCAAGTCTGCATCCAGCTCTAGCAGGATTCGCGCCGCCGCTGCATCCGCTCCGGCGCCGTCTGTCAGATCCCGCACCTTCGCTTCGGTCAGCTGGTAGCCGGCCTGCTTCAGCTGGGCCCGGACCTGGGCCAGCTTATCTATCTGCCGCAGGATCTCCGGATCATGCGTCAGCAGGTAGTCGATCCGCTTCGCCGCATCCTCGCTGGCTGACCGCCTAAGGATTTTCAGCATCCGCAGGTTCATGTCGCCCAGCCTCTGCCCGTTGATCTCATACCCCTGCGCCTCTGCCAGAAAGTCCCTGCCGGCTTCTTTCTTTCGCGGCAGCGGCACTTCGGCCGCGGGAGCCGGCCGCTGCTTGCTCTGCTTTGGCGGCAGCTTCTCAGCCGAAGGATCGTCGCCATCGACGTCAGGGTCGGCAGCTATGCCCAGAAAGCTGGCCAGCACGTACCGCCGAGCGTATGTCATAGCCGCACCCAGGTCCTGCGGCTTACTGCTGACGCACTTCAGGGTGTAGGGCGGGGACTGAATCACCGCGCCGGACGCGTGGATCAGGATCGCCTGTGCGACGATCTGGCCGTCGCCATTTTCGGTAGGCGTCAAAACCGCAAAGCGGTCTGACTTTCGGACCGCCTTGAGGATGTCGTCAAGCAGGCAGTAATTAAATTCCGTCTGCCCGTACTTAACGGCGCCTCGCTTTGGGATGTCGACGCAGCCGGCCAGCATTGCGATCAAATCTTTTACTACTTCGGGCGCCAAACCCGCCAAGCATGATAACTCCATTTTTAAAACCTCCTTAACAGCCCCAGAAAAAAGTGCGCCAGATCAGCAGCGCGCCCTCAACAATAACAGCCACGACCACGCGTCCCGGCGTCAGCTCCATCTCCATCGCCGCCAGACAGCAAAACAGAAACGCCGCAGACAATAAAAACAATAATAGGCTCGTCATTTTTTCTTACCTCCGCGCCAAAATCTGATCCGATAGTATGCGCAGTTGTGCACCCGTTTTTTGTAAACGAATCGAGGATACACGCGCCTAAGCGCGGTTAGAATCCGTCCTAGGTGTAGCGGATGATACTCCCCGCCGATCTCGGCCGCCAGCTGGGCCGCCGTGCCGTAATACTCGCAGCCGCCGTGTCGCAGAATCCGGACTACTTCCCGGACGTCATCCGGCAGATCCCTCGCTTTCATGCGGTCGTCCCCTTGACGCATAGTCACGCCGTGCCTATAATAGCTCATAGAAAATGTCCTTTCTCCCCGTCGGGCCTGTTCTCGCAAAACTTCCGGCGGGGCTTTTTTTTTTTGCATAAAAAAAAAGACGTACCGAGAGCAGGAACGTCTTAAATCTTATATATTCCTGTCCTCGCGAGCTCATTATAGCACCTTAAAGCCGAAAAGTCAACGGGTCAAAAATAAAAAAACCGATATATCAACCTGCGCAGAGAAAAAAAATATTCAGCGCAAACGCGCTTTGGATTATATATATTATATATAATATACGATCTACTCCGCGCGCGCGCGTCCGCGTGTCTATATATATACGATTGCCAGCCATTGCTGGCATTTTTAGAGGCAGATAACTTTGCACAAGTTATTAACACGTTTTACACAGAAGTTATAAACATTTGTTGATAACTTTCCAATGTGTTTAAACAAGTTGTCAACATAGTTATAAACAAGTTATCAACAATCAGGAGATCTGCCGCCCTGCTTGACGTCTTTCAGACGTCGCCGAAGGATGTGGGCGATCTTCGGCGCCGGCATCCCGCGTCGGCTTAAAGCCTCTATGGTGGCCCGCTCCGCCTCGCCGACCGGGCCTGTCCTCGGGGTCGATGTCCGTGCGTACGGCGCGTCGATCGTCTCGTAAAAGATCTGTCTGACACGGTGCTTCGGCAGCTGCAGCAGCTGGGCGACAGCGCACACAGGCAGCCCGTCCCCGATTAAGACGGCTATGCACACTTGCAGGTCTTCTTCCACGCCTACTCCCCGGCCGCGGCAATACCGATCGCCATCGCCGCCAAAGCGGCCAGCGCAGCCACGACAAACCAGTCGAACCCGCGAAAAACCAGATCAAGGGCCAGAGGGACTGCGCAGTAAGCGCACTGCCAGAGCAGGCTGCGGACAATCTTTCTGGCCATGCTAATCGATCCGCAGGTAGACTTCCTGCAGCCCACGCCGCAGAATGTGGGCGATCTTCTCTGGTGCTACCTTCCGTGCCCGGAGAGCTCTTGCCGTGGCCACGTCGCCAGCCGTCCAGGGGCGCCGAGGATCGATCACCGAAGGCGCCTTCTGATCGTAACCGTACTGCAGGACGTGTCGAATCGCCCCCGCGGCCTCCTCCGGCAGCAGATCGAAGATCCCGGCGATCTCCTTCGTCGACACGTCGTGCTTATGCAGCAGTAAAATATTTTTTAATTCCCCGTCAGACAGCGATCTTTTATTGCCTCTTCCCTCTAGCTGGTACATTTTTGCCCCTTTTCCGCGGTTGCATTGATCGTCTAATGTATGTTTGGCGATCAACTTCTGATCATAAAACCGCTTTAT
>Ga0310694_10004852_pt1 | contig 12919 bp, 6 predicted proteins | sample 174DNAGHGhighgp2_FD_203884 | JGI IMG/M metagenome (GOLD analysis project Ga0310694, IMG submission 203884) | Sheep rumen microbial communities from Palmerston North, Manawatu-Wanganui, New Zealand - 1742 DNA GHGhigh gp2 (v2) (version 2) | ecosystem: Host-associated > Mammals > Digestive system >...
GATGGCTTCGAGGAGATTTCGCGCCTTGGTGTAGCCGAGGTGGAAGTCTCCTCGGAATTTCTTCTCGTTGGTGAAGATGTAGGTGCTGCTGGGACTAAGGCACTTCATGGCTACGCTGAGGGCGACGAGGCTCCACTGCAAGGGGTCTTCCTTGACCTCCTGCAGCAGTGCCATCGGCACGTTGATGTAGTCCATTGTCAGTACTCTTGGTCTCATTGGTTTTATTTTGGGTCGCTGCGCTCAAAATTATAAGAAAATTAGTTTTAAAATTATCAAAGGAGGATTGTACCAAAATAGTTGTGGTCAATTTCGTCCCTTTCTTCTTATAATTTTTTGATTCAATTTTTTTATAATTTTGAGCTGTGCAACCATTAATTGTTTCACGTTGCAAAGTTACGAAAAGCAAATTTGGCACTGTCCGAATTTGTCCGAATTTGTCCGAATTTGTCAGTTTTTGTCGGTTTTCGGAACGATGCTTTTTCTCGCTGCAAAGTTACGAAAAAGAAAATTGGCACTGTCACCTTTTGTCACTATTTGTCACCTTTCAGCAAATTGCTTTTTCACGATGCAAAGTTACGGAAAAGAAATTTGGCACTGTCCGCATATGTCCGAAAATGTCCGGAAATGTCCGCTTTTGTCCGCATTTCTTTTACGCTGCAAAGTTACGCAAAAGATAATTGGCACTGTCCAGCTTTGTCCAGCTATGTCCATTTGTGTCCATTTATGTCCAGCTACGGCATAGCATCGTCTCGTAATTTACGTTGCAAAGTTACGAAATCGAAAATTGGCACTGTCCAAATTTGTCCAATTATGTCCAAATTTGTCCATTTAATTCTGCGTCGATTCTACTTTCTCCCTAAATTATTTGGAATATGCTTTGAAAACGCTTATCTTTGCACGCAAGAGGATAAACAGGACAACTATGAAAACAAGGTATATTCTTCCCCTTTCGGCTCTTTTTTCGAGCCTCAGTCTCTTCTCGCAGGTTTCCAATGATAAACTGATTGAAGCATGGAAAGCGGCGGAGACGAGGAATGACAGCCGCGTCAAGACGTGGTGGTTCTTCGGATATGAGCATACCACAAACGAAGGGATCACGGCCGATGTGGAGTCGCTCAAAGAGGCTGGATTCGGTGGCGTGGTTTATTATGATCAGAACCATCGCCCCAGCAGGAAAGCCGTGGAAGGGGATGATCGTTTGAAACAAGAGAATGAACCAGAGGATGGCTTCTCACCAACGTGGTGGGAACACCTGAAGTTTGCAGCACGTGAAGCACATCGCGTGGGGCTTGCGTTCGAACTCAATATCTCGAATGGTTACGTGGCAGGTGGACGATGGATTGATCCGCCTCATGCCATGCAACGGGTGACCTCGGCAGAGATGACGATAGAGGGAGGACAGGAAATTGATGTGGATCTGCCTGCAATAGCCGATACGCGTGGATATGTGAAAGACATTGCCGTCATGGCATTCCCCGTGAAGGATGAACCGGATGTCTATCGACATTTCACGGCGCGCTATGTGGCACGAGGGAAGGGCAGGAACGGGGCGATGCAGATGCCCGATTCTGTTTTGGAACGAGAGACGAAGGAGACGATGATTGAGGGACCAAGACCCTTCGATGGTGCTCTCTTCAAGACGTTTGGTCCCATCGGAATGCTGCAAGCAAGTGAGGATGGCGAATCGTGGAAAGATGTAGTGGAACTACAACACATGTACAGCAGTCTGAGCGGCTATTCCTTCCGCACTACGGCATTCCCTGCCACTCGTGCGAAACAATTTAGAGTGAAGTATTACGGCGATACACTGCTGCGCACGTGGATTGTGGGGCAGGAGGCAAAACTGGACCGATGGGAGGAACGTGCTGCCCTGCATAGCGATTTCTCGGAACAAGACAAAAGTCCAACGTATGCTGCCGACGAGGTAGTAAGGTCGTGCGACATCATTGACCTCACTTCAAAAATAAAAGATGGACGACTGCACTGGAAAGCTCCAGAGGGCTATTCGTGGCGTGTTGTAAGGTTCGCTGCCGTGCTGACAGGAGCACGTTCGAAACATGGTAGAGAGAATCTTTTAGGCTATGAATGTGACAAACTTTCGAAGGAAGCTGCCGAACTGCATTGGAACAGTTATATGCAGCCAATTCTCGATACATTGCGTGCCAATGGTATCGACTGGGTGGAAGGAGTCTGCATGGACTCGCATGAAGGCGGTTCGCAAAATTGGACACCGCGGATGCTGGAGGAGTTCCAGATGCGGCGCGGATATGATTTGAAGCCATATCTGCCTATGCTGGCAGGCTACATCATCGATTCGGTTGAAAAGACGCAAGAGGTGCTGTTGGACCTCAGACGCACTGTGAATGACTGCATGAGAGATAACTACTACGGCACCTTCCAGCGCCTGGCCCGCGAGAACGGCCTCACCTTCACGGCGCAGGCCATCGGCAACGGACTCTGCATCACGGGCGATGCCATCGACGTGAAGCAGGTGGTGGACAAGCCGCAGACGGAGTTCTGGGCCTATCAGAAAAATGGTGCATGGGACGTGAAGGACGGCGCTTCGGCCTGCCACCTCTATGGCAAGCCTATCGCTTCGGCTGAGGCCATTACCGATGCAAGTTATGAGGATACGCCTTTCAGCTTGAAGCGTGTGGCTGATATCGCTTTGGCCAACGGGGCACAAGAGATGGTGGTATGTGCTACGCCCCATCTGCCTATGGTGAATCCCACGGAGCCTTATGTTGCAGGGCGCGTCTATGCCGTGAACCGCAGCAATCCGCAGTGGGAGGCCATGAAGCCGATGTGGATGGCGCTGGCCCGCTCGATGGCGATGCTGCGGCTGGGCAAGGCTGCGCCCGACGTGCTGGTCTATCTGGGCGATGACCTGCCCATGAAGACGCTGACGCATCGTCTGCCCCACGGCCTGCATGGATTGGACTGGGACGTCACCACGGGCGATGCCCTGCAGCATCGTCTCTCGCCCACTGCCGACGGCCGGCTCACCACGCCCGACGGCATCACCTACCGGGCTTTGCTCATCGCCGACGATGCCTTCATCACGCCCGCTTCGCAGGCCGCGCTCGACCGGCTGCAGGCCGCTGGTGTGCAGGTGCTCAAGCATGCTTTCGACGTAGAACGTCCGCTCGAGATACTGGAGGGCGATGAGGCCGTGGTGCATACGCATCGGCTGGTCGATGGCCGCGATATGTTCTTCCTGGCCAACATCACCGAGCAGGCGCAACGCATCGTGTTCGGCACCAAGGCCGACGCGCTGACGGTGTTCCACACTGCCGATGGTAGGGTAGGAGGAATCGCGAAGAGCGCAGACGGCAGCTTCATGCTGGAGCTTCAGGCAGGAGAGTCGGTGGTGATGTGCGAGAACTAAATTTTTATACATTCATGCGGTTCGCCAAACGGACTATAAAAGATATCTCGATTTGTCATTTTTTAACGAAATGTGAAGTATTTTTGCCTCGATTCTCAGTTTTAAACCTTTTTTGATTAATTAATTGATTTTTTTTGTATCTTTGGAGCCGTCAATGCTAATTGTCTATAGGCTATATGTCTATATCATTGGCAAAGGCACTACATAATGTAAAAGCGTCATCGATGCTTTGTCTATTGGCTTCTTGAAACCTGAGAAATTTCAATTTGTGTGTCAATGGCAATGTCAGAAGTGAATGCTACTGGTATGCTTATATCGGTGTGCCGGGGTGTGCAGTGAGGGTATCTTTTATCCTCCTACACACTTTTCCCCGGAGGTACATACATACTAGCGCAGGCAGACACTCTACTCGTCTACACACAAGGGCAATTCTCAGGGCCTCAAGAACGGACGAGTTGAAGTGGAAGCCTGCGTTTTTTCGTTGTGTCAGTACAAACAGTAGTTCAACTGCTATATTGGGCTTCTATAGACACAATTAAAGAATCTATGGAATTCAATGAACTTATTAATGCCATAAAAGTGGCTATCGATGCATGTGCAAACAGAATTAAAGATAATCCTGAAATTATCCTGACTGAGGCTGACTTAGAAAGACACCTATCAAATGAGATTGATAGATGTTTATGTATGCAAAAAGAGAATCCTTTCTCTGTTCATAATCAGATTTCCCATTATCCATATCCTTCAGAGTGTTTGTCAAAAGAAAATAAGCGCGACTATCAGGTGGATATATTAGTCATGAAGAATGCTGATTTGCAAAAAGGAGACATACACCACAAAGAATTTATATATTATGGAGATTCTGTTGCGATGGAGTTAAAATACTATCGTGAAAAAGATAGCATAGCAACTATTGAAAAAGATTTAAAGAAAGCAGATTCAATCTTAAATGACAACTTTAATCATTGTGCTTTTTTTGTAGTAGCATTACTTGAGGATAAGTCTAAGCAAGCGGAGCTATGCAAGTATTTTGAAAAATACAAGAACGTTGAGAATATGTATATGTTTATCCTTACGAAGAATTCACTATAATATTAAGTTCGCGTGATTTGGACAAAGATAGTCTTATATATATAAACATTCAAACCAAAAAATTATGAAGCGTTATCTTCTACTTTTAGCATGTATGCTCAGCTCAATTTGGGCATCAGCACAGTATACCGGTTCCGGTAATGGAACTGAGAACGATCCGTATCTCATCTATAATGAGACACAGTTGTATCAGATGTCAAACTTCCTCAATCAAGAGGGAGTAGTGTTCAAATTGATGAAAGACCTCGACCTGACGAAGTTCATTGCAGAAAACTTCCCATCAGAAGGTTGGACACCCGTCGGTGTTGAAACATCTCACTTTAAAGGAAAGTTCTTGGGCAATAATCACACGATTAGTGGATTGAGCATCAACAAAAGAACCATCAATAATGTGGGTTTCTTTGGATATATTGATGGAGCTACTATTCGTGATCTTACCGTTCAAGGAACGGATGTCATTGGCAATAGATATGTCGGTGTCCTTATCGGTTATGCAACAAACTCCACAATAGTTAACTGTTCAGCAGAGTTAACGGGTTCATCCATGCTTACTGCTATTAGCGATGCTGGTGCCATAGCAGGTCATTGCGATAATTCCACCATGACAAACTGCTCCTATACTGGTGATGTAACCTGTCCTTCTTATACTGGAGGAATTGCTGGGCTCTTAGATGCGTGTGCAGTAAGCAACTGTACAATGAACGGCAATGTTATTGGCTCAGATCAACAGGTAGGCGGCATTGTCGGAGCAATGCAGGCGACGACGCTCACAGATTGTGTAGCTAATGGAAGCATAACTGGGTCCTCAATGACAGGTGGTATTGTCGGTCGCATTTCTGCTGGAACGAGTTCCCTGACAAATTGCAAATATACTGGCGATATGACAGGTACGTCATATATAGCAGGTATTGCCGGAAATCTCGACTTGGGCACCTCTGTATCATTTACAAACTGCCATTCAAAAGGCAAGATAACGAACACGGGTGATTATACAGGTGGTGTTGTCGGCTTAAGTAAAGGCGGATGTATTTCAGGCATGGAAAGTTGTAGCCACTTCGGTGACATCAACGGTGTGAATTATGTGGGCGGATTGATTGGCGCCACAACTGTTGGTAATTTAGATGCGGAATATATCTATTTAAGTGATAGCAATACTTCCAATTCAAAGAGTGCCTCTAAACCTACGAGTGATTTCTGCACTGGAACAGATGAGATAGCCATCAACAATTGTACGGCAATAGGAAATTTAACGGGTTCGGCCCACATTGGTGGCCTTGTTGGTTGGGATGAGAAAGATTTTGGATGCTCAGATTGGAATAATGGAGGAGCTGCTACGATTAAGATTTATAGCAAAAGAAATCTATTCTATCTTTGGTATGGTAACTCTTATACAGGGGAATCAAAATATGATTATTATGGTGGAGATGTATCTTGGTCCCCAAACATCCGTGTAAAATCCCTTTCCTACACCAACAGTTACTATTCCGGCATCATCAATGGCACTACCAACGTGGGTGGCATTGCTGGATATAAGTGGTGTGGTAAGATTCAAAACTGTTATACGAATGCAACTGTCTATGGTGATAGCAACATAGGTGGCATCATTGGCAATGGTGAAGGATATGCCACATCAGAGCTGACGTTGAAGTCAAATGTCGCTATCAACAATACGATATCGGCTACTGTTGAGAAAATAGGTCGAATTTATGGTACTAAAAACGACTATTTAACCATCGGTGCCCTTGCCTCGGCAGAAGGCAACCGAGCATTGACTACTACCAAAGTTATTCTTCAAGGCGTTGTGCAGGAGATCACAGATGATCTGCAGAACGGCAACGTCATGGGTCCTGCACTCTTGCGCCTGAAGGCGAACTACGTTGCTCTTGGCTGGGATTTCGACAACAACTGGGATATACTCGAGACCGAGTGTTTCCCTTACAAGAAGTATCAGGCTGCTCCTCCTGTCATTGAGTCAACGCTTGTGAGCCAGAACACCATGATTAGTGGTTCGTCACTCAACGACGGTACTGTATATCTCTATTATAAGGATAGGGAGGCTGTCAGCACCATTTGCAACGGCCATGCCTGGTCGTTTACGACCGATGCTTTACAGTCGGGTGCTCCTGTTCAGCTCTATGCCGATGTAGATGATATGACTCCGTCTTACCTAACATCGACCACCGTAGGTTATCCTGGCAGTGGTACAGAGGCGGATCCATATCGTATCTATACGGCAGAAGACCTTCAGGGCGCAAGCAACAAGGGGTATTACAAGGTGATGAACGACATCGACCTTGCGTCTTGGATTAACGAAAACTCTCCGACCGAGGGTTGGGTAAGCATCGGTCGCAACTCTGGCGAGGCAACCTATATCAATGGTGACGGACACAAGATTACTGGGCTTTGGATAAACACCACCCAGGACTATACGGGTCTCTTCTCCAACTTCTCGGCTGGTATCATCAAGAATCTTACTGTCGAAGTGGCCAGTGGCAAGAAAGTGAAAGGTGGAGACTATACAGGCGTGCTTATCGGACGTAATGCTAATGGTCAGTTGCTCAACTGTACTGTGAAAGGTGATGTCGAGGGCACCGCTCATGTCGGTGGCGTTACAGGTTACTCGGGCAATAACACCATCAACGCAGTCACATACGAGGGCAATGTCTCCACAAGTGCAACGGGCGCATACGTCGGCGGTTTCGCAGGACTCTCAGAGGACGACAACATCACAGCCGTTCATACCTACACGACGATATCTGCTACAGGCAGTGACTCGTTCGTCGGTGGCCTCATAGGTCGGGCGAACAATGGCACACTGACCAAGAGTCATGCAGAGAATGCCCTCACAGCAACAGGAGCAAACGACTACGTCGGTGGAGCTATCGGTTATAGCAACGCAGATGTAACGCTCTGCTACACTACAGGTGAGATTACCGCTTCAGGCGACGACTCCTACACCGCCGGTCTTGTTGGCTATGCTAACAGCCCAATTGTGAACAGCTACTCAACCGCCAAGGTGACGGGAACTTATTACACGGCCGGCATCTGTGCTTATACATTCTCCACCATTGACAAATGTTATGCCAAGGGGGATATCTACGGCGTTAGATACGGGGCAGGTGTAGTCGCTCAGCTTGATGGAACTACGGCAGCACTGACAAATAGTGTGGCAGCCAACAACATCCTGTCTCTGAGCGCACAGAGCTCATGGGGCAGCCGTGTCATCGGAGGTTTCAAGAATGGTTGTCCCGAGCCGGACGACAGCAATTATGCTTTGTCAACCATGCAAGTATCACTGAACGGTGTGGCACAGAAGAAGACTGATGACAAGGTGGAAGGTATAGCCAAAACGGAGTCTGTATTACAGACAGCCCAAACTTACATTGGCCTTGGCTGGGACTATTCTTCTGTATGGGCCATTGAGGAAGGTGAAGCTTATCCCTATCTCCTTTGGGAAATAGATGTCAACCCCGTCACTGAGATTACTCTCGACAACAATACTCTGATCATTGCACAGGGCAACAGCGCCACCATCACTGCCAGCGTGATGCCTCTTGGCGCCACTAACAAACGAATCGCTTGGACGACAAGCAACAACGCTGTGGCAACTGTTGCCGATGGTGAAGTGACAGCTGTCGGTGTGGGCACCGCTACTATCACAGCCACTTCTACCGACGGCAGTAATATCAGTGCTACTTGCAAGGTAACAGTCGTTGCCAACCATGATGCTGCCATTGCTGAACTACAGGCTCTCGTTGACGAGGCTCAAGCTCTATATGACAACAGTACAGAAGGCGAGAATATAGGACAATATGAAGTAGGAGCACGCGCTGCTCTGTTGGCAGTAATCAGGAACGTCCGTGCACAGATAAGCTCAACAATGGACGATGAGACTATTACAGCTTGCACTAACGAAATCAACAATGCAGTGGCTGCATTCAAGGCAAAGCAAGTAACTGCCGGTGAAGATACTGACATCCTGGCCTATGATAATATTGTCTATATCGAAGGAGCAGAAGCCGCAGCCGGACAGCAAGTGCGTCTCTCGCTGAAGATGAACAACACGATTGCACCTACAGGTTTCCAATGCGACGTTTATCTGCCCGATGGAGTGACGGCTGCACAGGACGAGGATGGCTTCTACTTGATGGACATCAGTACAGAACGAACTACGTCGAAGAAGACTGACTACTCCAACAGTGCTCTGCAATCTGACGGTGGCTTGCGTTTCATGTGCAGTTCGACAAAGAGCTACACCTTTAGTGGCAATGAGGGCGAGGTCGCTTATTTGATTGTCGATATTGATCCCGACATCGAAGAAGGAACATATCCCCTCATTCTGAAGAACATCGAGATCTCAGATGCCAATTCCAATGCATACCGTGTCAGCTACGTTAAGACAACACTGACCATCTCCTCTTATACGCTTGGCGATGCCAACAATGATGGTAGCATCGGCGTGAGTGACTTCACAGCTATTGCCAACTTCATCATGGGTACACCGCCTGCCACATTCGTTGAGAAAGCTGCCGATGTCAATGTTGATGGCGTGATAAGTGTCAGTGACTTGACAGGAGAAGCAAATCTTATTCTTTATGGCTCTGTTTCTTCCAATGCTTCTCATGCAAAAGCACATGATGACGTGGCTGCAAAATATGCAACGATTGGAGCGAATGATGTAGTTGCTTCAATAGATAAGGAGTTTACTGTTGCTGTCAGCATTAACGGCATTTACGCATATTCAGGCTATCAGTTTGATATGATTCTTCCCGAGGGATTGACTGTGAAAGATGTCAGTGGACAGACAAAGGCTTCAGACTTGTTCATGAGCCGCATGGTAAATGACAACACTCTTCGTGTGCTTTGTGCTTCTACCATTGGAGAAACCTCTGAAAGTGGTGTGATAGCTATAACCCTGGCAGCAGACAGCGAAGGCATCTACACTATTGACATTGAGAATGCCATACTTTCAGCAAATGGCGCCACCTTTGTTATGAACGAGAGTTCGCTCCATGTTGACATCTCCAGCAATAGTACAGGTATAACCACACTTACTGAAGAATTCGGAAGCAATGCTACAGTCTATGATCTTACTGGAAGAATGTTAAGGTACGATGGCAATGCTTCAAGCTTGCAGAAAGGCATTTATATTATTAATGGCAAGAAAATATCAAAATAATTATTAAGTAATGAAAAAGAAATTATTCCTATCAACACTTTGTCTCTGCCTTGGACTTATGGCCAAGGCAGAGGACACAGACATCTCTCAGTTTGAGAACGTCGTGTTCCCCGTATCAACTACAGGCGAAGCCGGTACAAGTGTGACAGTATCCGTGGAGATGAACAACACGGTCGAAGCAACAGGATACCAGTTTGATATCGTCCTGCCGGAAGGTATTACTGTCGCTACCGACGAGGATGGCTTCTATCTCATCGCACTCAGCGAAGAACGCACGACTTCGAAGAAGACCGACTTCTTTAGCAGTGCTCTTCAGGACGATGGGTCTGTACGTGTGATGTGCAGCTCAACAAATAGTTACACTTTCGATGGATCAACAGGTGAAGTATGTACCATCACACTTAATATCGGTGAAAATGTAGCAGATGGAAATTATCCTATCATCTTCAAAAATATAGAAATTAGTGATGCGGATGCTGTAGCTTACAGAGTGACTCAGGTAGAGGCAACATTGACTGTCGGCAGTGCTCAATACGACGAAGGCTATGCGGTGCAGATTCTGCCGTTCCTTGTGACTGAGGATGCAGAAGGCACATTCCTTGTTACTAATGCAACATCGCTGACAAATGTAGAATTTGATGTCGTGCTGCCCGCAGACTTTATAACTAATGAACTCTATTATATCGAAGCACTGCTGAAAAGAACACAATTCTCCACATCAGATGATCTTAATGGCACGACTATACATGTCAGTGTAGCGCGTAGGTCATCCAATACCATCGCTATTGGTGAAAATACAGAAATTGCTACTCTCGGCATAATCTACGATAATGCAATCGCTCCTGGTGCCCATAGCATTACTATAAAGAATATCGTACTTACTGATACCGAAGGCGTTGAGTACCATGCTGCACCATTTACCACCTACTTGATTCAAGATGAATATTCTCGCTCCACGTCTTACCAGTGGGGAACCATCTGCTTGCCATACGCAACACAGACGACAGATGACGTGCAGCTCTATGGGTTATCGAGTGTTGATTTGACCGCAGGGGTCATGAAATTCTCTCCCGTAGAGTCGTTGTCGGCCAATACTCCTGCCATTTTCAAGACATCTGCGTCAAATGCCATTTTCCCAGTAACTGAAGCTGACGAAGCAACGGATTTTGTGGTAAGTGCAACGACCAAGGCTGATGGCTGGACAGCTAAAGGCTCGTACTATGACCAGGAACTTGACCCCGCAGCCAATGCGTCTGACATTTACTACATCTCTGGCGACAATTTCTACTATGCCAATCAGGCCTTTGCTGTGGGGACTTTCCGTGCCTGGTTCGAAACACAGAATAGTTCTGGCAGTATGGCCCCCAGCTTCTCAATCAGTTTTGATGAAGAGGCAGCTGGCCTGCAGTTCGTAGAGAAGGCCGACGGTAGTGTAGAAGTGATCTATAATGTCAGTGGCCAGAGACAGCAACAAATGGAGAGCGGAATCAACATAATTAACGGCAAAAAAGTAATGAAGAGATGAAAAAAGAATATGCAACACCTGATTTGGTAATCGTTCAGTGCCCGAATATTCAGATCATTTGCCAGTCGATTTCATACGATGGCAATGGCGATGGACGGCCTGCCCAAGCAAGAAAAATGAGCAATCCGATCTTCGGTGACGAAGAAGATGAGGATTGGTAATTTTTGTGAGTCTATGGCTTCAATGTAGATATTTGGCATATATGTATCTGCATCAGAAATAAAAAAGCTCCGAAATCTATCGCGGGTTTCGGAGTTTTTTCATCTCATCTCCATTCCATAGCATAAGGCAGTGTGGTTTTCCCCTTAGAATAAACGAAGGTTGAAATAATCAAGGATTGCACTCAAAAAGAATTCCCGCCACGTAATGGCGGGAATTGAAGAGGTTCTATTACTGGGGAGTGTTGTTGTAGGCTTTATGGTCGCAAAGGGGGGAAAGCTTGTCATGTGAATGGGACGTTCAGGTAGAAGTCGCCAGCTTTTGCATTAAAAGATGAATTGCCGAATTGCCACTCACCGGTCTCGACCGTGAGGTAACGCACGTAGTCAGGGGTGTAGCGGTAAATGTAACGGTTGTCTGAACGAGACATTTCAAGTTTTCCGACTCTTTGTGTTGGTGTTTTGCCTAACTTTGAAAAAATGAATCCTGTGGCTAAGCCAAGGGGAACCCATCCTATTCGATTTTCCATGTTACTTAAATTTTAATCGTGTCCGGTGCTGACTGGTACTGACGCGGATCACAAAGTGGTTTGTTATTCTTGGTGTTATGCGGTGCAAATATATGTATTTTTTTGTATGAATCCAAATTATTTCGTCTGTTTTTAACAAAAATATCCGAAAAAACCTTGCATTGAGTGATTATTTAGGTTATATTTGCACTCGAAAATGAATTTTTACATGAAAAAGTGGCTCATTTTTATATTGATTCTTATAACTGGTACTACTATGGAAGGCAAGATCAGACGCCCGGCTGTGGCCGGACAATTCTACGCAGGCAGTCAGAAACAGCTACTCGCTGATGTGGTCGGATGTTACGAGGCGTCGAAGGATATTCGAGCGCTGCAACGTGTGCAGGCGGTCATTGTGCCCCATGCAGGATATGTCTTTTCGGGAGCCACGGCAGCCTCGGCTTTCAGTTGCATCGATCCTTCGGCCCAGTATGAGCATATCTTTCTGTTGGGCCCCAGTCATCATGTTTGGCTCGACAAGGCTTCGGTGGGAGTGGGTTACGAAGCCTACAACACGCCTTTGGGCAACGTGAAGGTAGATGCCGAACTTGGTCGGCAGATCATCGCGTCGAACTCTGTGTTTACCTATGAGGAACGTGCCCACAGCAAGGAGCATTGTCTGGAAGTGCAGTTGCCTTTGTTACAATATCGTTTCAAGGAGATGCCGCCCATCGTGCCCATCGTCATCGCTACGCAGAACTGGCAGAAACTGGAGCAGATAGCCGAAGCGCTTTTGCCATATTTCAACGAGAAGAATCTCTTCGTAATCAGCAGTGACTTCTCGCACTATCCGTCGTACAAGGATGCGCAACAGGTGGATGGAGCCACGGGCGAAGCCATCAAGACGGGCAGCGTCCTGAAGTTTGTCGAAGCTCTTGAGAAGAATGAGAACCTAGGCATCCGAAACCTGGACACCAGTGCCTGTGGCGAAGCTGCCATCGCCGTGCTGTTGATGATGACGGAGGACAGCAAGGGCATCCAGATACACCATATTCGTTACTGCAATTC
>Ga0310694_10004854_pt1 | contig 12914 bp, 8 predicted proteins | sample 174DNAGHGhighgp2_FD_203884 | JGI IMG/M metagenome (GOLD analysis project Ga0310694, IMG submission 203884) | Sheep rumen microbial communities from Palmerston North, Manawatu-Wanganui, New Zealand - 1742 DNA GHGhigh gp2 (v2) (version 2) | ecosystem: Host-associated > Mammals > Digestive system >...
ATTGGCTGATGAAGTCTCGTATTTGATTTACGGACTCTGGACGGTCGTTTTGGGGGAGTGACATCATCCATAGTATCAGCTTTTTCATCATCGGACTCAAGGAGCCTGGCAGAGGAATGGAGGCATGCTTGTCGGGCGTGGAGTCTTGGAAGATATCGGTGGGTGGTGAGGGTCTTTCACCGGTGAACAAGCAGAACAACGTGGCTCCAACAGCATAGAAGTCTGTCCACGGCCCCATGTTCTTCCTGTCATTATAGACTTGCTCGAAGGGGGCATAGCCGGGGGTGTAGGCTACAGAAGAGGATGACACGGAGACATCCGACGTTGATGCATACTTGCTGGCGCCGAAATCCACCAATATGACCTTTCCCTTCTTGTTCATCATGATGTTGGCCGGCTTGATGTCGAGGTGGCAGAGAGGTGGCACTTCACTGTGGATGCAATCCAAAGCATCCAGCAACTGGTCGAGAATGACCATCACGCTGCCTTCATCAAACGGCTTGCCTCCTCGCTTGAGTTTGTCGCTGAGACTCTCACCCTCGATGAAGTCCATCACATAGTAGTAGGTGCCGTTCTCCTCGAAGGAGTCAAACACCGGGACGATATGGGGATTGGAAAGGTTGGCCAGTCGGAGAGCCTCGTCCATGAACCTCTCTTTCTGTTTCTCAAAGAAGCTCACGTTTTCATCCAATGGTACGACCACGGTCTTCCCGTCGCCACCACGTCCGCATACTCCACTCAGAAAGCTTTCCTTCAGCGCCACACGCTTCTTCAGCTTCACCAAGGTGGCTTCGTAGGTGATGCCGAAACCTCCCTGGCCAAGTTTTCTTTGTATGACATATTTTCCACTTTGGAGCGTGGTGCCTTTTTCCAAAACGATACTTTTAGCCATAGCGTTTTTTCCTGTTGTTGCATTAAATGTTGCAAAAATAAGGAAAAAGGAGGAAAAAACAAAGAAAAGATGAATAATAATAAAACTGAGTCCATTTCAGGATGTGGACTCACCAATGCCTCGTGGCCTTTTCCATTCCTAAAAGGGGATTGAGCACACTTCAAGTATGAATGGCGGAGTTGTCATTGGGGACTTCCTTGGAGATTTCCCAACCACGCACATCAATCTTCAATCATCAATTTTCTCACCACCTTGCATGGATTTCCTGCAGCGACGCAGTTGGAAGGGATGTCCTTGACGACCACCGACCCGGCACCTATGGTGACATTGTCGCCGATGCTCACCCCCGGAAGGATGGTGACGCTCCCCCCTATCCACACGTTGTTTCCGATGTTGACGGGCCTTGCCCATTCCACCCTGCTGTTTCGCTGTACGGGGTCGGTACTGTGGCACGCGGTATAGATGCTCACATTGGGTCCAATGAAACAATCGTCGCCGATGGTGACAGGCGCCTCGTCGAGCACGGTGAAATTGAAGTTGGCGAAGAAGCGCTTCCCCACACTGATTTGCTTTCCATAGTCGCAGCGGAAAGGCTGGTTGATGATCACTTCGTTGTCTGCGATATGGCCAAGCAACGACAGGAGGATTTCACGTTTGCGAAGCTTATCGGTAGGCGGCAAAGCATTGTATTCCACGAGAATCTCCTGCGTCTCCACCAGTTCCGCCAACAACTGCGGGTCGACGGCGGAATAGCAATCCCCCGCAATCATTTTCTCCTTCTCTGTCATTGATGTCGCCTTTTTTGACACGTCGCAATCACACACCGCTGCATCATCAATAGGATGTAGTGCCGATTTAACAAACCTTGAGTTTGTCGCCAACTTTGATTTGGTAATTGGCGTCGAGACGATTGATTTTGTATAGGCTGGAAAGACGCATGCCATACAATTGCGAGATGAGGTACATGCTTTCGCCCGCTTTCACCACGTGGTACTGGTTCTTATACCTCTTGTCGGCCTTTTTCTGCTTCTTGCGGAGATAGATGACATCCCCCTCCTTGAGCTGCTCATCCTTCTCGCGCTCATTGAATTTTGCGAGGTTGGAAGCCGACACCCCCAGTTCCTTGCCTATGCTCTCGAAGGTGTCCCCCTTGCGGGCATAAACATAGAAGTTCTGGTTGTAGGCGTTGATCTTGTGCACCTGATAGGTTGTCCTCTTGGTGGTGTTGGTCTCTTTTTCCGCCGCCACAACCACTTCTTCCACCTTCGCGGGCGTCATGGTGTCGTATTGGTAGAGTTGATAGGTCTCTATGATGCTGATGAGCCTTTGAGCGTATTTGGGGTTGGTGGCATAGCCGCAGTCCTTGAGCCCCTGCGCCCATCCCACGTAGTCGGTCATATTCAGTTGGAACAGCCGGCTGTAACGCTCCCTGTAAGCGAGGAATTTGCTATGGTCCTCAAAACTCTCCCTGACGGAGTCGTAGGCCCTGAATTTCTCCTGTTTCTGGTCGTCGTCGTGACGGATGGTCCTTCCCGTCCAGCCATTGGACTTGATGCCGAAATGGTTGTTGCCATAACGCGAAAGATAGCTCTTCCCCGCCCCGCTTTCAAGCAGCCCCTGAGCCAGCGTGATGCTTGCGGGTATGCGGTAGGCCATCATCTCCTCAATGGCGATATCCTTGTACTGGTCAATATAAGCTTGATAATCCGCATTCCATCTCACTTGCGCGAACGAGACGTGAGCGCAAGCCAGCAGACATAAGATTGTGAAGTAAACTTTTTTCATAATCCCTATCAATCATTCGCCCTCCACATGACGGATGGCATTTGTTAGAAAAGTAGTAAAATAAGTGTCTTTATTAGGATGTTGCTGCAAAGATAGCAAAAAAAATGCAAGGAACAACCCTATTTGTTTTTTTTAACAAATCAGGGTTGCTCCTGCGAAGGTTCCATTCAAGTTTCGCATTCGCTCAACTTTCAGGAGTTGAAGGGAAGTTAAAGAGGAGTTAAAGAGGAGTTAAAGGGGAGTTAAAGGGGAGTTAAAGGGGAGTTAAAGGGGAGTTAAAGGGACATATGTTCACTTTTATCGTTATAGGGAAGTTAAAGGGACGAGAGCTCTACTTATAACGTTTGGAATAGCGGACTGCTCATTGCTCCTTTGCAAAGGAATCGCTGATGAACGGCAAACAAATGAAAAGTCCTGAATGCCAATACTGCCAGGAATGAGTCCCCTTGCGTATCTGCACACTGAGAGGTATCTTTTTCGCTTTCATTGCAGCAATGAATTCGCGGTTTTTCTGGAGGAGGAAGTCCTTGTCTCCGCAATCCACATACCATTTCACATTGCGCAGACTGTCCAAGGTGGAATCCTTGGCGTTCTGAACAAATTTGGTGCAACTCTTCTCCGCCACCGACGTGCTCATCAATCCCACCTTGCTGTTCTTGCCGGCCTTGCTTCCGGGAAGAGGCACGATGTCCATCAGTGCACTCATGGCATAACAGCCGCTGAACATGCCGAGGTGACGTTGTGCGTAACTTGTGGCGGCTCCTCCACCCATGGAGAGCCCTGCTACAGCGCGCTGGCCCTTGGCTTTGCTCACCCTGTAATGCGACTCGATGAATGGCAGGAATTCCTTGAAGAAGAAACTCTCGTAAGCCCACCCTGGCATGTCGAAATAGCCATTCCAATCCACGTTGGCCTTGCCTCCGGCACATGGGGTCACGATGATCATCTCACAACACTTTCCCTGTGATATCAGCGAGTCGGTGACGGCCTGCAGATGTGCACGTTCTGCCCAGCAACGGTTATCGTCCAACATACCGTGGAGCAGGTATAATATGGGATACTCGCGGCGCGTGTCAATATTGTATGATGGTGGCAGGTAGACCGTGTAGTTGCGGTTGCTTCCAAGCACATTGCTATAGAACACGCTGTCTTGAATGGTGCTGCCGCCTTTTTGGGGCGTTGGCACGGTGTCCTTCGTGTCCTTTTCTTGTTTGTAGACTACCTGTTGCTGGGGTGTGGTGTCGTTGTCAGGTGTTGTTGGCTTTGACTCCTTTTTAGGGCCAATGCATGCTATTGCCAATGCTCCAACCAGTAAGAGGGGCAGATGTAGTGTCATGGTGTGATGTGTCATTGAACTTCAAAACTATATGTTGATGAACCGTTGGTGCAAGTCCCTCGATACGAGCCGCCATGTCTGGATGCCCTGAAGCGCCATTTTCCATGGTTCACGCTTCGCAGGCTCATCTTGCTGTCGGTCAATGTTCCACTCACATTGAAAGCGACATTGATGGTATAGTTGGTGAAGACACCGCTCACAGAGGAAGAGCCATTGGGATAAAGTTCGAACGTAACATAGTCGCCATTCAAGATACCACTCAGCGAGTAGCTCCTGGGCGGCGTATAGGTTGCAGCCGGCTGTGGCTTCGGGGCAGGTTGCACCACCTGCACTTCTTGCTTTGCCTCCTGCTTCACCTCTTGCTTCGCTTCTTGAACAGTGCTTTCCGGGTTTTGCTGAGCCGCTTCCTCTTTCTTGGGTGTATTCTCTTCTGTCTTGGCAACCTGGTCCATCATTTGTTGGATTTTCTGCTCTTGCTTTGACGAGTTATACCAGAAGAACGCACCGCCGGCAATGATAACCAGCAGGCCGGCAATGATGGCATACAACAAATTATTGTTAGGCCGATTACCTCCCCCTTGGTCGTTTCTTGCCGGAGGCGGAGTATCATACCTTTGATACTGTGTTTGTTCACTCATTCTCATGGACGGGCAACCGCATCTGGGGCATCTCGCAGCCTTGTCGGAAATCAATTGTCCACATTCCCTGCATTTGATCATTGCCATGGTAGTAGGTTTTTGTTACGATGCCACAAAGATAAGCATTTTCTTGGGAAGATGTTCAAAAAAACTCATTTTTTTGACAACGGAGGAAAAATGTCTTGCCTGTGAGCCAATGACATCATCTCACTCCACTTCAATGATGTCAGACCACCGCGTGGTGTAGTTGGGACTTTTCAGGTCGCGCTTGATGGCCTGCGCAAACTGCCCTGCCTTTCCCTTTCCGTCTTTCGCCGTGTACTGCTGTGCACCCAGCACGATGGTCTCCGAGCCATTGACCTTGTTGATGTGGTCCATCACCTCGTCGATTTTCCGCATCTTCTCATAATGCTCCGCGTCATAGTCCACGAAGTTGGTCTGCACCGCCGAATCGGGAGAGATGTCGAGCACCATCACCCCCGCCTTCTTGTATTGGAAACCCGGTATGAAGGCCATCTCCAGGCATCGCATGGCCGCCTGGGTGATGGGGATGTTGGAAGCCGACGGCGTGGGCAAGGCGACGGTGCGGAACATGCCATACTGCGGCAGGTCCTCCCTGAAATGGTTGGTGTCGACGAAGACGCCCACCACCTGTGCCACGGAGTGCTGCTTGCGCAATTTCGCGGCGCACTTCGCCGCATAGTTCGCTACGTGAGTCCTCACATCGTCGATGCTCGTGAGGTTCTTGGGAAAAGAACGCGAGGTGATGATGCTCTTCTTGGTGACCATCTCCATGTCGTCGACGGGAATGCAGTCGATGCCGTTGAGTTCCTTCCACGTGCGCTCCGCCACGATGTTGAAAGTGACCCTCACCCACGACTGGGTGTGCGAGGCGAAGTCGTATGCCGTGCGCACCCCCATCCCTTGCAATTTCCGTTCCCATCTTCTCCCTATGCCCCAAACGTCGCCGACGGGGAGGAGCGTCAAGGCTATCTCCCTCTTGTTGTCGTCGTCGATGATGCAGCAGTGGTTGTAGGCCGGGTAGCGTTTTGCAAACCTGCTGGCCACCTTCGCCAAGGTCTTCGTGGGTGCTATGCCGATGCTCACCGGCATTCCAAGCCCCTTCAAGATGCTCCGGTAGAGGTCCTCGCCCCACGCCTTGAGGTCCACCTTCTCCATACCGTGAAGCATGCAGAAGCCCTCGTCGATGCTGTAACGATGAAACTCCGGCGAGGCGTTGCGCACCATGTTCATCAGCCGCCGCGTCATGTCACCATACAGTTCGTAATTGGAGGAAAAGGCATGAATGTGGTGCTGCGGGAAGAGGTCCCTCAATTGGAAGAAGGGCGTCCCGTCCTTCACCCCGAGAAGTTTCGCCTCGTTGCTGCGTGCCACCACGCACCCGTCGTTGTTGGAAAGCACGACGACGGGCTTGCCCACGAGGTCGGGCCTGAAGGCTCGCTCGCAGCTCACATAGCAGTTGTCCACATCAACGAGGGCGTACATTTTTTTAACCTTTACCAATCATCTTGGCACGTGCCAGTTTTTGATGGTGTATTGCACCACACCCCAGATGGTGAGTTGGTCCTCGGCGGTGATGCGAATGGACTGGAAATCCTTGTTGGCCGGCACAAGGTCGATGAAGCCCTCGTCGAGATGAGTATTGTCAAAGAATTTCACAGTATATTTGTTGTCATAATACGCCACTACGACATCGCCGTTGCGCGGGATGAGCGAACGGTCGATGACAAGGATGTCGCCATCGCATATGCCGGCATCCATCATGGAGTCTCCCCTGACACGCCCATAGAAGGTAGTGTCGGGATGGCGTATCATGTCTTTGTTGAAGTCGAGGACATCCACCTCGTATGCCTCTGCTGGCGATGCGAACCCAGCCTTGATGCCCGGGGCGTAGCTCAGAGAGAGCTTGGCGGTGAATTCACAGGGGATGAACTCGACCTCGTTTTTTTCTTCTTCTTGCATGGGATGAGGATTTTTATAGGAGACTCTAGGAAGTTATAGGAAGTTGTAGGAAGTTGTAGGAAGTTGTAGGAAGTTATAGGAGATTCTAGGAGATTCTAGGAATGACTAGGAAGCCCTAGGGATACTAGGGCTTCCTAGAACTTCCTAGAGCCTCCTATATAATCACTTGAAAGGCAGATACCAGTTTTTGCGGTCTTCGAGATTGACCACGGGGTTCTTGTGGGCCAGTTTTCTGGCGAACCACCTGCTGCCGAAGTTGGCGTCGTAGAGGCCGGCCTCGTTCTTGTGGCGGGCGAGCCTCATGAGGTCGTAGTAGCGGTTGCCCTCGAAGGCCAGTTCCAGGGCGTACTCGTCGCAGAGGAGGTCCTCCACGGCGTTGATGGTGTCCTGCTTGGTAGCACCGACATTCACGCCGAAGGTTTCAGCAATCTCCTTCATCTTCTTTCCCACGATGCGGTCGAGCTTGTAAGGCGACTTGCCTGTCTGGTAACTGGTGCCACCCTGCCCCGACGCTCCTGCGTAGTCGCTGGCGGCCTTCCCCGCCCCGTGGGTGTGGATGCCGAAAGCAGTCGCCTTGGGGAAGAGGTAGAGGTTCTCCTGGGAGAGCAGCGGGTATGTGGTCTGCAACATATTCCGAGTTTCTTCGGAGAGGTAGTTGACGTAATACTCCCCGAGAGTGTTCCTCTCTATGAGATTCTCGCTCAGTCCGTCCTTGAGGATGGCGAAGGCGGCATCGGGCATCCCCAGGCGGTTGAAGGCCTCGGCGAGATGCAACAAGACGGTGCTGGTGCGGTAGAGTACGATGTTGGCATACTTGTACTTGTCTATCCACTGGTGCGTGGAGTCGTCGACGAGTGTCTGATGGATGATGCTCCTGAGCCTCATGTCGCCGCAGTTGGCCGCATTGATGCTGTCGAAGTCGTTGATGCCACCACGAGCGTAGTAATAGTACTCCGTGGAGTCAGAGAGGAGGTTGAGCTGGTCGGACACCTGGATTTGTATCTCATCGACATAGGGGTTGGTGTTTCCGTTGGCGCTCAGTTCCTCCGACGTGGCGTAGTAGTTGAAACCGAAGGCGAGCGGCACGTTGGTGACGCATCCGTTCTGACGGTTGACCGCCATGGGTATGTAGGATATGATGTCCGACACGGAGTTGCGTGCGAAGATGCCGCCCCACGACGGCGAGGTGGTGATCTGCACCCCGATGAGGCTGGGGTCGGGCAGGTCGTCGTCACCCGCTTCCCCGAATCGTCCCGACCTGATGCTCTTCGACACCATGGGTGCGAGGAAAGGACTGCCGGTGGCATCAGCCACCTGTGTGAGATAGGTGACATACGTCTTTGCCGCCGCATCGTAGTTGCCGGTCTCCAAGTACATGTCGCCCAGTACCACTGCCACGGGTATGAAGCAAAGACTGGGCAGGAAGGTCTTGGCGGCACTCTCCCAGTTGGGCGAGCCGACGCTGCGTCCCGACGTCAGTCCGTAGTTGGGCACCTTGTAGTTCTTGTATTTCTCCAGTTCTGGAGCCAACTGTTCCACGATGCCTTGGAGGTCGAGTTCGGGATACTTGTTCTCATCAATCTGCGTGATTTTGGTGAGTGGCTCGGTGAAAAACGGCACCCGCTCATAATTCCTTCCCAACTGGAGGTAGGCCCACGCCCTGATGGCCGCCACCGCCGCATATTCGTTCATTACCACGTTGGTGGACCCGGTGTAGAGTTCGGTGTTGCGCTTGGCGAGATAGTAGTTGCAGTTGTTGATGACCCTGTAATAGACATACGCGGAGTCATACCTGTTGGTGGTGTTGGCAGAGAAATTGGCCAACTGTCTGAGGTTGTTGTCGGTATATACGGTGGTTTTCACCAAGTCGCCCCTCATCTCACCCTGGAAGACATATTGGTCGGCCAACTGCTGCATGGCCTGGAGGATGCCGTAGCCATAGAAGACGGAGTCGGTCTTGTCGAGGAGTTCCGGCTCGATGGTCTGCCTGGTGCTCTCGGTCTCCAACAAGTCGGCGCACGAGAAGCATGCGCAAGCGAGAACCATGCTGCAAACAAATATTTTGATCTGTTTCATCGTTTCCATGATTTTTCCTTTTATTGTTATGTTACAGGTTGATTTTCAACCCCATCATGAAAGCCCGGCTATGAGCGAGGTTTCCGCTGTCGATGCCTTGGAAAAGGACGCCGCTGCCGATGGAGAATTCCGGGTCGCTGCCGAGATACTTGGTGAAGGTGAGCAGGTTCTGCGCCTCAGCCCAGACGGACAGTCCCTGCAGCCATGTCCATGAACCCGGCACGGGCACGCGGTAAGAGAGATGGAGCGACTTGAGCCTGAGGTATGAGCCATCCTCTATCCATCTGTCGCTGAACCTGTTGTTGCCCATGGGGTCGGCGAAGGTGGCCTTGGGTATGTCTGTGACCTGTCCCTCATACCTCCATCTTCCCACTTCCGCCACCTGCTGGTTGTAGAAGTTGGAACCAGAGTTAAGCACCATGCGCTGGTAGTTGAACACGTCGTTGCCCAGGCTGTAGTTGAAGACGAGGCTGAGAGTGAAGTCCTTCCAACTGACCGTACCGAAGATGTTGCCATAGAAGTCGGGGTTGGGGTCTCCGATGATGGTCTTGTCGCTCTCGTTGACAACGCCGTCGTTGTTGAGGTCGACGAACTGCACGTCGCCAGCCTTGAACTCATGGCGCTGTCCGGCCTGGTCCTCCATGTAGAGGTAGCCACCCTTGCCTGCCGCGAGTGCTGCGGCATCCGTGGCGAACACCCCATTGGTCTTGTAGCCATAGAACATCGCCACGGGATTGCCCTTCGAGGTGAGGATGTTGTCGGTTCCGAAGATGGAGGAGGTATAGGCGCCATCAGGCAACTTTGTCACCTCGTTGGTGTAATGGCCAGCGGAAAGTCCCACCTCCACATTCCAGTCTCTGCTCACGACGGGTTTGACGGTGAGCGTTCCCTCGAAGCCTGTGTTCTCCAGTTCTCCGCCATTGCTCCAGTAACGGTTGATGCCGGCGATGGGATTGGAGAAGGTCTTGAGTGTAAGCAGGTTGTCGGTCTTGTGGATGAAGTAGTCGAACCTCAGCCCCACCCTGTTGTTCAAGAGGAAGGCCTGGAGGCCGATGTTGAGTTTCTTGGTGCTCTCCCACTGTATCTTGTCGTTTCCGACATTGGTGAGCTGCGTTCCGATGGCGTCGTAGTTGTAGCGCACGGTGGTGTAGCTGGTGCGCGCAGCATAGTTGCTGATGCCGTCGTTGCCACTGATGTCGAAGCCGGCGTTGAGGCGGAGGTAGTTCACCCCGATGTTTTTGGGGAACCATTTCTCGTTGGTGAGCACCCATCCGAGTTGGAGGCTTGGGAACAGCGCCCATTTCACTCCGAACAGGCTCAGTCCGTCGGCGTTCTCGCCAAAGCGGCTGTTGGACTCTCCCAGCAACGTGAGCGTGGCGAAATAGCGGTTCATGAAGTTGTAGTCGACGTTGGCATAGGCCTGTATCTGATTCCACTCATCGTTGGCTCCGGTGATGGTGCGGTATCCCGACCATCCGAGCGACGGGTTCTTGTCGCTGGTGGCGCCATTGGCCTCCACGGCGATGTCGTTGGAGTCGTAGGTGAAGGAGTTGTATCTCGCTCCGGCGAAGGCAGCCACATAGTGCTTGCCATACTGGTGCGACCAGTCGAGTTGGAGTTTTCCGACGATGTTGTTTTCCTTTGCAAACATCGACTGCGTCTTGGCATACACCCTGCCCGTCCCTGCGATGTTGAACGAGGGGACGTCGCCAAAGGGTCTGAAATATCGCTGTGCGTTGCGGTCGAGGGTGTAACTGAACATCGCTGTGAGGTTGAGGTCGGTTGCAATCTGATAGACCGGTTCTATACGCACATTGAAATAGGTGTTCTCTGCCTTGTTCTTGTTGTCGCCCTGGGCGTTCTCTATGATGGAGACAGGGTTGGCCAAGTCGTAGGCGTGGTTTCTCTCCAACTGGTAGAACAAGTCATCGGCATCGGAGAAGAGTGATGAGAATCCGCCCTTCCCGTTGTTGAGGTGCTCGTTGTACTGATAGGGAGCGACGAGCGGCGACTTGATCATGGCCAAGGCGATGGGCGACACCACCGTGCCCCGTGTGAAGTCGGCGGGCATTCCGTTATCGAAGAGGAAGTTGTTGGTCCTCGAGATGGAGATGTCGAACTTGGTCTTGAGGTTCCATAGGATGCTGATGTCGGTGTTGAACCTGACGTTCATGCGGTTGAAGGAGTTCTCCTTGGCCGAATACTTGGCGTCCACATATCCGAGCGAGAGGTTGTACATGCCGATGTCGTCGCCACCCTGCACGTTGATGCTGTAGTTCTGCGTCAATGCATTCTTGTAGACGTAGTCGCTCCAGTCGGTGTCGTTGTGGTACATGTGGTAGTAGTAGCCGTTGGGGTCGTCGTTGAGGAACCTGAAGTCGATGGTCTTCTCCATGATGCCGTCGATGGTGCCGAGGAGCTCGGTGGCGTAGGTGCGATACTGCTGGGCGTTCATCAGTTTGGGCAGCCTGGGCAGTAGCGTCACACCGGCGGAGATGTTGGCGTCGATGCGTGTGGCCATGGAACGTCCGCGTTTCGTATCGATGAGTATGACACCGTTTCCGCCCCTTGCACCGTAAAGTGCCGTGGCGTTTTTCAACACGGTGACCTTCTCGATGTCGTCGGGTGCGATGTTGGCGAGGATGTTGTTGAACTGTCCGTCGTGGAGTGAATACCTGTCGCGCTGCATGTCAAGTTCCACGCCGTCGAGGACGATGAGCGGCTGTGCGTCGCTGGTGATGCTGTTGAGTCCCCTGATGAACATGGATGCACCACCGTCGAGTGCCGCCGACCGCATCATCATGCGCACGTCGCCGCCCAGCCTGCCGGTCATCTCATTGTCCACGGTGAGTCCGAAGCGGTCGATGCCAGCCTCGGCCTTTGCCGTGTAGTCGGTTCCCGTGCCATACATGGGTTGGAACTTGTCTTTCATCATCTTGATGGCGATGGTCTGCGAGGGGTCGCCCGGGATGATGGCCACCTGCTGTGGCATGTAGCCGGGAGCCTTGACATATAGCGCGGTGGCGAATTCCGGCACCTTGATGGTGAACGAACCGTTCTCCTCAGTCATGGCGCTGTAGCGTACGAATCCCAATGCCTGGAGCTGCACGCCGGGCAACGGTTGGTTGCTGCCCATCTCTGTCACGACGCCCTTGAGGTTGACGGTGGCGAACTTGTCTGCCACCACTTTGCGTTGTGGCTGCTTGATGGCCGTTTCCACCTCCATGGTCTCTTCGTCTTCGTTCTGTGCCATGGCCGGCAGGGTGCAGATGGTGGCCGCCATGGTGCAGAAGAGGAGTCTCCGACCCATCTTCTGCAAGAAATGATATCGTGTACGCTTCATACTCATTGTTCTTTTTCAAATTCATCCATCTCGACAGGCCTCATGATGATGGCTGCGATGCGCATGTCACGCGTGTAAGTGGACATCTGTGTCTTGTTGAACACGCTGATGGGGTTGCTGATGTGAATGTTGGGCCTGTATTCGTCGCCCAGTCCGTTGTATGCCACAGGGAACTGGAACCTTCCGATGAACACGGTGTCGGTCTTCAGCGGGTCGTTGGTGAAGGCCGTCGTCATGCTCACCGAGGAAGGCACCCTTGGCAGCGTCCCTCCTGTGAGGAGGCTGTCGGCATACGCCTTGCTGAAGTTGTAGGTGGCCAGGTTTCCGTTTGCCGCACAGTAGCTGAGTTGGAAGTTCAGGATGTTGGGCAGGGAGTCGTTGGCTACATAAGCAGAGGGCAGGAATACGCAATAGAAGTTGTAGGTGGTGGAATTCACGTTGGGCAGCGAGATGAACACATCAGGCTTGGAATAATCGCTGGTGGGATAAATCCATGTGTACCTGAACTCCTTTATCTCCGGTCCGAACACCCTTCCTTCGGGATCGGTGAAGGTGACGTTCTGCGAAGAGCAGTTGAACTTGTTGGCGACATGCCTTGAGGGCGACACCTCAATCTCCGGTGCGAAGGTCTCCCATGGATAGAAGGCAAGGCTGTCGACGATGTGGGCGAAGCCGTTGCTCATCTCCACCTTTTCGATGGTCTGCGCCAGGATGTCGTTGGGATTGGAGAGTTTGTTCCTCGTGGTGCTGCGTAGGGTGTCGGAGAAGAGTCCCTTTCCCACCACCCAGCGGTTGTAGCCGTCGTTGTTGCTGAAAATGAGGTTGCGCACGATGTGCCTTCTGGTGAGCGAGTCGGAGAGG
>Ga0310694_10004855_pt1 | contig 12910 bp, 8 predicted proteins | sample 174DNAGHGhighgp2_FD_203884 | JGI IMG/M metagenome (GOLD analysis project Ga0310694, IMG submission 203884) | Sheep rumen microbial communities from Palmerston North, Manawatu-Wanganui, New Zealand - 1742 DNA GHGhigh gp2 (v2) (version 2) | ecosystem: Host-associated > Mammals > Digestive system >...
TCGCCCGACTTCAAGACATGGACCAAGGACCGCATCTGGATGCTGAAGGGCGAGGACTACGGCTATGCCGCCAGCGATTTCCGCGACCCGCAGATCTTCGTGGCCGACGACGGTTTGTGGCACATGGTCATTGCCTCCAAACTGAAGTTTGCTGAGTTCAAGTCGGCTGACCTGAAGACATGGGAGCATGTCGGCCAATTCCCGATGATTTGGGATCGAATGTGTGAATGTCCCGACATCTTCAAGATGGGTGACTATTGGTATCTCGTCTACAGTGAGGGCTATCGCGCTTCCTGGAGCCGTAAAGTGAAATATATGATGGCGCCTACCTTCGAAGCCCTAAAAGCTTGTTTCAACGATCCAGGTGCCAACTGGCCGAAGGATGGTCATGAGGGCGTGCTCGACAGTCGTGCCTTCTATGCCGGCAAGACGGCCTCCAACGGCACCGACCGTTATATCTGGGGCTGGTGTCCTTATCGCACAGGCGCTACCATCCACGACAAGAACATCAACGTCGGTGCTGGTGGCGAGCCCAACTGGTCGGGTGCACTGGTCTGCCATAAGATCATCCAGCATGCCGACGGTACGCTGACACTTGGCGCTGTGCCTGCGATGGCTGCTAAGTACAGCAAGACAGCCGATGCCAGCGTGGTGGCCAGCAATGGCTATAATGGCGGTACGCTTAGTGGCGACGATGCCTACGTGCTCTACAGTCGCCTAGGCACCTGCAACCATATTTCATTCACCGTGAAGACCTCTAACAACTGGGACAAGTTCGGCATCTCGTTCGTGCGCAGCACTGATCCCGAATTTTACTACACGCTGGTGGTCAATCCCGAAAATGAGAACAGCCGCAAGATTAACTTTGAGCAGGAGGGCTATCGCCTGCAGAAAGACAATGAAGGCAAAGAAGTAAAGGTCTATGGCAAGGGCTTCATCGAGGGCATCGACGGCTATTGGTTCGCACGTCCCGCCGATAACACCTACCACATCGACATCTACACTGATAACTCGGTTGTCGTGACCTACATCAACGATGTATGTGCCTACACCCAGCGCATCTATGGCATACAGAAAAACTGCTGGAGCATCAACAATTATGGAGGCTCCATTACTGTTAGTGATGTGAAAGTCAGTCAACAATAAGCAGTTTCGGCATTGAAAGAAAAATCGTTCATTGCTCAGAAAAATGTTGCAATGAACGATTTTTCTTAGTAAATGAAACATAAATTATAGTGTGAGAGCCTCATTTGCTGTAACTTTGCGGCAAATTCAATAATAATCAAATGAATAACAAAATGAAAAGAACGGTATTATTATTGTTGGCAGCGATGCTGACGACGGCTTTGATTAAGGCTCAGGTGACACCGATGGTGTTGGGCGACAGTCACGCCATGCTGAAGATGGAACAAGGTAAGAAGTATGTGCTCCTGCCCGTGCAGGAATCGGAGGATATAGCTTCGATTGCAGTACTGAACAACCAAAACGACATGGTGCAGCGATTGAATGTGAAGTTGGCCATTGACCGAGTGGACTATTATGTGCCTTACGAGTTGAAGGGTGCCTGTCTGTTCGATATCGAATTTCGTGGAGACAGACGTCAGAAGGGTGCTGTGGGCGAGTTCGTCTGCTGGAAGGATATAAAGTTCTCCAACACCTTCGACACCACCAACCGTGAGCGCTTCCGTCCAGCCTATCATCATACGCCTCTCTACGGATGGATGAACGATCCTAACGGCATGTTTTATAAAGATGGTGTATGGCACCTCTACTATCAGTATAACCCCTATGGTTCACAGTGGGAGAATATGCACTGGGGTCACTCAACCTCACGCGACTTGATTCATTGGGAGCATCAGCCAATGGCTTTGGAGCCGGACTGGCTGGGTAGTATCTTCAGTGGTTCGTGTGTAACAAATGGTGACGAGATTGTTGCCCTTTATACTTCTGCAGGCCATCATCAGACACAGTCGATGGCTGTGTCGAAGGACGGTGGACGCACGTTCCAGAAATACGATGGCAACCCAGTGCTGACGACCAGTGATGTGGCTGACTTCCGCGATCCAAGACCATTCTGGAACGAGGATATCCGCGCCTGGAACCTTATCCTGGCAGCAGGTCAGGAGATGCGCATCTATTCCTCGAAGGATTTGAAAGCGTGGAAGTATGAGAGTTCTTTTGGCAAGGAGTACGGCAATCATGGTGGTGTATGGGAGTGCCCAGACCTGTTTAAGATAGACAACAAGTGGGTGTTGATCTGTAACATCAATCCTGGTGGTCCTTTTGGTGGAAGTGCTACCCAGTACTTTGTGGGCGACTTTGATGGTAGGAAGTTCACCTGTGAGTCGATGCCGAAGGTAACGAAGTGGCTTGATTATGGTAAGGACCACTATGCTACGGTCTCTTTCTATAATGCTCCTGAGAACCGTCACGTGGTGCTGGCGTGGATGTCGAACTGGCAGTATGCCAACCAGGTGCCAACTAAGCAGTATCGCTCGGGTAATTCCATTCCTCGTGACTTGGGCCTGTTCACCTGTGGTGAGGAGACTTACGTGAGTGTGGTGCCCTCAAAGGAGATGTTGGCTGTGCGTGGTGCTAAGATCAAAAAACCGACAGAAGCCTGCGAAATCATCGTTGATGTGAAGAATCAGGCTGAAATCGTGCTGTCGAATGCGAAAGGCGAGCAGGTGGTGATGATCTATGACGGTCAGAAACAGACTTTCAGCATGGATCGCATGAAGAGTGGTGATGTCAGTTTCAGTGATGCCTTCCCATGCGTGACGGAGGCTCCTACCTATGGACAGATTAAGCAATTGCGCCTATTCATCGATCGCTGTTCTATCGAGGTGTTCGATACAGATGGTAAGATGGCAATGACCAACCTCGTCTTCCCCTCTGAGCCTTATAATATAATCAAGGTTAAGGGTGGCAAAGCCACTATCTATGAGATTAAATAACAAATAAAATCAATATGAAACAGACAAAACTTGCCCTCATCCCTGTGATGTTCTGCTTCTTCGCCATGGGTTTTGTTGACCTGGTGGGCATTGCATCCAATTATGTGAAGGAAGACCTCGCGCTGAATGATTCGACAGCCAACATCTTTCCGTCACTCGTATTCTTCTGGTTCCTGATCTTCAGTGTGCCGACAGGTATGCTGATGAACAAGATCGGGCGTAAGAACACTGTTCTCCTCTCGTTGGTGGTAACTATCGTCTCGCTGCTGCTGCCGCTCTTCGGTGAGAATTTTGGCATTATGCTCTGTGCCTTCTCGTTGTTAGGCATCGGCAACGCCCTGATGCAGACATCACTCAACCCGCTGGTTTCTACCGTGATGGGTGGCGGCAACCTTGCCTCTACACTCACCTTCGGACAGTTTATCAAGGCCATCGCCTCATTTTTGGCACCATATCTTGCCATGTGGGGTGCTACGCAGGTAATTCCCACGTTCGGCTACGACTGGCGCGTGCTCTTTGCCATCTATTTCGTGGTGGGTATTCTCGCTGCCGCCCTGTTGTCTGTCACGCCTATTGAAGAGGAGAAGATTGAGGGTAAACCATCTACTTTCGCAGAGTGCCTGAAACTCTTGGGAACGCCCATCGTGTTGTTGTCATTCTTGGGCATCATGTGCCATGTAGGCATTGATGTGGGTACGAACACCACAGCTCCGAAGATCCTGATGGAGCGTCTGGGCATGACGCTTAATGACGCTGCCTTTGCCACAAGTCTCTACTTCATCTTCCGTACTATCGGTTGTCTGACAGGCTCATTCTTTCTCCGTGTGATGAACAACCGTAGTTTCTTTATTATCAGTGTCGTGATGATGGCTCTCTCGATGTGCGGCCTCTTCATTGGCACCGAGAAGTGGATGCTCTATACGGCTATCGCCCTCGTAGGCTACGGCAACTCGAATATCTTCTCCATCTGTTTTGCCCAGGCTCTGACAGCTATGCCGCAGAAACAGAACGAGGTGAGCGGTCTGATGATTATGGGCCTCTTTGGCGGCACCATCTTCCCATTGCTGATGGGCTTTATGAGCGACGCCATGGGACAGGCAGGAGCCGTTATCATCATGGCCATCGGTGTTGTCTATCTGTTTACTTATATCAAACAACTTAAAACCCAAAATTAAAATGAAAAGATATATCGTTGGCCTCGGAGAGGCTTTATGGGATGTACTTCCCGAAGGAAAGAAACTGGGCGGAGCCCCTGCAAACTTTGCTTATCACGCAGGCCAGTTCGGTCTGGATACCATTGCCATCAGTGCCTTAGGTGAGGATGATCTGGCAGAAGAAACCATCGAGGCTCTGAAAGAGCACAATCTGAACTACCTGATGCCTCGGGTGCCTTATCCTACAGGTACGGTGCAGGTGACACTGGCCGAGGGAGGAATCCCTACGTATGAAATCAAGGAAGGTGTGGCTTGGGACAATATCCCTTATACCGATGAAATGGCCGAAATTGCCAAGAATGCCCGTGCCGTCTGTTTCGGTTCTCTGGCTCAGCGCAATGGTGTTTCCCGTGAGAACATTCGCAAATTCCTGGCTGAAACGCCAGCCGATTGCCTGAAGATCTGTGATATCAACCTGCGTCAGCAGTTCTATTCGAAGGAAATACTCGAAGACTCCTTCAAGCTTTGCAACATCCTGAAGATTAATGACGAGGAACTGGTGGTCGTGAATCGTATGTTTGGCTATGATGGATTAGACATGCGTCAGACCTGTGAGAAGATGGTTCAGGACTATGGACTGAAGATGCTGGTACTGACTTGTGGCACTAACGGTTCGTATGTCTTTACTGACGATGGCCTGACTTCATTCCAGGATACACCGAAGGTGGAAGTGGCTGATACAGTCGGGGCTGGCGACTCTTTCACAGGTAGTTTCTGTGCCTGCATCCTGAACGGGAAACCTGTACAGGAGGCTCACAAGACTGCTGTTGCCGTCAGTGCTTTTGTCTGCACACAGAATGGTGCTATGCCCATCGTACCTAATGAATTGAAGAAATAATCACTGGAAAATCAGTGTGGTTAGTTTCTCTGTGGCGAACAGTTCGTTCGCCACTTTTTGTATGTCTTCGGCTGTGACTTTGTCGATGCTGTCGTAAAGGTGGGTGATGTCTTTTTCCCAGCCATAATGAAGGAAACTCTTTCCAAAATCGAGGGCAAACTGTTCGCGGTTGTCGCAGGCGATGGCAATCTGACCTTTCAGTTGACGCTTGGCATTGTGTAATTGAGTGGCACTAAGGGGTTTTTGCATCACCTTGTCGAGTTCGCGGCGTACCAGGTGTAGGCATTTCTTTACGTCGTGAGGATCGCAGCCGAAATAGACACTCCAGATGCCTGTGTCGCTGTAACTCACCATCGTGCTTTCTACAGTGTAGACCAGTCCGTTGCGCTCGCGTAGTGAGAGGTTCAGACGGGCATTCATGCCAGGCCCTCCTAAGATATTATTAAGAAGGTAAAGAGGTATGCGAAGTGGATGATGAATATCGTAGGCCCGTGTGCCAAGCATGACGTGGGCTTGGTGTGTGCCGAGTTCGCGAATGAAAGAGGATTGAGTGGAAAGAGGAAAGTGGAAAGTGGAAAGAGAATACTCTGCTGCAGACATTTCTCCTTCCTCTTTCCTCTTTCCACTTTCCTCTAAAATAATCGCTAGCATTTTGCAGAGTCGCTTGAAGTCCACGTCGCCATAGGCAAAGAAAACGGCATTGTCAGGGCGATAATAGCGTCGCACGAAGCGTAAGGCATCTTCTGTCGTGTAGGTACGCAGCTGCTCTGCCTTGCCAAGGATGTTATGTCCTAAGGGATGACCCTCAAAGAGGAGGTTCTCGAATTCATCGTAGATCAACTCTGCTGGTGAATCATTATAACTCTCGATTTCATCGCAAATCACTTCCACCTCCTTATCAATCTCCTGCTGTGGATACTGGCTGTGGAAAACAATATCTGTCAATACGTTCACGGCTTGGGCGAAGTGTTCCTTTGAGATGGCAGCATAGAAAGTGGTGTCTTCCTTGTTGGTGAAGGCGTTAAGTTCACCGCCCAAGCCTTCCAAGGCGTTGATAATCTGTAGGGCATTGCGCTTTTCGGTACCCTTGAAAGTCATGTGCTCGCAGAAATGAGCCATACCCTCTTCACCTGGACTTTCATCACGCGTTCCAGCAGCAATCTGATAGCCACAGTAGACCACCCGCGAAGTCGAAGGCAAATGGATGATTCGCAGGCCGTTTGGGAGTGTATGGGTATTGTATTTTGCCATTTTGGGCACAAAGGTACTAATTTTTTCTTAATTCTTAATTCTTAATTCTTATTTTATTTGTATCTTTGCACCATCAATTAATAAAACAATGAGAAAAGTAATAGGAATTGGCGAGACCGTTCTCGATATCATTTTCAAAAATGACCAGCCTATTGGCGCTGTGCCTGGCGGGTCTGTATTTAACGGAGTTATCTCATTAGGCCGTTCTGGTGTGCCAGCCTCGTTTATCAGTGAGACAGGCAATGACCGTGTGGGTGATCGCATTATCTCCTTTTCACGTGAGAATGGGGTGAATGCAGATAATATTGCAGTCTATCCTGAATCGAAGTCGCCGGTGTCTTTGGCATTTCTTAATGAGAAGAACGATGCAGAGTATATCTTCTATAAGGATCATCCGCACGATCAGATAGATTTTGTCTATCCAGACATCCAGCCCGATGACATCGTGATGTTCGGCTCTTATTATGCCGTCAATCCTGTCATTCGTCCGCAGATGGCTGCCTTCCTCGATCATGCCAAGAACAACGGGGCGATTATCTATTATGATGTCAATTTCCGTGCTTCGCACAAGCACGAGGTGATGAAGCTGACACCCAATATCCTGGAAAATCTGGAGTATGCCGACATCGTGCGTGGCTCGTCGGAAGATTTTGAAATCTTATATAAGAAGACGGATGCTGATGCTATCTATCGTTCACAGATTGCCTTCTATACCAGGAACTTTATCTTGACACAGGGCAGTGATCCTGTGGAATTAAGGGCCGTGGGTGATATTAAGAAACAATATACCGTTGAGAAGATGGAGACGCTGAGTACCATCGGTGCTGGAGATAACTTCAACGCTGGCTTCGTCTATGGACTGATTAAATATGGTATCACCAGAGATATGATTATGAACGGATTCAAGACGGAATTGTGGGACCAGTTGATTGCTTGCGCCTTGAAGTTCTCTGCCAATGTATGCAAGAGCATCGACAATAGTGTCGACAAGGCCTTTGGTCAGCAGATGGCGCAAGAGTTGATGGGAATATAGTTTACAGTTTATAGTTTACGGTTAACAGATATGATTAGCGATACTATTAAGTACATCGGTGTTGACGATCTTGACATCGATCTGTTTGAGAGTCAGTATGTGGTGCCTGAGGGCATGAGTTATAATTCCTATCTCATCGACGATGAGAAGATTGCGGTGTTGGATACTGCCGATCGTCGTAAGGGCGAAGCGTGGAAGGCGAACCTGGAGGCCGCACTTAACGGTCGTCAGCCAGACTATCTGGTGGCTCACCACATGGAGCCCGATCACTCGGCTTTGATTGCCTGGATGCTGGAGACATATCCAGGATTACAACTGGTGTGTAGCGCCCAGGCTGCTAAGATGCTGTCCAACTTCTTTGAAGGCTTCGACTTCGAGGGGCGTGTGATGACTGTCAAGGAGGGTGATACGCTCTCATTAGGCAAGCATGAACTGAAGTTTATCACGGCTGCGATGGTGCATTGGCCAGAGGTCATTATGAGTTACGATAGTCTGGACAAGGTGCTCTTCTCTGCCGATGGATTCGGCAAATTCGGAGCATTGGTTAACGAAACTGACGACTGGGCTTGCGAGGCTCGTCGCTACTATTTCAATATCTGTGGTAAGTATGGCTCGCAGGTACAGAGCGTCTTGAAGAAGGCTGCCGCCCTCGACATTCAGACTATCTGTCCGCTGCATGGTCCTGTGCTCAAGGGTGAACCATTGACTGCAGCCGTTAAGCTTTATGATACTTGGAGCAAGTACGAGCCCGAGAGTGAGGGTGTACTCATTGCTTACGCCAGCATTCATGGTGGAACGGCAGCCGTTGCCGAGCGTCTGGGTGAGATACTTCGCGTGAAAGGTGCGCCCAAAGTTGTGGTAAGCGATTTGAGTCGCGACGATATGGCCGAGGTCATCGAGGATGCCTTCCGCTATCCTACTGTCGTGGTTGCTGCATCGAGCTACGACGCAGGCGTGTTCCCGGTTATGCACGACTTCCTCTACCACCTGCAGATCAAGAACTATCAGAAGCGTCGCTTTGGTATCATCGAGAACGGTAGCTGGGCTCCCACCGCAGGTAAGGTGATGCGGTCGATGATTGAGGCCCTGAAGGATTGTGAGATTGTAGATCCGATGGTCACCATCCGCTCTCGCATGAAGTCTGCCGATGAGGCACAGTTAGAACAATTGGCTGATAGCCTGCTGAAATAAGAAAAGCCCCGATGAAACGGGGCTTTTTCTATTTCTTCTTTTTCCGAGGCTTGCGCATTGCCCAGCCTTCCTCTGAGAAATCAGGTTCCGGGCCTCGCAGGTCACGGGGCACTTTATTCATCAGACTGCGCCAGTCGTCTTTCTTCTTGCTGGCCTTCGGCTTCTGCTTAGATTGGCTGTCACGTGCAGGCTTGGGATCGTCCGCATCATTACAACGCACGGTGTGACCCTTATAGCGGATGCCTGTCAACTGAATCATCACTTTCTTGGCATCCTTCTCTGGCACTTCGAAGTAGGAGATCGTATCGAGCAAGTCGATATGACCGACTTCCTGCCGCCCTCCCACAAAACGGTTCAGCGTCTGCATCAGCTCACCAGGATAGAAACCATCGCGCTTGCCCAGATTGATAAAGAGTCGTTTGTAGCCTTTCTGTGCCTTGTTCTGCAGTTTCTGCTTGTCCGTCTGAGGCTTCTTTTCCTTGGCCATATCCACCTTCTCTATCTCAGGTGCCTCTGCATAGTAAGCCAGGAACTTGCCAAACTCCAGCGAGACAATCTTTTTGATAATCTCCTCCTTGTCAATATACTCGAAGTAGCGGCTGATGTCCTGCATGAAGGGAGCAATCTCCTCATCATCGACATCCGTTTTTACAATCTGGTCCATCACCTTATAGAGCTGCTTCTTGCAGATCTCCTCAGCCGACGGAATCTCCGCCTGCACAAAGGCCTTACCAATCTCTTTTTCAATATTACGGATCTTGAACTTCTCTTTACTATGTACAATCGAAATCGAAGTGCCCTTCTTGCCTGCGCGTCCAGTGCGACCAGAGCGGTGGGTATAATTCTCAATATCATCGGGCAATCCGAAATTAATTACATGCGTCAAGTCGTCCACATCGAGGCCACGAGCAGCCACATCCGTCGCCACGAGCAACTGTGTGAGATGCTGACGGAACTTCTGCATCGTCAGATCACGCTGGGGCTGTGCAAGATCGCCATGCAGCGATTCCGCATTGTAGCCATCCTTGATTAATTTATCCGCAATTTCCTGCGTCTCAACCTTCGTGCGACAGAAGATAATGGCAAAGATCTTGGGATAATAGTCCACGATACGTTTCAGCGCGAGATATTTGTCCTTTGCACTCACCAGATAATAAATATGGTTCACGTTCTCTGCGCCCTCATTGCGGCTGCCTACCACTATCTCCTGATAGTCGTGCAGGTATTTCTTCGCGATGCGCTCTACCTCACGACTCATCGTGGCTGAGAACATCAGTGTGTTATGCTCTGCAGGTAACGACTCAAACACTTCGTTGATACTCTCTGAAAAGCCCATATTCAGCATTTCATCGGCTTCGTCGAGCACGATGGTCTGTACCTGTTCCAGACGGGCAAAGCCACGATGCATCAGGTCGACAAGTCGGCCTGGGGTAGCAACAATGATGTTCACGCCCTTCTTCAAGGCGCGCATCTGGGGCTCTATAGACGCGCCACCATAGACGGCTTCTACATGTACGCCATCCATATACTTGGCGAAGTCGCGGATGTCGTCAGTAATCTGCAGACACAACTCTCGCGTCGGACTCAATACCAACGCCTGTGTCTCCCGGCTGGTCGTGTCAATCCTTTCCAACAACGGGATTCCGAACGCCGCTGTCTTGCCCGTTCCCGTCTGGGCAAGGGCAATCACATCTCTCCCTTCTGGCGAAATCAGATAGGGAATGACTTCTTCTTGTACAGGCATAGGCCGCACAAACCCCAACTCTTCGATGGCCTTGCGGATTGCTCCGCTCACGCCTAATTCTTCAAATGTCTTCATCTTGCTGCAAAGATACAAAAAAAATTCGTAACTTTGCAGCAGATTATAAGGTTTTTATGAAGATATGTGTTTTTTGTTCTGCTAATCAGCAGATTGATCCAGACTTCTTCTCAATGACAGAAGAATTAGGAAGATGGGCAGCAGAGAATGGCCATACTATTGTGTATGGTGGTGTAAATCAGGGACTGATGGAGTGTATTGCAAAGTCTACGAAGGAAGCTGGTGGTCATACCATCGGTATTGTACCCATGATTGTGGAGAAATCCGGACGTATCAGTGACTATGTCGATGTGGATATTCCATGCGATAACCTCAGCGACAGAAAACAATTGATGATGGACCAGAGCGATGTGTTTATTGCTCTGCCTGGCGGCATCGGTACCATCGATGAGATTTTCACCGTTGCCTCATCAGCTACCATTGGCTATCATCATAAGATGGTTATCCTCTATAATATGAAGGGCTTCTGGGATTCGCTTATTGTCCTGCTCAACGACCTGCAGCATAAAGGCATGATCCGTGGCGACTGGCAACAATACATAAAAACGGCCGATTCCATCGAAGAAATCAGCCGTTTGATTCAGTCTGTGTAGGTTTCTTACTTGGCCCCGATTTCCTTAATCAGTCTATTGGCCTTGCCCCATTTCTCCATCATATAGAGCACATAGCGGATGTCAACGCCAATACAACGGGCGAGCTGAGAGTCGAAGAAAATGTCTGAACTCAGACTATCCCAGTTACCATCGAAGGCGAGACCGATGAGTTCGCCCTTGCCATTGAACATGGGCGAGCCGCTGTTACCACCCGTAATATCATTGTTCGACAGGAAGCAGAGATGTAGCTTCCCTGTGCTCTTGTCGGTATATTTTCCGAAGTCCTTCACAGAAAGCAGCTGCTTCATGATGGGCTCAGCTTCGTAATCCACGACGCCCTTTTCGCCCTGTTCCATCTTCTTGACGATGCTGCTGGCCTCTGTGTAGTAGCCTGAAGGCTGTCCTGCCAACAGATATTCGCCCACCTGACCATAGCTCATGCGCATGGTGAAGTTGGCATCACTGTAATTAGGCATGTCCTCCTCCATGCGCAGTTTGGCAGCACAGAGATAACGCTCCTGATTTTCGATGCTGTCGTAGGTTTCCAACAGGTCTGCACGGATCTCTGCCAAGGCGGAGATCAGGCTCTCACCATACGACACACCCGGATCCTTGTGATAGTTCTTCTTGTTCACATAGATCTTCTTGTTGTTCTTCATCAGTTGTGACTTCTTGAAGAGATAGTCCACATATTGCTGGTAGTCGCCACCGAACTTACTGTCAACAATCTGATAGAAGTCAGGCTGGTATTTTTCTTCCACCTGCTCACGATAGTACTTCATCAGCGCAGCCAGCACCTCACGATCGAGGTTCAGGTCCCAGGTGTCACTGTTGTCCTTGAAGTCGATATATTGCTTCTTGGGTTTGTCCTTGTCGCCCTTTACCTGTATGCCACGCGTCACTCTTAGTGCACGGTTGGTCATCTCGTCATTGCGTCCGAAGGTCTCGTTGAAATACATCATCGCACGAACGGCATTGAAGCGTTTCTTATAGAAGGTCTCAAGCTTGTTGAAATCGAGCTTATCTTTCAGGAAACCTGTGGAGTCCTGCCATTGACGGATATTGGCCTCGTAGGCTGCTTTCTGCTGAATCAGACCGATGGAATCGATACATTTGTTCATACCGATGGAGTTCTTCCAGTAGTTGGAACTCTGGGCATACTTCGAGTCGTACTTGATGCGTACGGCCTCATCAGCCCGCATGTGACGGATCATGATGTCCTGCTTGATTTCACGGGTCTGGTAGCGAGGCTTGTTCTGGGCGTCGCGACGCTCCAGGATACCATAGCTCGACAGATAGCGGCTGGTGCTGCCTGGATAGCCAAGCGTCATTGAGAACGAACCTGGTTGATAGCCTTGCAGCGATACCTGTGCCCACTTCTTCGGATGCATGGGTACATTGTCTTTCGAATACTTAGCAGGACCACCCGTCTTGGGGTCGACATAGATGCGGAAGACAGAGAAGTCACAGGTCTGGCGTGGCCACATCCAGTTGTCTGTCTCACCACCAAACTTACCCATAGACTTGGGCAGGGCAAACACCAGACGGACATCATTATAGTCGCGATAGGTGGTCAGATAGAATCTGTTGCCCTCGTAGAAAGGCTTCAGTTCCACGCGCAGGGTGGAATCCTTGGCACTGATCTGCTTCTGGAAGACGCGTTCCAACGAGTCGACGAGGAATTCGCCAGAGCCTTTCTCAGCGCGCTTTTCGTAACCGAGGGAGTCTACGAGCAGAGCGGTGATGTCCTTCTGTTCGATCATGAAACTAACGAAGAGGTCCTTGTTAGGCAACTCTTCCTCGTAGGAGTTGGATACGAAACCATTGAGCATATAGTCGTGCTCCACAGTGGAGTGACTGCGGATGGCTTCAAAGCCACAGTGGTGATTGGTAAACACCAGACCATCGGGAGAGACAACCACGCCTGAGCAGTAACCACCGAAATTGACCACGCAGTTCTTGACGGCCTGTTCGCCTTCATAGAGCGCACCGTATGGCAGTTCGTAATTTTCCA
>Ga0310694_10004856_pt1 | contig 12910 bp, 15 predicted proteins | sample 174DNAGHGhighgp2_FD_203884 | JGI IMG/M metagenome (GOLD analysis project Ga0310694, IMG submission 203884) | Sheep rumen microbial communities from Palmerston North, Manawatu-Wanganui, New Zealand - 1742 DNA GHGhigh gp2 (v2) (version 2) | ecosystem: Host-associated > Mammals > Digestive system...
AACTTGGAAGTTCGTCCAAAATTCTCCGTAATGGTCAGGTACTGATCCGGCGTGGCGATAAATTATATACTATGCAAGGTCAAGAAGTTGAGTAAGAATCCTGAGAAGTGACATTACTTCTCTTCTCTCAATGACATCTCCGGTCCCATACTTGGAGATGTCATTTTTTCTTTGCTTCAAGACGAGAGGGGGCAGTATATGCCTTTTTCGAATTCAGTAATCAGAACACTATAATCCATCCGAAAAAGACTTTCTTGCGTACATATAAAACCTATTTTGCGCATAAAAACGATTTTTTTGTTTAAAAATTTGCATATGTGCAATTTTTGTTGTACCTTTGTACGCTTTTTCGTGAATTATTATTGTAAACAATAAAATCATTAAAAATATGGCTAAGAAAAAACAAGACAAATTTGAGAAGCAGGACGAGCAGCTTCAAGAAGTGAACGAAGCGCTCACCGGTGCCGGTAAATGGATTGAGGAACACGCAAACGCGCTGAGCTGGTGTATTACGATCATTGCTCTTGTCGCTGTAGCTATCATGGCGTACAACCAGTTTGTAGTTACACCGAAGAAACAAGCTGCCAACGAAGCAATTGCCAAGACAGTCGGTTATTTCATGGTAGGCGACTATGAGAAAGCGCTTTACGGAGACGATATCCAAGCAGACGGCTTTGAGGCTATCGCTGACCAGTACAGCAATCAGGAAGGCAAATTAGCAGCTCTGTACGCCGGTATCTGCCATTTTGAGCGTGCTGAGTACGAAGAGGCGGTTGAGTTCCTCAAACGTTTCTCTGCTGACGATGTGAATTTTGATCCGGCAGCACACCAATTGCTTGGTGATGCCTATGTTGAGTTGCAGCAGTATGACGAAGCAGTCAAGGCATTCGAGGCAGCAGCCAAGTCGGGTAACAAAGTGATTGCACCGATGAGCCTTAAGAAAGCAGGTATTGTTTATCTGCATGAGGGTGAGAACGCAAAAGCACTCAAAGCTTTCAAAACAATCAAAGAAAAATATCCCAATTCCAACGAGGCAAAGGATATTGACAAATATATTGCCATTGCGCAATAATTCGTACTTCGTACATCCATAAATTGTACATGGTATGACTACTGATTTGTCAAAATATGATGCAAATCAACTGCCTGGCGCTGACGTTCTCGAACGTCAGCGCTATGCAATTGTTGTAGCAGACTGGAATAGTGAAATCACTTATGCCATGGCTCAGGGAGCCGTTGACACTTTTCTCAAGCATGGTGTGCAAGAGGACAATATTGACGTGTTGCATGTGCCCGGTGCTGTGGAACTGACCTACGGCGCAGCACGTATTATGAAAGAGGAACGCGTTGACGCTGTCATCGTCATCGGTTGTGTCATCCAAGGCGACACGCCGCACTTTGATTATGTGTGCCAATCGGTGACGCAAGGTGTAGCGACTCTGAACGTTCAAGGCAAAGTTCCGGTTATTTTTTCAGTACTGACCGTTTTAAACAAACAGCAAGCGCTTGACCGTTGCGGAGGAAAACTCGGAAACAAAGGCGTCGAAGGAGCTTACACCGCTATCCGGATGGCAAACCTTTGAATCGTCAAATTCCAAAATCTTCAAATGGCGAAAGTCTATAAGTTCGGAGGCGCATCCGTAAAAGACGCTGAAGGCGTACGGAATGTGGAGGACATTGTCCGCAAAGCGGATGGTGAACTTATGGTCGTAGTGTCTGCGATGGGTAAGACAACTAACGCTCTTGAGCGGGTGGTGGAGTACTGTGCCTCCGGGCAAGAAGAAAAAGCATTGTCGCAATGGGTGGATATCATTGATTTTCATGTGGCAATCATGAAAGAACTGGGGTTGCAGCCCGGTTATGATATCCGTTTGCAAGGCGAGATCCCTTATGACCCGGCATTGTCGTTTGACGAGAACTACGATCAGGTCGTCTCAATGGGAGAGATTATGTCCACACAGATTGTTGCGGTCTATTTGCTCAAGCAGGGATTTTCTGTCGAATGGTGGAATATACCTAAACTGCTTATTACCGATTCTACATGGCGTGAAGCGAAAGTGGACGATGAAACCAGCTGCTCAGCCATAAGGGCAGGGTGGAACAGACCCAATCGCCCGCAAGTGGTTGTAACGCAGGGATTTATCGGAGGCACCGCGGATGGCAAACGCACCACCTTGGGACGTGAAGGTTCGGACTATACCGCAGCTCTGTTGGGCAACTATCTGGATGCCGAATCCGTTACTATATGGAAAGATGTACCGGGTATTCTCAATGCCGATCCGCGAATAGAACCGGACACAGTACTGATACCTTCGTTGCGTTATCAAGATGCCGTTGAACTGGCATACTCAGGAGCACAAGTTATACATCCCAAGAGTATCCGCCCTCTGGAGAACAAATCTATTCCGCTGTATGTCAGGCCATTTGGTAATCCTACGGCGGCCGGATCGTGTATCTCTACTGATGGAACAGGACCGATAGATGTGCCGGTATATATCTGGCGCAAGAATCAAATCCTTATTACTATGCGCGCGAAAGACTTCGCGTTTGTTCTGGAGGAGAGTTTGAGCGAGATATTCGATATTATCCGCCGTCACCGTTTAAAAGTATCCCTAATACAATCATCAGCGGTCACCATTTCCGTCTGCGTGGACAATACACGCTTTGTACCGGAGGCGATTGAGGCTCTACAACAGCATTTTAATGTGTCATACAATGATAAGTTATCTCTGCTGACCATACGCGGAACGACCCCGGAGATATTGGAGCATGCGAAAAACGGAAGAACAATCATGTTGAGCCAGACAACCCGTCGTACAGCACGTATGGTGGTAAAAGACTGAAACAGGTTCAATAGTAAAAAATAATGACTAAAAGGTAAATGATTAAAATCAGTCAATAATTCCATGGAACGCATAAAACAATATTTTACACGCGCGTACTGGCGCGAAGAATGGAAATTTATTTTCCATACTCTTTGTACAGCCAAATTCTGGCGAGAACTGGTAATGATGACCATCGGTATGAGTTTAGGAGCGGCTGCGGTCTATTATTTTTTGATGCCGAGCCATCTTATCGTAGGTTCCATTTCCGGTCTTTCCATTGTGCTCAATACACTTTTCGGTGGCACAGCAGACACATTCTCCTATTGGGTAATGGGTATCAATGCTTTCCTTTTACTGCTGGCTTTTCTGTTAATCGGAAATGAATTCGGCGCCAAGACGGTCTATACGGCAATGATTCTTGGTCCTCTTACGCAATTATGGGACAGAATCTACCCATACACTAATTTTACACACCAAGTCATTGATAATCCTGAGATACTGAGTCAGTTACAAGCAGGGAATAGAGTTCTTGACGCCCATAATAATCCGTATTTGTTGAGCCGCTCCGGTGAAGTGCTTGAACAAGTACGCGAGAGTGTCATGAGTGGCGGATTAGGATTAGGAGACGTGTGGTTTGACCTCATCTGTTTTGTTTTGCTGCTCAGTGCATGTCAGGCATTAATGTTTCGCATCAATGCTTCCACCGGAGGTCTTGATATTATAGGCAAGATAGTGAACAAATATCTGCATTTTGATATTGGCACGTCTGTGGCTATCGGCGGAGCGATTATCTGCTGTACATCGTTCCTTATCAATGACTTCCGAATGGTTGTCATCGGTATTATCGGAACATGGATCAACGGTCTCGCCATTGATTATTTTACAGCCTCTCTCAACAAACGCAAACGTGTCTGCATCGTTTCTGACCAGCATGAACGTATTCGAGACTATATTGTGAATCAGCTTGTACGTGGTTGCTCATTGTACAAAATTCAAGGTGGATTCAGCGGAGAAGAACATACAGAGATACAAGTGTTGATAACTCAGGACGAGTTTTCCTCCCTTATGGCATTTATCCGCAATAATAAAATACAAGCCTTCATTACTGCCGGCAACTGTTCAGAGGTTTACGGACTATGGATCCGACACAAGAAAATAAACGGCAAAGTGGTTGGCGTAAATTCATAAATGATAAAAGATTAAAGAAAAAGATAAAAGATATGAAACCTACATTATTTATATTGGCAGCCGGAATGGGTAGCCGTTACGGAGGTTTGAAGCAGATGGACGGTCTCGGACCTAATGGCGAAGCCATTCTTGATTACAGCGTCTATGATGCATTGCGTGCCGGATTTGGCAAGATTGTATTCGTTATCCGCAAGGATTTTGAAGATGACTTTCGTCGTGTAGTATTGAGCAAATATGAAGGCAAAGTACCATGTGAAGTATGCTTCCAGTCAGTGGATAAAGTTCCGGAAGGCACTTCGTACAATCATGAGCGTACCAAACCTTGGGGAACTAATCACGCCGTACTTATGGGCAAAGAACTTATTCATGAGCCTTTCGCAGTCATAAATGCAGACGATTTCTACGGCAAAGAGTCTTATCAGGTTTTGGCGGACTTTCTGCGTTCGGTAGAAGGCAAGCAGGGTGAATACTGTATGGTAGGATATCGCGTTGCCAATACACTCAGCGAGAATGGCTCCGTCAGCCGTGGTGTATGTGCCACCGATGCGCAGGGACACCTGACAGATGTAGTGGAGCGCACGAAAATTGAAGAGAAAAACGGTGTTATCGTTTATACCGAAAACGACAAGGACACTCCGCTTTCCCCCAACACACCTGTGTCCATGAATATGTGGGGCTTTACACCAGAATATTTCCAATACAGCGAAGAAGCATTCCGTGCTTTTCTGGTGGAAAAAGGCCAGGAACTTAAATCGGAGTTTTATATCCCGACACTGGTCAATGACCTCATCGCTTCCGGCAAAGCGACTTGCAAAGTACTGGATACACCGTCCAAATGGTTCGGTGTGACGTATGCGGAAGACCGTCCTCAAGTGGTAATGAAAATCAACCAGTTAATTGCTGCGGGCGATTATCCGGCCAAGTTATTTTAATTTGTAAAAATTATGGCAAGAATTTTAGTTACCGGAGGAACCGGATATATAGGTTCGCACACAACCGTCGAACTGATGCAGCAGGGCTACGATGTCACTATCGTGGACAATCTCAGCAATTCGTCCGTAGATGTGTTGGACGGCATAGAGGCGATAGTAGGACGTAAGCCTGAATTTGCCAATATTGACTGTGGCAATTTTATGGATATGGACAACGTTTTCAAGCAATACCCTGATATTGTAGGCGTCATCCATTTTGCGGCAAGCAAAGCGGTTGGCGAGTCTGTAGAGAAACCGTTGCTATACTACCGCAATAACCTTGGCAGTCTTGTTACGCTCCTTGAAGTAATGCGTTTGCACCAAGTACAAAATCTTGTATTTTCATCATCCTGTACCGTATATGGTCAGCCAGATGCAGAGCATCTCCCCGTTGATGAGACGGCACCAATTCAGAAGGCTCTCTCTCCTTATGGCAATACCAAACAGATTAATGAGGAAATAATATGCGACGAAGCTCATGCAGACACCAATCTGCATGCTACCATCCTGCGTTATTTCAATCCTATAGGTGCACATCCGTCTGCCATGATTGGAGAACTTCCTAACGGTGTTCCACAAAACCTTCTGCCATTTATTACGCAGACGGCTGCCGGACTTCGTCCCGAGCTGAAAGTGTTCGGTAATGACTATAACACACCAGATGGTTCGTGCATACGTGATTATATCTATGTAGTAGATTTGGCCAAGGCACACGTAAAAGCGATAGACCGCATGCTTCATGCCGATGACCGTGAGCAGGTAGAGGTGTTTAATCTCGGAACAGGCACCGGCCTGAGTGTGCTCACACTTATCCATGAGTTTGAGGCTGCCACGGGTGTCAAGATTCCTTACACCATTGTCGGTCGCCGTGAAGGGGATATTGAACAGGTATGGGCAAAGCCTAAAAAAGCAAACGAAATACTTGGCTGGAAAGCAGACACTCCTATTCGCAACGTTCTTGCCTCCGCTTGGGCATGGGAGAAACATATTAGACATATTTAAATCTCAAATCATTAATCATAAATCATAAATCATAAATCTCTGATTTATGCTATATCCATTTAAATTCAGAGCGCAACTATTCCATAAACTATGGGGTGGACATACCATAGAGAAATGGTACGACAACGTCCCCGCTGACTTTGAGAATGTCGGTGAGGCTTGGGTCATATCCGATATTGAGAAATATCCGACAGAAGTGTCCAACGGTGCGCATGAGGGAGATTCCTTGCAAGACCTGCTTGAAGTCTATATGGATGAACTGGTAGGTGAGAGTATCTATGAGACTTTTGGTAATCATTTCCCATTGTTGCTTAAATTCATTGACGCGACAGATGACTTGTCCATTCAGGTTCATCCGGATGATGACTATGCGTTGGAACATGAAAATTCGCTTGGCAAGAACGAGATGTGGTATGTGATGCCCTCAGATGAGCACGCTTCCATCTATTTAGGCTGGAAAGAGCAGATGAACGCTTCGCTTATCCATGAGGCAATTGCAGACGGTACTCTCGCGTGTTACCTGCGCGATTATAAGGTACGCGCGGGCGATGTGGCGTATATTCCAGCCGGAACGGTTCATGCCATGTGCCGCGATACGATAGTAGCGGAGATACAGGAGAACTCCGATATTACATACCGTCTGTATGATTACAACCGCGTCGGAAACGATGGAAAAATGCGTCCTCTCAAATTAGATAAGGCACTTGATGTCATGGAGTTCTCCCCAAACAACGAGGCCTCTGTGACACATCCGGAAGAGAAAGACAACGGTGCAGCAAACATAAAGAAAACACCCTATTTTACGGCAAACGTACTCCGGCTCACCCAAACTGTCCAGCGCGATTATGCGCTTTTAGACTCGTTTGTCGCTTATATGTGTGTAGAAGGAGAATGTGCGGTTACAGCCCTTGACTGTGATTCAGAAGACAAAACGGTTTCCATGCGGATAGGAGAAGCTGTGCTTGTACCGGCTTGTCTCAATGATATTCTCATAGAGCCGAAAAACAACTGTAAGCTATTGGAGGTGTACGTTGAACTATAAATGTGCATAGGGCTGTCCGTGCATTAAAAGACAGGACTGTCACCTATCGGAGACGTCCGTAATGCGAACGAGGTGCGAACGAGATTGGCTGGTAAATGACTCGCAAACGGCTGTTGAACGGGTGGGGGATTATTGGAAGAAAGAGAAATGTACGCTACCATACGTGCGTGTTTCCATATGTCGCGGATGGGAAGTGAAATCTGTATCTTTTCCGTGCTCAATAACCAGCCATCCTTTTTCTTTCAGGGGTGAGATACCCAAAATGATATCAGGAAGGGCGGGTAATTGCTCCAACGCGTAGGGTGGGTCGGCAAAAATGAGGTCATACTTGGTTCTGCATGCATTGAGAAACTTAAACACGTCCCCTCGAATAACACTCAGATTGCGTATTCCGAGTTGCTTGCAGCAAGCGATAATCCAATTTTGCTGAACGTGAGCAATCTCGACAGCTGTAACCGAACGTGCGCCGCGACTAACACATTCTATTCCAATACCTCCTGTTCCGGCAAAGAGATCAAGCATATCAATGCCTTCAAAGTCCAACCGGTTATTTAGCAGATTGAACAAACTCTCTTTGGCGAAATCGGTAGTCGGTCTCGCTGTTATATTTTTAGGGGGCGACAACCGCCGCCCCCCATATGTACCACTAATAATTCTCAATTGTCAATTATCAATTATCCATTATCCATTGAATTACTCCCAGTTACCGGCATTGTTGTTCGGTGTTTCAACATCTCCAACCTTCAAACCGGCATAGTGACCTTTTTTCTCCTCGCTATCCTGAAGGTTAACGAGTTCCTGTTTGTTCAAGTCACTCAAATAACTCTCGAACGGCGCACGTATTTCAAACAGCGGAACGCGGATTCCCTGCGAGGTTTTGTAGTCATTATTCACTTCCACTTCAAAGCGTTTACCCTCGCTGAACGGAATTTCGATAATTTGGTCAATGCTGTTCTCGTCGTATTCGCCTTTGTAAAGGGTCAAAAGCATGTTTTGCTCGATTGTATCACGGCGGAAACCTTGCAGTTTATATTGTTTGACTTCCGGATCATTCGCCCAAACATAAGCATATAATGCGTCTTTGTCATTCGGGTCAAGATTCAGTTTTTTGTTCTTCAGCGCTTTTGCCATGGCGTTTTCGATAATCTTAACAGCTTTCTGCTCAGCCTTCTGCTCGGATAGTTTCATTTGCTCCAACTGCTCTTCAGTCAGGTTTCCCTCTTTCAGCACTTCTTTCTTCGGAGTGGTTTTGAGGAAAATCATCAGAGAATCAAGATTGGCAGTAAAATTGCCGTTCACATGGTGGTATTCGACCTCGGCCGTACGCAAATCCACCAAATGTTTGATTACTTCCACCTCACGTGCCTTGCGGTCATTTTCGAAATTGATAGGGGTGGTAACGCTCTCTACGCACATCACGCCTATAACGACGGCAGCGATGGCCAGAACACATGCAACAATAATTCTTTTTGCTTTCATTATCGATAAAATTAAGTAGTTTTCAAAAATCCGCTGCAAAGTTACAACAAAAAATCCAAATATGCAAATAAAATTGATTTTATTTTGCAATTTGCAGAATTTTATGATTGTTATTTCGGGTAATCCTATAAAAAATGAAGGGAGAGTAGGAATTTATGCGAAAAATATTTTCATATGTGCAAAAAAAATTGTATCTTTGCGCCGATTTTTGAAAGTATCCGTTATGGAAGACAGCAACAAAGTATTATTTTCGATATTAAACGAACGTTTGGAACTCCTCCGCCAATTGGACAGGGAGGGTGATTCCGAACGTCGCCGTCATATAGCCAAAGAGACACAAACGTTACATGCACCGATGGCACACAGACTCGGTTTGTATCAAATCAAGACCGAGATGGAAGATTTGGCGCTCAAGTTTCTTGATTATGACACCTATAAATATATCGCGCACGCGTTGAACGCGAAAAAGGCGGAACGCGAAGCATATATCGCTTCCTTTATCGCGCCGTTAGAAGCCAAACTGAAAGCAGAAGGTTTTACTTTCACCATCAAAGGACGTCCCAAATCGATACACTCCATTTACCATAAGATGCAGGCCCAGCACTGTGATGTTGATAAGATATATGATTTGTTTGCTATCCGTATTATTCTCGACTCTCCTTTAGAGCGCGAGAAATCAGATTGTTGGCAGGTATATTCGCTTATAACCGATATTTTTCCTCCTAACCCCAAGCGTCTGCGCGACTGGTTGTCCGTGCCCAAGGAGAACGGCTATGAGTCCCTTCATACCACTGTGTTAGGCCCCGAGAAACGATGGGTAGAGGTACAAATACGTACCAAGCGGATGGATGAAGTGGCGGAACAAGGCGTGGCTGCTCACTGGTCATACAAAGGAGTTAAAGGCTCTATCGTGCAGCGCAAAGGCGATGTCTATGTGTTCACTCCAACAGGTGATTTACGCCGTTTGCCGGAAGGAGCGACAGTATTGGATTTTGCGTATTCCATACATAGCGAAGTTGGCGCACACTGTGTTGGCGGAACCATTCGCAACCAAAATGTTTCTATTCGTCAGAAATTGGAGAACGGTGATCAGGTGTCTGTTATGACATCGCCCAACCAGCATCCTAATTCTGACTGGCTCAATTTTGTTGCGTCAACAAAAGCAAAAAACAAAATACGTCAGGCGCTTAAAGAGATAGAGTACAAGCAGGCATCGGAAGGCAAGGAGATGATTGAACGGCGGTTCAAGAATTGGAAACTGGACTATACCGAGGGTGACATTACACGCATGGCTATCAAACTCGGTTACAAAGAGGTGTCTGACATGTACCAATCCGTAGCGACCGGGAAAGAGGATGTACAGCGTCTGCGCGAAGTACTAATTGAACCGGAAGAGCAAACCAACATTCCTCGCGAGCATACGGAGTATGTGGACAAAAGCGAACTGAAAGGTTTGGCTATAGAAGTGGATATGAATGTCAAGAATGTGGACTATAACCTGTCCAAATGCTGTAATCCTCAACCCGGAGATGCTATCTTTGCATTCGTGTCTGTTACCAAAGGAATCCGTATTCACCGCTGCGACTGCCCTAACGCAGATAATATCAGAGAGCGGTATCCGTACAGGATGATTCCCGCCCGATGGGCGAAGAAGAGTTGAGAATTGAGAATTGAGAATTTGGGAGATTATCCGAGCATAGTGTTGGAGCAGGCGGTGAACCAGATGGCATCGCTGCCGGGAGTGGGGCGCAGAACAGCTTTGAGGCTTGTGTTGCATCTCTTGCGCCAGTCCGATCAGGAGGTGGAAGCTTTTGCCAATGCTTTCACGCGCCTAAAGAAAGATGTACGCTACTGCCGCGTTTGCCATAATATAACGGATACTGAACTTTGTCCCATTTGTTCTTCCACACGTCGTGACCATTCTACGATTTGCGTGGTAGAGAATGTACAGGATGTCATGTCCATCGAGAATACCGGTCAGTACAACGGAGTGTATCATGTACTCGGTGGAATCATATCGCCAATGGAAGGTATCGGACCAAAAGATATAGAAATAGATTCGCTTATTGAGCGTGTATCCAAAGGGGATATTGAAGAAATTATTCTTGCATTGCCGACCACAATGGAGGGCGACACCACCAATTTCTATATCTACCGGAGATTGCAGAATGCGGGATTTGGCGAGATGCCCAAACTGTCCCAGATAGCCCGGGGAGTGGCAGTCGGAAACCAGCTTGAATACACGGACGAGATTACACTCGGACGCTCAATCGTGAATAGAATCGAATTCAAGGGGAATTAGTCAAAAGTAAAAAAGAATTTATATGGAACAAGTTGTTAAAAAACTTAATTGGATTTATTACAGCCAGATGGTGATAGCGCTTATTGTGCTGACGGTTATGTACTACATGCTATCGAAAGGCATGTACGAGCCGTTGGATTACTTGTCTCGCAAAGGGGTTATAGTGCAGTATTTCATTATTGCTGATGCGCTGATTACCATACCATTAGGTCTGTATCTGGTCAAATTGTTCAAACCGCAAACTCCGAAGAAATATTTCAAATGTGCTGCTTCGCGCATACTGCTTGTGAGCAACACCATGCATCTCGGCATTATTGCGTTCTATTGGATGGGAGGAAGCTATAAATCCATGCTCTGGATAGCTGCCATTTCTGCAATCGCATGGTACTTTTCCAAACCCACCATCGGCAAAATGGAGTCGGAAATGAAACCCAAAGACCCTAATGAAGAAACCTATTGAATCATTAAATTTTTGAATCACAATGATAATCGCCTGTGACTTTGACGGTACAATCGTAACACACGAGTATCCTAAAATCGGCAAACCTATTCCGTTTGCCATCCAAACACTGAAGAAACTGCAAGAGGAAGACCACCATCAGATTATTCTATGGACAGTACGCGAAGGTGCTCTTCTGCAAGAGGCATTGGATTACTGCAAGTCCAGAGGGCTTGAATTCTACGCAGTTAACTCCAATTATCCGGAAGAGGAACCGGAGCATGGTACAGCACGCAAACTGGTGGCTGATCTCTGGATTGATGACCGTAATCTCGGAGGGCTTCCGGAGTGGGGGGTTATATATAATATGATTCATACAGGTCATCCGTTTGAACCTGCTCCGCAAGGCAATATGGAAGACCTTAGTGTCAAGAAAAGAAAAGGGCTATTGGCCAGACTATTCGATTAATAATCATAATTAAGGTACAAAATGATTCGGCTACGTAAATTGGAACCAACCGATCTCCCGTTTCTCTATCAATGGGAGAATGATTCTTCCGCATGGGCGGACGGCACTAACCATAATCCGCTCTCGCAGCAGGATATGCGTGATTATATCCGGCATACTACCGGAGATATCTATAAAGACGGACAGTTGAGACTGATAATAGAGGCAGAAGAGGAAACTGTCGGTTGTGTGGATCTCTTTGATTTTGACCCGCGTAACAGACGTGCCGCCATCGGCATGTACGTAATGCCGGAGAACAGAGGAAAAGGATATGCAAAAGTGGCATTGGAGATGCTTGAAACATATGCATTCGGTTATCTCAATCTGCGTATTCTCTATGCGATTATTGCGATGGACAATGAACCCTGCACATCGTTATACAAACAAGCTGGTTATACATCGTCCTCTCCTTTGCTGGGGTGGACATTGGAATCTGATGCTGTCATTTGGATCAAGCATGCTTCCGCTTCTCATCATATGTGATATATAATGAGAATACTTTCAGGTATAACACACGCAAAATAAAACAAAAATCGCTTAATCGGGCGATTTTTGTTTTTTTGTTTGCGTATATCATATTTTTTTTGTATCTTTGCACGATTTTTCGGATTGAACGAAAAAAATAGCAAATAAAATACTTTTTAACAAAAAATAATTCATTAATTATGAAACCCACACACATTGAACATTTGGGTATTGCAGTTACCTCTATCGAAGAGGCTGCACCCTTCTTTGAGTTTCTTTCTGGAAACAAGTGTTATTCTATTGAAGTAGTTGAGGATCAGAAGGTTCGCACCGCATTCTTCAAGGTTGGAGAGGTGAAGATCGAGCTTCTGGAGCCGACGAGCCCTGAGTCCACTATTGCTAAGTTCATTGAGAAGAACGGTGGCCGCGGCGGTGTTCACCACGTTGCTTTCAACGTGGAGAACGTAGCAGAAGCTCTCGCTGAGTGCGAGGCTGCAGGCATCCAACTCATTGACAAAGCTCCTCGTAAAGGTGCAGAGAACCTGATGATTGCGTTCCTTCATCCGAAATCCACCAAGGGAGTCCTTACTGAATTATGTGAGCAGCCGAAATAAATGAACAAATTGTAAATGACAAAATAGTAAATCTCTTTATGGATCAAGCTAAATTAGATAAATTAGTCGAGTGCC
>Ga0310694_10004857_pt1 | contig 12909 bp, 15 predicted proteins | sample 174DNAGHGhighgp2_FD_203884 | JGI IMG/M metagenome (GOLD analysis project Ga0310694, IMG submission 203884) | Sheep rumen microbial communities from Palmerston North, Manawatu-Wanganui, New Zealand - 1742 DNA GHGhigh gp2 (v2) (version 2) | ecosystem: Host-associated > Mammals > Digestive system...
CATCCGGTACTACAACAACGAACGTATAAAACTAAAATTGAAAATGAGCCCGGTACAATACCGAACTCACTTTCAAAATCAAGTCAAATAGATTTAATAATCCGTCCAACTTTTTGGGGTCACCTCATGGACGCTGTTTTATTTCTTTTTCTTTTTCTTCTCCGGCCAGTTGAAGTCTTTCTTCCACAGCAGGCCGACGCCTTGGATCGTCGACGCTTGGCGCAACGAGTACTTATCCACGGTGTGCGTGTAGCCCTTGAACCGCAGCTGGCCGTCGTCCGTCAGTAGCACCTCCACATCCAGGTCGCCGAAGAACGGTCTGTTCGATACCATGTCGTTGTACCGATAGCCCACATTACCGTTGATGATCAACCGGTCCACGGGTTGCAGCTGGAACTGCGCCTCGTACTCCTGGCTCGAGTTAGCGCCCTCACCGTCCGTACGGATCGCCACACCCAGCGTCAGCATCGTCGTTAATTTGGACAGCCAGGCGTTGATCTGACCCGTCACCGTGGACGACAGCAACGAATAGGTCGAGTTCAGCGTCGCGGCCTTCGCATTGGTCATGTAATCCGGCGTGAAGAAGCGGTTGAACACCAGCAGGTAGATTACCTGCCGCATCAGCATCTCGTCCGTGTTGATCACCTGACGCACCTGTTGCTCGATGTTCTGATCCGACATCGGCAGCTCCAGGTCAAACGACAGGATCGGGTTGTTCAACGAACCCGTCATGTTCAGCACCGTCAGCACCGGGATGTTCGACCGCGACGTTCCTAACTGCTCCGCCTCGTCACCCAACAGGTCCCGCAGGTTACCCGTCGCACGATACTTGGCCTGCACTTTCAGCTGCGGGTTAGACGGGTTACCGGTGAACACGATCACCGAACCGTCACCGATCGTGAACTCCTTACGGATCACGTTCGCCACCGTATAATTGAGCGTACCCTTGGTCAAGCGGTACGTACCGAACAGCGACACATCGTCCGACGGTGTCTCGTACGACAGCCGCAGGTTACCCGTGCCGTAGCCCTGAATGATATCGCCGTTACGCTCGCCCAACACCAGGTTGAACTGCAGGTTCGGATCCAGATCCAGGTTCAGCTTGACCTGACAACGCGCAGGCGGGATATACGACGGATCATCCTTGGCGCTCTTCTTGTCCTTCGCCGGGCTGTCGATGTTATCCAGATCCGTCTCTTTCTTCTCCCTCTCCGCCGCAATCGTCACCGAGTCAGGACTCTCCACGAAATGGACGAACGATGACTCGTACGCCGACGAGGCGTTGTCCAGCGACAGCCGGAACATCGAGTGACGCGCCGTACGCGCAATCGCGTACACCAGTATATCCTGATCCGGACCCGTCACATCCACATGTCCGTCCGCGTACACGTGCCCCTGGATCATATCCCCCGCGCGGTTGTTATCGAACACCAGCGCGTCGTGCGCATCCACGTGCAGGTTCAGCCAGAAATCATTAAACTGGTGATGCGTGATCTCACCGTTCACCTCCACCGGGTTACCTTCCACATCTACGGCATGCACGTTCGGGAAACGGATCGCCGTCGTGTCCAGCACGATCGTGTCGGCCGTAATCGTGTACCGTGCACCCGTCCAAGGCAGCGTGAACGACGCGTTCTTAGCCTCAGCACGCACCAGCACATAAACGGAACCCTTCTGACCGCCGACGACCACCGTACCCGTGCCCTTACCGTCCAGGTCATGCAGCACCGTCGAGGTCCAGTGGTTAATGAATTCCAACGGCACGGCAAACGTCCGCATGTCCAGACACCACGTGCCCGTACCGTCGAACAGCGCCTTACCGTTCAGGTCCACCACCGTCTGCTTATCACTCGGCCACGTACCGCGGTACACATCCGCATGGAACGCCAGCGAGTCCTGGATATTCAGATCCACCTCCGCATCGCCGAACCGGCAGTCGTTCAGACCCATGTCATCAATATGGATATGCGTATCGAACTGCGGACGGCGGAACATAGATGTCACGTTCGCCCGACCCGTCAGCAGGCCGTTGAACTTAATCGTCTTCTCCGGCAGCAGGAACGGCACTATATACGACGCATCGAGCCGTTGCATATCCAGTTCCAGCGTGTCCTTTGCCCGGGTCGAAGCCAGACCGTTCGCACGCAGGTGCTGACCCGCACCCGTGAAATCGAAGTGATGAACCGCCAACGATGTATCCGCGGCACAATAGACCAGCGAAGCCTCCGCCAGCGTATAGACCGAATCGCGCAGCAGCAACGTGCCCGGTAGCACATCCAACTCAATAAGCGGCTGACCGCAATAACGCTCGAAATGTGCCAGCATCGACAACTCACCGCCGTACTTACCTGCCCTATGCTGCGAGATCAGACGATCCCTCCGCTCCAGCAGACCCTCGTGTTCGCTCGTCTTCTCGATCGGGGCGAAATACGTCGTGTCCAGCACAATATGCGTCAGCAGCGTATCGTGGTACGCATGGGTTGTCACCGTCGTCTTCACCGACATCGCCTCCGCACTCACCGTCATCTGCAGCGGCGACACACGGTCCTCTATGCGAGCACGGTTATTAACCGTCACCGTCAGGTCGTGTATCGGTGTGTTCGCCGCACGGATACCCGGTGCGAAGAACTGCAACTCCACATTCGGCTCCCGCACTCCCTCTTGCATACGCGGAGAGATATCCAGGCGGGCCGTCAACGACGGGTGATCCGACAATATCAGCGGAGCGACGAACAGACGCTGTACGTCCCGTAACCGCTGACCGTCTGCTTCCAGATCCAGCGACACCGCTTGCCACGAACCCGTAGGCGCACCGACCGCCGAAGGCAGATAATAATGCAGCAACGCCTGCAGCGCAGGGGCCACATCCGCGTAACGGAACGTACCGTCCGCATGCGCGGTCACATAATCCGAACGAAGCGTCAGCTCTTTCTTCAGACTCGGCTTGGCATCCACCAGCAGCATCAACTGCTGCATCCGAATCGAGTCACGCACCGTCGCCAGGAACAGCGAATCGATCACCATGTAACCCGACACATCGTCCGTGCTCTTACCGTTCAGATCCACCGCCATCGAGAAACTGGTCCGAATCGGACTGCCGAACTGAAGCGGCTCCGTATCAAAGTGACGGCACAGCAGGTTGAAGTTCACCTCCGGGTTCACATCATGCAGGTCCACCACACCGTCGAACGACAGGTTCACGTGCGGGTCCTCGATATTGAACTTACCCCGGTACCGCTTCGGATCGTAACGGCCGTTGATATGTACGTCGTTGAATGTGTACCCGTTGTACGTGAACGAACGCAGGTACGCTTTCACATCGCCCGACACCTGACCCTCATCGATCTGACCGCGGGACGACACATCGATCGTCACCGAACCGAACTGAGGCTGCGCCAGCAGACGACCTAACTGGAACGAACGGGCTACCACGCGCGCGTCATACTGCATGTGCTCGAACAACGAATCCGAACGGAACGTACCGTCCGTCGAGATCGGACCCAAGGCCGTACGGAACGCACCGTGCAGCGTCAGATCATGCAGATGACCCTCTGCCAAACCCCGATAATGAATCGTACCCAACCGATGCACCTCGGCCGGTAACTGGAACGGACGACCGTACAGCTGACTCAAAAAATCCTGCAACTGCGGCGCACTCGTCTGCACATCCTTCAGGTTAGCCCTTAGGTACGGGTTCTCGATATCCGACAGACCGAACGCCGCGATGCTACCTTCCAACACCGTGCGGCCGTTATAACGAATCACAATATTATCAAAATACAACGAGTCTTTCTTACCCGTCAACGAACCGTTGAGCGAGATAGCACGGTTCAGACCGCTCAACTGAGGTACGAACAGCGCAATATCCGACGGGGTCAACTCCGCCTCATGGAACGTCAGCGTCATCGTACTGTCCGCCGACCGGATCTCAATACCTGACAGGTCCAATCGCGAATTCGGCAAGTACCCCCGCAGCGTCGGAACAACGAACAGCGAATCACATGCCTGCACATGCGCACTCAGCGACTCCACCCGGAACGCAGGCGCGTCCACATCGTTACGCGTCACTCCGGCCGACAGGTCCGATATCTGCGCATCGATAGACGACATTGACAGATGGTGCAAGTCCATGCCCGCATGGTCCAACGCCAACTCGAATTGGTCGTACCGCACCCGAATCGACTCCAACTGCACATCCCTCACCGTCAAGATACCCGCAAACGGATTACGCTCCTGTTCTTCCTCCGAACCGAACGCCGAGGCAATGAAACTGTAGTTCCACGTGCTGTCCGACAGCGGATACAACTCCGCCCGCACATCACGCAGTCGCGCGTGCGAAAAACGGATCTCACCCTTCCGCAACGCCAGCGGACTGAAGTGCGCGTACAACTCACCCGCATACAACAGCGTGTCGCCCTGCCGGTCCTCTATATACACATCCTCGATCGACACGCGCGCGGGGAAACGATACGTGATCGAGCCTACACGCGCATGCGTACCGAAAGCACGGCTGAACTCCGCCGTCACCAACCGTACCGCTGCCGTCTCCACCTCACTGCTCGATAGCACAGCCACCAGCATACCACCGACCAGCAACAGACTGACCAGCACCACACTCACTATGTACCAAAATCGCTTCATCCGCATAATTGGGGTGCAAAATTAATAAAAATTTTGCATATGTGCAAGGTTTAGACAACAAAAATACTTTTTTTCTAAGAAAATTGCAAAAATATTTGCGTGTTTCAAAAAAAAGCAGTAATTTTGCAGGCTTTTTGTCGTGAAAAGCCGTCAGCTATCAGCCGTCAGCCCTCAGAAAAATCTGAATACTGAATGCTGAATGCTGAATGCAAAAAAATTATTAACTAAATTAAATTAACAGTTTACTACAATGGTAAATCATTATGAAACTGCCTTCGTTTTAACTCCCGTTTTGTCTGAGCCGCAGACAAAGGAGGCAGTAGAAAAATTCGAGAATCTTCTCACATCGAATGGCGGTACCATTCTGAACCGTGAGGAGTGGGGCTTGCGCCAACTCGCTTACCCTATCCAAGGTAAAAATTCGGGCTTCTATTTCATCCTTCAGTTTGATGCTGAGCCCGCTGTAATCGCTACCCTCGAGACCGAGTTCCGTCGTGACGAGCGCGTAATCCGCTTCCTGACGACCCGTCTTGACAAGTACGCATTTGAGTACGCCGAGAAGCGTCGTAACAAAGGTAAAAAAGTAGAAGAGGAGGCTTAATCATGGCACAGAATGACGAAATCCGCTATCTGACTCCGCAAGGTTCGGATCAGAAGAAGAAAAAGTACTGCCGTTTCAAAAAATCCGGCATCAAGTACATCGATTACAAAGATCCTGAGTTCCTCAAGAAGTTCCTCAACGAGCAAGGCAAGATCCTGCCGCGTCGTATCACCGGTACTTCGCTCAAGTATCAACGCAAAGTTGCTCAGGCCGTTAAGAAAGCACGCCACCTGGCATTGCTGCCTTACGTAACGGATATGATGAAGTAATTGTTTAACCCATTTAACTGAAAGGAAAGAACATGGAAGTAATTCTGATTCAAGACCTGGCTAACCTGGGTTTCAAGAACGACATCGTTAAAGTACGTGACGGCTACGGACGTAACTACCTGCTCCCGCAGAAGATCGCTATCATCGCGAACGAGAGCAACCGCAAACAACTCGCTGAGAACCTCAAACAGCAGGCTCACAAGGCTGCTAAGATCCTGGCTGACGCACAGGCTCTCGAGGCTAAACTCGCTGAGACCGTAATCGAGGTTAAAGTAAAAGCAAACGAGGACGGTAAGATCTTCGGTACTGTTACCACCCAAAACATCTCCGACGCACTCGCTGCACAAGAGATCAACATCGACAAGAAGGTCATCACGATCGCTGAGCCGATTAAACAACTGGGTGAGTACACCGCACAGGCTCGTCTCCATCGTGAGGTAAAAGCTGACATTAAGCTCAATGTCGTAGCTGAGTAATTAACTAGAGTATTAATTGGCCATCAGCCATCAGCCATCAGCCATCAGAAAAAAACTGAAAGCTGAATGCTGAAAGCTGAAAGCAGAAAAATCGTAGATTTTTATGAAACAAGGAATTCATCCTGAGAACTACCGCGTTGTAGTTTTCAAAGATATGTCTGACGGTACTCAGTTCTTCAGCCGCTCTACAGCTGCTACCAAGGACACCATCGAAATCGACGGCGTTCAGTATCCGCTGATCAAGCTTGAGATCTCGAACACGAGTCACCCGTTCTACACCGGTAAGTCCAAACTCGTGGACACCGCTGGTCGTGTGGACAAGTTCATGTCCCGTTACGGCAACCGCACTCGCAAGTAATTGCGACGCAAGGGGCAGGCTCGTCCTGCCCCTTATTGTTTAACCCACTAGGCCTCCTAGGATTCCTAGAAATCTAAAATCTTAAATCTAAAATCTAAAATGAATACTGCCCTCTGGCGCGCCCTCGGCCGCAACACCATCATCTCCATCATCCTCTTCGGAGCCCTACTCGGACTTCTATACCTCGCGGAAATGCTCTTCCCGTCCTTACAGGGTCAGCTCATCCAGTTTGACAACGCACCTTGGGTGGTCGGCATCCCCGCCTCCATCATCGGTGTCGCTTACATCCTCACCGTCCGTGACCCGCAGAACTACACCGGTTTCTTTGCAGGTATTATCATGTCTATTCTGCTGGGAGTTCAGTTTGTGCTGTACGGACGTTCCGGCGCAGACAGTGCCTTCCTGTTCTTCTTCGTCTTCATCCCCTTCCAGATGATGAGTATCTATAAATGGAGTCGCAATAAAAATGATGGTGGAGCCAGCTTTGAACCCAAGTTCCTCGATACTCCGCGTTTGATCATGTCAATCGCGATGATGCTGATTATCACGGTCGGCGATTACCTGCTGGCGACCTATGTGTTGCAGGAAAACGGTTTGACCGATCAGGTAGTACCTAAGATTCTCAGCGGTTTGCTGATCTCTTCTTCCTTTCTTGCGAACTATTGGCTGATATACCGCAAAACCGATTCGTGGATCTATTGGCTCATCTATAGTGTCGCCGGAATAGGTCTCTTTATCATCCAGTTCCAGCCTTTCTCCATCGTGCTGTTTTCCTTCTTCCTTGTCATCAACTCAATGGCCGGAATAGCATGGATCAAGGCTACCAAGAAGGAGAATTTAGGTTGGGTAAAAATCTTTGTTAAATAATGAAAAGAAAAGCAGATACAGTTTTGCGCGTAGCGGAGCCTACGCAGCTCATGGACTTCCTCATCGCTAAGATGGGCGGAATGGCCAAGTCCTCGGTCAAACAATTATTGGGCCAACGCCGTGTCAAAGTAGGTAATGCGGTACAGACCCGCCATGACTTCGCCCTCAAACCCGGCGACGTGGTGACGGTTAGCTCCGGTCGTGGCAACAGCCAACTCAACCACCCCAAACTGAAGATCGTCTACGAGGACGACGACCTCATTGTGGTCAACAAACAACCGGGTCTGCTCACCGTAGCCGCTACGCCGGGTTCATCCGAGACGACCGCCTACTCCATCCTGCGCGCGTATGTCAAACGACAGAACGCACGCGCGGGTATCTTCGTCGTGCACCGTCTGGACCGTGAGACCTCCGGCCTCCTTGTCTTCGCACGCTCGCAGGAACTGCAGCATTACATGCGCGAGTACTGGCGTGAACTAGTCACCGAGCGAACCTATATCGCCCTGACCGAAGGCGTACTCGAACCCCGCGAAGGCCAGATCCGTTCCTGGTTCACCGAGGACAAACGCAACGCCATCGTCTACTCCTCCCCCGTGGACGACGGCGGTGACCTCGCCATCACCAATTATAAGACGCTCCGCGTTTCTCAGATATCCAACGACCAATCGTCAATGGATAACCATCGTCAATCAATCGTACCTCGTCAATCGTCCAATCGTCAATTGGTTTATTCCCTCGTAGAGTTGCACCTGGAGACCGGCCGCACCAACCAGATCCGTGTCCACCTCGCCTCCAAGGGCTGTCCCGTCGTCGGAGACCGTAAGTACGGTCATGGCAACGACTCCTCACCCATCGACCGCCTCTGCCTCCACGCCAAAGTGCTGGCCTTCATCCACCCCGTGACGGAAAAAACCGTCCGCTTCGAATCCCCCGTCCCCAAGGAATTTAATCGAGTGATCCTATAATAAAAACGCATCTTCGGGTGCGTTTTTTATATTATCTCTTGCATATATCAAAAATTATTCGTACCTTTGCAGCGGATTTGTAAATAGCCATTAACATTAATACGGATTAATATTATGAAATTCTACGACAGAGAAGCAGAATTGGAAGTGCTGCAGTCCATTGAATTGCAGTCGCGTAACAGCGCTACGTTCACGGTACTGATGGGGCGTCGGCGAGTAGGTAAAACCTCGCTTATTATGCGTGCGATGCAAGATGTAGAGTCTGCGTACCTCTTTGTGTCGAAAGATAGTGAGGCTTTTCTTTGTCAGAAGTTTCAGCGTGCCATAGAGGAGCAGTTACATATACAGGTGTATGGTACGTTGACGCATTTTCGAGACCTGTTTGAGGTCATTATGCGCGAGTCCGTTTCGCGCCATTTTACGCTCATCATCGATGAGTTCCAGAACCTATACAAAGTCAATCCGGCTATCTTTAGTGAGATACAGGATATCTGGGATCGATACCATACGCAGTCGCATATCAATCTCATCGTGTCCGGCAGCATCCTATCGCTTATGAAACGAATCTTCGAGAATGAGAACGAGCCGCTCTATGGCCGTCCTACCTCTAAGATGACGTTGCGACCGTTCACCATTGAGACTTTCAAACAGATCTTCCGCGACCATTGTCCGAACTATAAGAATGAAGACCTCTTGTGCCTCTATATGCTCACCGGAGGTGTGGCGAAATACGTCGAACTACTGATGGATGCCGGCTGTTATACCAAGGAGAAAATGCTCAATTACGTCTGCCGCATGGATTCGTATTTCTTGTCGGAAGGGCGAGATTTGATCAATAACGAGTTCGGCTCGGATTATAATACCTATTATTCCATTTTGCAGCTCATCGCGTCCGGTCTTAATCACCGAAGCGATATTGACGGAGCATTGCAAAAAGATAGCGGTGTGTATTTGCTCAATCTGGAGAATAACTTCGGCATGGCATCCCGTATCCGACCTATCCTTGCTTCGCCGAACTCGAAGGTTTCGTCGTACGAGATCACCGATCCGTTCTTGCGCTTCTGGTTCCGTTTTATCTGTCCCTATCAGGCATTGATAGAAAGCGGACAGTTACGCCTGCTGCGTGAGAACATCAATGCCCACTATGAGCAGTTCACCGGTAGGACGTTGGAGCGCTATTTCCAGACACAACTGATGGAAACAGGAAACTACTCGCAAGTCGGTAATTGGTGGGATAAACAAGGCGGTAATGAGATCGATGTGGTAGCATTGGATGAGTTTAGCCACACCGGATTAATCGCCGAGGTAAAGCGTAATGAACGCAAATTAAGCATGTCGAAGTTAGAAGAAAAAGTCGCTCGACTTCCTGCCGGTTCTTTCGGGAAATACCATTTCGAGTTCAAAGGCTTATCCTTAAAAGATATGTGATTCAGTGTAAAAAAACAAATCCCCCCGTTCCCAAGGGATTTAATACGAAAAAAGCACCGCCGAAGCGATGCTTTCCATAGCCGATAGGCTTAACCCTGCGGGTGGTCCTCGCGGACACTACCCTCGTACATGTACCAAAACTCCGTTTTAGTAGTAAGTACTCGGGTGTGCTCCGAGGTTCTATGTGTTGCAAGCAACACTCGAAGTGCCATCCGAGGCACTTCTTCACCCGCAAAAATTAAAATTTCCGGGGACCCCATGCTGAACTTATCCTTGCGGATGTTCAGCATCATACTGGTCGCCGCAGACCTTCCAGAGATACGCCTTCATGGTCTTTTTGCCGTTCGGCTCATCCTTCTGCGCGAGGAACGCAGCCTGGTCAGACGATGCGTGCTCAAGGCTGTTCTTACGAGCAGCGACTGCAGCTGCGACAGCGGTGAAGCGTACGCGGATACGCATCTCCTTGGTCGATACCGGAGTGGAGCGGTCGTAAGTCTGCGCGCCGCGGATGTACAGACGAGTACATTCGGGGTTCTGGGTCTCAGCGGTACGGTGGGTACCGATCAGGTAGTCGCCACACTTGTGGCCCTCTTTCATTTTGGGCTTGGAAAGACTACCCTGAACGTAGTCAATACCGGTGGCATATTTTACAAAAGCCATTTTTTCTACCGCCTAATGATTACCCCTAAGGCGGTTTGAGGGGGATAAACATGTCAAAGATCACTTCTGCTGTCTTTATCCACGCGCAGCCTCGTGGTTGGTGAGTGTCGGGATAGTATCCCGACGAAATGGACGCTTGTTTGCCGGCATTCAATGCCGGGACAATAGACAAAGTGTCATTGTTTTTTCACACCTTGGTATTCCTCGACCGTCTTGGTCGTGATGGTCGCGGAGGTTTTACCGGAGGTCGAGTCGTTCTGTTGAACGTAAGTAGCGGTAGTGGAGATGGTTCTCCAAGCTTTGCAACTCGTCATTCCGAGTGCGAATGCACTAAGCATCAGTACTACCATCAGTGATTTCAATAAACATTTCTTCATCTTCGTACGAATTTTTAATACGGTTAATAAATATTTTCAGGTTCTCGAGTGCTTCGGGTTGAAGCAGCACGCAGCCTTGTGAATGTTCCGGTTTGGTGCCGAGGTGGAAGCGTAGTCCTTTATTGTTTACGCTTATAGACGTAGTCGATGCCCATCAGCGCGCCGGCAAAGGTGGCAACTTCGCCAAAGGCGACGAGGAGTGACTCGTGGATTTGTCCTTCCGGGTCGATGAACGTGCCGCAGAAGAGGAGGACGAGCCCGCCCAGACTGAGGACGGCGGCTGTAATGAGTTGTATGTTGATGTTTGATTTCATGGCGTTTTTCGTTTGACGGTGCAAAAGTAGTATAAAAATGCGAGACTGCCAAGAAAAGCAGTCCCGCAAGTCTAAAAAATGGTCGTTTTAGTTTTTGTCGATCGGATAACCCACATATTTCGCGAACTCATGTGCGATGTACGGGGTCGTCCAGCCTTGTCTCATTATATTCCCCGCCCAGCCTGTTTTGTGCTTCCTGAATTTGGCGAAGCCGAGTAGCAGTGTGTGGAAGGCTTTGTGCGGATCGTCGTAGTTCATCCGAGCTTGCAGTCGTTGCCGCATGTCGGAGAGGTACACTCTGTTTTCTTTTCTCATAAGCCAAAAGTTGTTTTGAGGTTGAGGATGTCGCGTGCGTCGTAGGTGGTTTTGTACTTCTCGGCATAGTTGCGCCTTACCTGCTCGGAGGCAGTGAAGCACTTTGCCTCAAAGAGGGCGGATTGCAGTTCAAGCCAATCGACTTTGATATCTTGGATGTGCAGTCCCATATGCGCAAGCTCGGCGCATTGAGTGATAAACCGCCAATGTCCGTCCTGCGGAACATTTACTTTATGATTACAACGCTGCGAGAAAAATCCGTTTTTGCGTTTCACGATAGCGTACCCGAAACCACGTCCGAGTGAGCCAGTCAGGCTCTTACATTGCTCTGTTAAAATTATCTTCATAATAAATGTAATTTATTTGGTATAAGGTAAAAACCCTTACGAAATTGGCTTAAAACCCTTACCGATACTTATTTAACAATCATTTTCTTCACCGCTTCCCATGCTTCGCTGCGGTCTTCGTAAGTGCCGTATTTGAGCAGCTCTTTGACTAAAACCGACCTGCGTCGGAAGAGGTCGCGGGCTTGTAACTCCTTTTCCGATGGTGGACTCTTCCGCTCGTAGCACTCGTTTGGTCGCAGGTACATGCGCACCTTGTGCGGGTTGTTTGACGATGCACGTCGGGTGGTAACGATGACGCGGCTGTCTTTGCCTTTGCAGAGCGTGCCCGACGCACTCTTTAAGCAGTCAACTAATTCAACAATCATGCTTGACCTCCTTTCTTTCGAAGCCGTTACAACGCCAATCCTTATCGAAGACGAACCATCTTTCTACGCCATTATCGATCGGCATTTCATTAATAGCATTAATCCATTCATCGCTATTGTAGTACGGGTCGTCATCGCACAAGCAATCAACACCCCCTTTGACGCTTTCGAACATCGCATAAACGTCCGGATTAACAGAAACGGCACAAGGCATCACCTCTATAAGCCGTTGCGTGTTACTAAACGCGACATGTGTGTTTCCTTTGTCGTCACAGAGAACGACGAAGAACGCGCGTTTGTGATCGTCGGATTTGTCAGCTGCGTACCATTGGATAAGTCCGGCAACGACATTGTTGAAGAATTTCTTAAAAAACTTGTTCATAATCTTAAGTGTGTTTAATGTTAATGTTTGATAATCTTTTTGATTGCGTTATACATCTCGGCGGTTTTGCCGCTGAGGGTTTCCGGATCGAAGTTAGCGGCAGTTGCGTCGGTCATCTCAAAGAGCCAAGCTTCCAAGAGCGTATAGGAACCGTACGAGCTACCATATTTGGCGATGACCATCCGTTCGTGCTTCATCTTGTCGTTGATACCGGATCTACCGTTCCAGTTGGTGGGCACCGCAATGCAGTCTTCGATCGCGAAACGCGGGTTGTCCTTGATGGGTATTCCGTGCCGTTTTTGTTCTCGGAGGGTGTAGTAGATCTGCCGTTGGCGCATCAAGGAGAGTGTGTTCCAGTACACGCGCGCCGAGCCGATGGCATCACGGAACTCCGGTTTGATCGGGTAAAGGACTTTGTTGAGCAGGATATCGAACGTGTCGCGTTTATCGAGCACATCATCTATTGTTTCCATAAAAAAATCTTTTAAAAGAAGAGAGAAGCACCCGCTTGGGGTACTATGTGTAACATAGTGGGGTGCATTCT
>Ga0310694_10004858_pt1 | contig 12907 bp, 7 predicted proteins | sample 174DNAGHGhighgp2_FD_203884 | JGI IMG/M metagenome (GOLD analysis project Ga0310694, IMG submission 203884) | Sheep rumen microbial communities from Palmerston North, Manawatu-Wanganui, New Zealand - 1742 DNA GHGhigh gp2 (v2) (version 2) | ecosystem: Host-associated > Mammals > Digestive system >...
GTTCTTACCCACCATGTTCCTTCTCCCCTCGTGATGTCCGATGAGTTTGCAGGAAGTCGCATCAATGGAGCCTTCGTTGCCGACCTGACAGACTACATCAAGCACTCCGATATCGACTATTGGATCTTCGGTCATTCACACCGCACACTCTGCGACCTCATCGGTCACACGCAAGTCCTTTCTAACCAACTGGGATACGTAGCTCGCGACGAACATCTCCACGGCTTTGATGCTGGCAAATATATAATAATTAACGTTGAATAATATCAGCAGTCACCATGGCACAGAATAAAGGAGCTATAGTGCGCTACCGCGCAATCGACCGATGCTTGAGGTCGAAGCATGGCAAATACGGCATAGAGGAACTACGTGCAGCTTGCGCGGACGCGTTGTATGACGCTTTCTCGGAGCGCATGAGTGTGAGTCGTCGCCAGATTTACGACGACCTCAACCACATGGAATCCAATGCCGGTTACCGTGCCGAGATTGAGCATTACCGCGACGGCAAGAAGATGTACTATCGTTATGCCGACCCGAATTTCTCCATCGAAAAAGTGCCAGTGACACCGGAGGAGATGGACCAACTCAAGGAAACCATCCTCATGCTTAACCGCTTCAAGGGTATGCCGCATTTCGAATGGATGGAAGAGATCCTCAGCAAACTGGAAGATAAGTTCCATCTCAAAGGAGCAGGAGATTCCGTCATCGGCTTTGAGCAGAACCTTGATCTCAAAGGGCTGGAGAATATCACGCCGCTCTTTGAAGCTATTGTCAACAAGCAGGTGCTCAACATCCGCTATAAGTCTTTCAAAAAGAACAAACCCATCACCTGCGAGGTACATCCGTATTACCTCAAGCAGTACAACAACCGCTGGTTCTTGTTTGGTTGGAACACGGAGTTCGGCGCCATTACGAACTTTGCCCTTGACCGCATCGAAGCGGTGTCGCACATGTTAGGCGAATACAAGCCCAAGCCCGCTGGACTGGATTTCGATGAGTATTTTGATGATGTGGTGGGGGTTACCATCCCAAAGGGCAAAGTGGAGCATATCGTTATGCGCGTGGCGCCTGACCGCTATCCTTATATCAAGAATAAACCGCTCCATCCCTCGCAGCATAACTACGACAAGGAGTTCCGCGTCAGCATAGATGTGATACCGAACAACGAACTGATTGCGCTCCTCCTGTCGTTTGGTTCGCAGCTCGAAGTGCTTGAACCGCAGAATGTCCGCGAAATGATGAAGGAGCATGTGAAGACATTAAATAAATTTTATAAATAATGCACTTTTTTGTAACCTGTGCAGTATCTTTTCACACAAAGGCAGTACTTTTGCACCGGATTTGAGAAAAACAGATAGAGTTTATTTAATGTTTCACCCCTAAATTGGAGATTATATTTATGACCGAGAATAGTGATATGGAGCGCCAAGTATACAATGGCATTATGAGGATGAATGAAGCATTATACCTAGAAAGTGTAATGACGGCTGATTCTCGTTTGGAAAGTATCCTATGGGTATTGTATGCAGCGTATAAAGGCATTCCTCTGCGCTCTAAATCCGATTCTGATTTGGATTTTTTAAGTAACGAGGAGAAATATATATACGTGATTTTGCGTAGCCATATTGAAAATCATCTCCAGCAATCGCACGTTCTCCATATCTTAGAAGATGCATTCTATCATTTTACGAGGATAGACCAAGACTATTTTAAGTCTGCTTATCCGGATGCGTTATCTTTTGTTTTCCAATACTCATATGAGAGAAGCGGTCGTATGGCAGCCGACTTTGGTCAACCAGCAGGCCTCTCATATCTTGTGGCCGAGATATTGAATGGTTATCATATTCATTCTTTATATAATCCATTCGCAGGGACCGCCACTATTTTGAAAAGATTGCGCAAGGATATTCATTATTTTGGCCAAGAAATCAACGAGCGGCAATTGTTATATGCACTTATGATGAAGGAGGCATGCAAGTTTGAAGACGCTACCTTTGTTAAGGGTGATTCTTTCTATGAATGGGAAGATAGACATCTTGACGCTGTGTATGCTAATATGCCTTGGGGTATACGCGTATCTAGTCCTTTTGGTCAAAGAGAGATGTCCGAAACGTTCTTCCTTAGACAAGCAAGTGAGAAAGCAAACCTTTCTGTCGGAGTATATCCATATGGCATCTTGTCTAGAATGGGAGCTGACTATTATTTGCGCCGAGAATTGGTGAGTCGGGATTTAATTGAGACGATCATTTACTTGCCTTCCAAATTGTTTGTTGGTACCAGTATCTCTACTTGTATTATTGTTACCAATAAGCGCAAATCAATGTTTGGAAAGATACGGTTAGTTGACGCTACTTCTTTCTCAAAAAAGAATTTTAGTCACTCCAATGCGCTGGATGTACGCGCTATTTTAGCTCTTTTACAAGAGCAAGAAAGCACTGGACTGGTTCGTTGGACGACAAGCGAAGAAATCGCCAACAACGATTTTAACTTGTCATTGAATAAATATGTCGGCAAGCAAATTGATATTCCAGAGGGGTATCGATTATATAAAATGCGTGACTTATGTACCATTCTGCATAACAAAGTGCAGGAACCTGGTGTCGGTCGTGTAGTACGCATGAAAGACTTAGCAAACAATGTCATCGACATAAATCGTACTGTATCTGATTTCCCCATAGAAGAATATGGCCGTGGATGTGATATGATCCGGCAAGATGCTCTTCTTCTTGGAACTGTTCAGCGGTTAAAACCGACATATTTCTATTCTGGAGGCGAAACAATTTGCCTCAAAAGTAATGTCATAGCCTTAGATGTAAATAAGGATATTGTATCTATCCCATACTTGGTTGGCGAACTTAACAAGGACTACGTTAAAGACCAGATATATGTTGCAGGAGGTACCGTTCCACATATCTCTATCCATGAGATATTGGATCTCAAGATTCTTGTTCCGAGTTTATCCCGACAAGAAGACGAAGTTAGTGCTCGTATCCGCAGTTTAGAAACCGAGAAGGAAAGAGCATTAGCAGAAGAAGCTGCAGCTTTCAAGGCAGAGGTGCATAATCGCAAACATGACATTATGACCTACATGCAGAATTTCATGGAGGGACTTGGTCTTTTGGACATATATGCCAAACGAATTAATGATGAGAATCTGGCGGCAGACATTGCTGAAACTGCTACGGCTATGCGGTATGACTACAGAATGATGTATGAACAATTGGAGCATTTTGCTGATGACGATGAATTTGGAGTAGAAGCAAAGATGGACTTAGTGGCAGCTTTGCGGAAGCAGGTAGGTATGTTTGGAAATTATTCAGTGCGATTGGATATTGACGAGGCATACATTCCCAAAAATACAAAGGCATGGGTATCTATAGCATCCGTTGATTTTAATAGATTGCTCAGCAATATAATTGGCAATGCCAAGCAACATGGCTTCACAGATTCGTTGCGTAAGGACTATGAAATCATGATCAAATTATATGCTGACCTCAAAAAGGATGTATATATCATTGATTTCTGCAACAATGGAAATCCGATACCTGCTACTATGGACAAGTTCAAATATGGAATTGACGGAGAAAAAGCAGGTGAAAACGCGGGAAGTGGCAAGGGAGGTAGTCGTGTAAAGAAAATCTGCCAGCACTATCACGGAGATTATGATTTAGGCACGATGTCTGAAAGAGGACAAGAGTGGCAATATATTCGCATAATTTTACCTATTCAACAAGGAAGATGAGTAAATATAGAGTACTTTGGATTGACGACAAATTCGAGGAAATGCATTTGATGGTCAAAAAATGGCGGATAGATCCTGCTATCGATATCGAGTTGGTGGGATACAAATTCGCCGTTAATGGTATGGCAGCATTCGATGCGAACCCAGAAAGTTGGGATGCTGTCATCTTAGACGCACAGCAATTATATGCTGATGCTTCAGAGGGTACTAGCCTTAAAGGACTACGCGAGTGTCGTGACTTTTTCAAGAGCCATGTCAACAAAGTACCATTTTTTATATTTACAGGAGATCCCAAATGTAAATCTGATACGGACTTTGCTATATTAATGGGGCAACGAATCTATAAAAAAGGCAATGAGCAAGATGTAGCAGATTTAGCCCGTGATATTCATCTTGCTTGCGATGCTTTCCCTGAAAAAAGATTGCGAGAGAAGTACGCAGATGCGATTCGCATATGCCCTCAATACGCAAAAGAAATATTGGAAGTTGCCTCTATTATTGAAAAAAGGCAAACCAATAATGCAAAGGTATTTAATACCATGCGTGACATCCTTGAGTGGGTAGTTAAATATTGTCGTCAACATGGGGTCTTTAATCAATCCGTGGCAACGCCAGCTAATGCAAGTACTTTCCTTCCGCTAATCAAAAATCCAGACATAGTTCCTTCATATGTCGTTGCTAATTTTATGGCATGTAACGAAGTTGTACAGAATGGTAGTCATGGAGAAGATGCTGGCAGTACTATCAAAGTAAAAAAACATGTCAAGGAAGGTATTGCGCCTCACCTTATCGAAAGCACCTTCAACAACTTAATGGTTATCTTAGACTGGTGTGCTACCCTGCCTGAAGACGAGAGCGAGATTGCAAAATACAGAGAATATACCAAATCTATCAAGATTCACCAAGATCCTCTGGAAGGTGTCGTGCAACAAGACGAAGGAGGTAATTTCTTCTGCAAGGAAGAGGCCGGAGATAGAAGTTGTCTGATAGATTATAAATATGCAAGCGAAAACAGTTTGCTTGGTAAGCGGGTAAGGATAACTACTATGATAGCAAATAATAAGTATCCTGAAGAATCTCCTTACCCATATTTTACGAACAGAAACATTTTATAACTTTTTTACCAACTGTGCACTATTTCTGCACACATAAGCAGTACTTTTGCACTCGGAAACAGAAACAAGGCTTAGAATACGAATAAAATATGGCTAAAGAGACGAACATATCAACGGCACAGGAGTTGTATAACTTCTTGTACAAGGCGTGCGACATCATACGCGGGCCGGTGAGTCATGAGAACTTCAAGGACTACATCACACCGCTGCTGTATTTCAAGCGGTTGAGTGACGTGTATGATGAGGAAACGGCTGTCGCGCTGCAGGAAAGTGGAGGCGACGAGGAATATGCCGCTTTCCCGGAACAGCATCGCTTCGTCATTCCGGATGGATGTCATTGGAGCGACATCCGCAACCGTACGGAAAACCTCGGTAGCGCTATCGTGGGTGCCATGCGTCAGATAGAACTCGCCAACCCTCAGACGCTTTTCGGCGTGCTCAGTATCTTCGGTACGAGCAACTGGATGAACAAGACCATCCTTGACGATGCCAAGATACGCGACCTAATCGAGCATTTCTCTTCCCGCAAACTCGGCAATAACGATTATCCCGCAGACCTCATGGGCGATGCCTATGAGATTCTGCTCAAACAGTTTGCCGACGAGAGCAAGAAGAAAGCGGGCGAGTTCTATACGCCTCGTAGCGTGGTACGTCTGTTGGTCCGAATCCTTGATCCGCAACCCGGTGAGTCGGTCTATGATCCTGCGTGCGGCAGCGGCGGTATGCTGATTGAAGCTATACGCTACATGCACAACGATTCGCTCTGCTGTGGCGCTATTTACGGTCAGGAGAAGAACGTGACCAACGCCGCAATCGCCAAGATGAACCTCTTCCTCCACGGAGCAAGTGATTTCAATGTGCGTCAGGGCGATACGCTGCGTGAGCCGAAGATATTGAGTGGCGACCATCTGGCGCGTTTCCATTGCGTGCTGGCTAATCCGCCTTTCTCGCTCGAACAATGGGGCGCGACGGAATGGAAGAACGACCTGTACGGGCGTAATCTCTATGGCACGCCTAATGACAGCAACGGCGACTACGCATGGATTCAGCACATGGTAGCCAGCATGAAGCCGGTTGTGGGACGTATGGCGGTGGTATTGCCGCAAGGCGTACTCTTCCGTGGCGATACCGAACAACGTATTCGTGAGAAACTCATCCGTGAAGACAAGATAGAAGCCGTTGTTACGTTAGGAGACAAACTCTTCTATGGAACAGGTCTGTCACCGTGCTTCCTGGTGTTGCGTGCGCAGAAGCCGACGGCGCATGTCAATCGTATTCTCATGGTGGATGGTACCAAGATACTTACCAAACGCCGTGCGCAGAACGTCTTGGAAGAGAGCGATGTGGATCGGCTGTACGAACTCTATCATAACTACCGCGACGAGGAGGATTTTGCTCGCGTGGTTACGAATGAAGACGTGCTGAAGAAAGACTGTAACCTCAGTCCGAACCGCTACATCCAATACCACCAAGCCGAGCGTGAGTCGTATGATGAGGTATTGGAGCAGTTTAAAGCGGCTGTGGAGCGTGTGAACAAGGCGGAAGCCGCTTATCGTAGAACAATGGCATAATTGATACAATATGACGTTACAACAACTTGAAAGTTATCTCTGGGGAGCGGCGGTATTGCTGCGCGGACAGATTGACGCGAGCGGATATAAAGAATATATCTTCCCGCTGATGTTCTTCAAGCGCGTGAGCGATGTCTATGACGAGCAGTATAACCGGTATTTGGAGGAGAGTGACGGCGACGAGGATTATGCCCGTTCGCAGGAATATGATATTATTGTGCCGGAGGGCGCACATTGGAATGACGTACGCAAGGTGACGGAGAATGTCGGTCAGGCACTTGTGGACGCTTTCCGCCAGATAGAAGAAGCCAATCCGCCGAAAGAGATTAACGGTCGTATGGTTGGCGGTTTAACCGGTATCTTCGGTGACAAAAGCGGCTGGACGAACAAGAACAAGATGCCCGACCGAATCATCCTGTCGCTGATAGAGCATTTCTCCACACAGACACTCAGTCTGGAGAATTGTCCTGCGGATGAGATGGGACTTGGCTATGAGTATCTCATCGGTCAGTTTGCCAATGATGCAGGTCATACCGCGCAGGAGTTCTATACCAACCGTACGGTGGTGACGTTGATGGCGGAGATTCTGCAACCGAAGCCGGACGAGAGTATCTATGATCCGACTTGCGGTAGTGGTGGTATGCTTATCAAGTCGCTCACGTATCTCAAAGACCATGGTAAGGAATGGCGAGGCGTACAGGTCTATGGGCAGGAGGTAAATAACCTGACGGCAGCTATCGCACGCATGAACTTGTATCTGCATGGTATAGTTGATTTCAGTATTGCTAACGCTGATACGCTACGCGAGCCAGCATTCACTCGTGGCGACCGTTTGCAGCAGTTTGATGTTGTGCTGGCTAATCCACCATATTCTATCAAGAACTGGGATCGCGCAGCCTTTCAACACGATGCCTATGGTCGAAACATTCTTGGCACTCCGCCACAGAGTAAAGCAGATTATGCCTTTATTCAGCATATTATTGCGTCTATGGACCAACACCATGGCAGATGTGCTATCTTGCTGCCTCACGGTGTATTGAATCGTTTAATAGAACGAGACCTTCGCAAGAAACTACTTGAAATAGATGTAGTTGAAGCTGTAATAAGTGTTGGCAAGAACTTATTCTTCAATTCTCCGATGGAAGCATGTATATTGATATGCAGGAATAATAAATCCATCGAGAGAAAAGGAAAGATTCTTATGATTAAGGCTACCGATTTGGTTGAACGTAAGAATACGGAAAGTTATCTAACGGATGACCATATCAGACTGATTAGTGACATCTATACTAAATACAAAGAAGAGGAATATCGGTCTGTGATAGTGGACGTAAGTACCATTGACCCGAAAACTTATTCTATTTCTCCGAAGTTGTATGTTAAGTCGCAATCTCAAGAGACAGAAGATACAGATGACTTATTTGCGGTTTGGGATGATATGACAGATTCACTCCATAAAGATATTGATTCATTGACTAAGTTATTCTCCTAATGGAAAGAGTTCGATTTGAAGATATTGTAACGAGAGTAAATACTAAGGAAGACCGTTTCAATACGGATAAAATTTACTATGTTGGTGGAGAACATATAGAATCCAATGATATAAAGGTTCACCAACGCGGCATCATCAAAGGTTCTACCATAGGACCGATGTTTTATTGTGGCTTTAAAGCAGGAGATGTGCTTTTTGTTACTCGCAATCCCCATTTGCGCAAATGTGCAATAGTTGACTTCGATGGGATATGTTCGGAGAAAACTTTTGTGCTTGGCACGAAAGATCCTTCAAGATTATTGCAAGAATATTTACCTCTTATTATGCAGAGCGATGATTTCTGGGCATATTGTGAGGAAAACAAATCAGGAGGTGTTAACTTCTTCGTTAATTGGAGCACACTTGCCAATTATGAGTTTGAATTGCCATCGTTGGAAGAGCAGCGAGTGTTGGCTGACAAACTATGGGCGGCGTACGAGGTAAAAGAAAGTTATAAGAACCTTCTTGCTCAGACCGATAAACTGCTCCATGCTCAATTTGAAAAGATGTTTGGAGAAGAGACGGGAAACAATAAAAAAATTATTGGAGATATTGGCGAAGTTATAACAGGAAATACTCCCTCAACTAAAGAGCCTCGAAACTATGAGTCTAATGATGTTTGTTTTTATAAGCCAAGTGATTTTGAAGATTCCTCACTTACAAAATTAAGTGATTCAGAATACCATATTTCGCGCTACGCCTATGAACATTCGCGAAAACTACCCAAAGATAGTGTTCTTACTACATGTATTGGCATTATTGGAAAAGTAGGTATACTAAAGCATGATGCTACATGTAACCAACAGATAAATGCAATTATTCCTAATAAATCTGTAATACATCCAGTTTATTTAGGTCATGTTTTACTATATTCGCAATCACTATTGAACGATACTGCGAATACCAATATCGTTCCATTACTTAATAAAACTGATTTTTCCGCTATTGAGATTCCTGTTCCACCGATGGAAAAGCAGTTGGAATTTGTGCGTATTGCAGAGCAAGCCGAGCAGACGAAAGCATCATTGAATAAAGGTATTGAGGCGATAGAGGCAGTTATTCGTAGCCTCATCGCCGAAAGTACTACGAAAGTATAGTGTGAGTACGGTTAGATTAGCCTAATATATCGTTTATCTAACGTATATCTTTCGTGTATCTATCGTATATCTATCGTGTTTGACAGCAGATTTACAGCAGACGAAAAGCGGATAGATAGCGGTCAGGCAGCAGTTAGACACGAAGACGGGACGATAACGAGACGAAGACGGGACGATAACGAGCACTTCTGTCACCGAGAGAAGAGCGGGAGAAGACCGAGAGAAAAACAAAACAGAATTTATTATTTGTGTAGATATGTTTAACGAGACGAACACCATTGAGGAGATGCTGATTGCAGCAGCCGTTGGTCAAGGTTGGGAATACCGCAGTGCGGCAGAGTTGGAACGTAGTACCAGTAGTGTGCTGCTGGAGATCATCTTGCAAGATGCCTTATTGCGTCTGAATCCTATTACGCGTGACCAAGCCGGACAAGTGATTAACTCGCTTCGGACAGTTATCATCGGCGCACGGCCGGATGACCTTGTGACACGCAATCAGCAGTTGCGTAAGATGCTCTTTGAGGAGAACTCCTATCCGTTTGGCAAGGACGGCGAGCATATCGCTATCCGTTTCTTCAGCGACGATCCGTATGAAGACAGCCGCATCGTAACGAATCAATGGGAGTTTCCGCGTCCAAGCATCAACGGAGGCAAACGATTAGACATCGTGTTCCTGATCAATGGTATTCCTTGGGTCATCGGCGAGACGAAGACACCGGTTCGTCCGGCTGTCACATGGGCAGATGGAGCAGAAGATATTCTTCTGTATCAGAAGTCTATTCCGGAGATGTTCGTTACCAACGTCCTCAGTTTTGCTACAGAGGGCAAGGAGTTCTATTATGGCGGCATCGGTGCGCCTATTCAAAAATGGGGACCATGGTATTGCGACGAAGAACGTCGTCACGGTACGCTGGCGGATGTGCAGATCAACTACTCGCATCTGATGCAAGCAGACAAGATACTGGATATATACCGTTACTTCACAGTCTTTACTACCAATCCCGATACGAACCGCAAGATGAAAGTGGTGTGCCGTTACCAGCAATACGAAGGCGGCAATGCCATCGTGGAGCGTGTTCGCGAAGGCAAGACCAAACGCGGACTGATTTGGCACTTCCAGGGAAGCGGTAAGTCATGGCTGATGGTGTTTGCCGCGCAGAAACTGCGTAACATGCCGGAACTGCATAATCCGACGGTGGTGATTGTGGATGACCGTGTGGATTTGGAAGACCAGATAACCGGAGATTTCACGCGCGCCGAGATACCGAACCTCTTCTCTGCAACAAGCAAGGAGAAATTGGAGGAGTTCTTCCGTGGCGACCAGCGCAAGATTATGATTACCACCATCTTCAAGTTCGGCGACGTGAGCACCGTATTGAGCGAGCGCGACAACATCATTGTGATGGTGGACGAGGCGCACCGTACGCAGGAACGCGAGTTAGGTGTGAAGATGCGTAACGCGCTACCGAACGCGTATTTCTTCGGCCTTACCGGTACACCGATTAATAAACGCGAGACGAACACCTTTGCCACCTTCGGTACCGATGTGGACGAAAGCGGTTATCTGTCGCGTTATAGCTTCCAAAACTCTATCGACGATGGCGCTACGCTCGAACTGAGTTTCAAGCCTGTGCCGGTAGAACTGAAACTGGACGAGAAGACCTTGCAGGAGGCGTTTGACAAGATGACGGATATGATAAGCGAAGAGGAGAAAGGCAAACTGGTTCAGAAGACCAGCATAGAGGCGTTCTTTACCGCTCCATCGCGTATCAACCGCGTGTGCAACTTCATCGTACGGCATTTCCGTGAGTACGTGGAGCCGACCGGACTGAAGGCGCAAGTGGTAGTCTATAACCGCGCTTGCTGCGTAGCATACAAGAAAGCGCTGGATACGCTGCTCGGCACGACCGACCAGACGACCATCGTCATGCACACCGGCGACGACAAAGGCGGAGAGTACCAGCAATGGCGTCGTTCGCGCGACGAGGAGAAGCAACTGCTTGATCAGTTCCGCGATCCGCTGTCGCCGTTGAAATTCGTCATTGTGACGAGCAAGTTGCTAACCGGCTTTGATGCTCCGATTCTGCAATGTATGTATCTGGACAAACCGATGAAGGACCACACGCTGCTGCAAGCTATCTGCCGTACGAACCGCAAATATGATTCGCGTAAGCAGTTTGGGCTGGTAGTGGATTTCGTAGGAGTGTTCGACAATGTGGCTAAGTCGCTGAACTTCGACGAGAAGTCCGTCAAGACCGTCATCCGCAACATACAGGAGATAAAGAATCTCATTCCGAAGTTCATGCAGGAGTGTCTGGACTTCTTCCCGAACGTAGATAGACAGGTCGGTGGCTTTGAGGGCTTGGCTGCTGCGCAACAATGTTTGTACACAGCCGACCTGCGCGACCGTTTTGCGCAGCACTATATGCGTCTGCACAAGGCATGGGAAGCTGTTAGCCCGGATGAGTGCCTGCGTGAGTTCCAAAGCGATTATATCTGGCTGGGACAAGTCTATGAGAGTATCAAGCCTATTGGCACAGAAGGTTCGCTGATTTGGAAAGTGCTTGGTCCGAAGACTATCGAACTGATTCACCAGAACGTACAGACGATTGACATCGGCGAGAATCTGGAAGAACTAGTCCTCAACTCGGAAGTCATCAACAGCGTGCTCGATGTAGCTAAGGCAGGTGGTGAGGTAATAAAGATTGAGAAGATGCTTGAACTGCGTCTGGGCAAACACAAAGGTGACCCGACATTCCAACGCTTCTCCGACAAACTGCGTGCGCTCAAAGACAGAATGCACGACAACCTGATTACCAGTATCGAGTTTTTGAAGGAACTGCTCCAGATGGCGAAGGAAGTACTGGAAGAGGAGAAGAAACAGAATCAGCCGGTGGACAAGCGACAGAAAGCGAAAGCAGCGCTGACCGAGTTGTTTGAGAGTATCCGCTCCAAGGACACACCAATTGCTGTCGAAGCCGTGGTGAACGATATTGATACGCAAGTGGTAGCCATCGTGCGTAAGTTCACCGACACCTTTGCCACTCTCGCCGGACAGAACGAGGTGAAACGCCAACTGCGCTCCATCCTCTGGATCAAGTACAAAATCAAAGACAATGAGGTCTTTGAGAAAGCATACAAGTATATTGAGATGTATTATTGATGACTAAATATCTTGACTTATGGAAATGTTATTGTCTTTCGTGGCCGGTTTAGTACTGGCTGGAATTGTAGCCTTCTTTATGCTACGTAGTGTGAAATCTTCTGCAGCCGATGCTCTGACTAAGGCATTGGATGATGCCGCCAAGCAAGCAGAGACGGAGAAAAAAGCAACTGTTGCTGCGCTGGAAGCCGACTTGAAGAATGCCAAAGATAACTTGGAGCAGGCTAAATCGGACGCAGAGAAACACACGCAGGAGTTGTTGAGTGCTAAAGATGAAGCACACGAGAAGGCGATTGCTGCCATCGAGAAGCGTCACGCGGAAGCGATGGAGGCGATGGAGAAACGTCATGCCGAAGCTATCGAAGCAGAGCGCAAGCGTTATGAGCAGGCACTCGCTACCATGAAAGAGCAAGTGCAGAACGCCACGAACCAGATGCTCAAAGAGCGTCAGGCGGAGTTGCAACAATCTAATTCGACTAACATGAAGATGATTGTTGACCCGCTCAAAGAGTCGATTGCTAAGATGGAGTCTGCGCTCAAGGAGAACAAGTCCACGCAGGAAACGTCCACCGAGGCCATCAAAGAGAAGATTGCTACACTCGTCAGCACGACGATGAAAGTGAGCGATAGTGCTGAACGTCTCAGCAATGCCTTAACCGCAGAGAATAAGACGCAAGGTAACTGGGGC
>Ga0310694_10004860_pt1 | contig 12906 bp, 9 predicted proteins | sample 174DNAGHGhighgp2_FD_203884 | JGI IMG/M metagenome (GOLD analysis project Ga0310694, IMG submission 203884) | Sheep rumen microbial communities from Palmerston North, Manawatu-Wanganui, New Zealand - 1742 DNA GHGhigh gp2 (v2) (version 2) | ecosystem: Host-associated > Mammals > Digestive system >...
CAAGCTTCATGCCAGTCAGTCCGTGTTCACTATGATATGTACCGCTAATGGTAGCAATGGCTGATGCATCATTAGTATCCACGCGTGTGGTCTTGCCTTCTGCGTCAACAGCGATGCCAAAGTTGACTGCAGTGTTTTGTACTTGCTCTTCTGCTGTCAGCAATGTTCCTGTCTGGTTGTTGATGATGGCTTCGAAGTCCTGGAATTCAGCAGGTGCAACATACTTTTTAACCGCGATAAACGGACAATACTGCATACCTGTAATGGTCAGCGTTGTAGCTTCTCCGGTGTAGATTAATTCCATGAGATTGTTGTGGTCGTTTTTCCAGCAAACGCGATCACCGCTACCTTGCTCACCTTGTGGCGTGTATTCTGCAACAGTCAGCCCGTCACTGTTGGTAACCGTAATCTTAGAACCAGCGTATGTACATTTACCAACGAGAATCTTCACTGCACCAGGAACAGCAGTAACAAGCTTCATGCCAGTCAGTCCGTGTTCACTATGATATGTACCGCTAATGGTAGCAATGGCTGATGCATCATTAGTATCCACGCGTGTGGTCTTGCCTTCTGCGTCAACAGCGATGCCAAAGTTGACAGCAGTGTTTTGTACTTGCTCTTCTGTCGTCAGCAATGTTCCTGTCTGGTTGTTGATGATAGCTTCGAAATCCTGGAATGCGGCAGGCTCCTCACCTGGGGTGAAGGTAATTTTGTACCAGCGGAGCTGGTTGGGGGTGAAACCACCATCTGCTTTTGCATCAACCATGTTACCCATGAGGACTACTTCTCCGGCAGGAACAGCAATGCCCGTTGCTGTAACTTTAGTAGTTGAATTACTCTTGAACTCGGTGTTTTCGCCATTGACGTTGAGATAGCGGTCGGGACGATCGTCGCCACCAGTGTTAGAGAAATCAACACTGATGGTTCCAGGCACAGAGGTCTTGAACTTGATGGTTGTACCTTGAGCAAAACCACTACGAGACGGGTATTGCATGCCGCTCATCATGATAGCAGTAGGATCGCCGAAAGCTTCGTTGAATGTGATGCGGTCGTCAAGGTCGGCCAGCAGGAACTCTTCGCTCGCATTGGGAGAAGTTTCATCAGTCAGTTTTGTTTCCTCACTAAGTTTACTCCAGTCCCAAGTAGCTTCTGCCGAAACGGTACTCTGAGTATAAGCCGTTGCACGGCTCTGATAAGTAACTTCTACCGTAGCGGTCAGGTCACCAACCGTTGCGGTGATGTCTGCCGTAGCCTTTGCCACGTCTTCTTTGCTGGCATAGGTTACAGTGAACTCCTGGTTAACTGCACCATTAGCTACAGTGAAGCTTTGTGGTGTAACGTTCAGACCGGCAATGTTTGGAACAGTAAGCGAATAGTTGCCATCTGTCAGGTTCTTACCAGTCAGCGTAAAGGTCTCTGATGCTTCCTGTCTCGAAGGGTTCAGGGCAAACGTCAATGACTTTGGACTAACGTTAAGTGTAGGTGAACCGTCATCCCCTTTGGTCAACACAATTTTGACAGGGTAAACCGAATTGTCCTTGCCTGCCAATTTGATAGTTACCTCACCAATAGTGCCCGTTTCCACCTCACCAGAAGACTCTACACCACCGCCTTTATGGGTAATAACCGTTTCATTACCGTCATTCACGGTGATTGCATACTGTCTTCCTGCTGTGCTGTTTTGCACGAAAACTTCGAACTTAGAAACACCTTTTACGGTGATGGTCATCTCACGGCCATTTGACATATTGAAGAAATCTCCTGTGATTCCTCCATATGTTTTATTTGTCTGCCATTTGTCTGTGGGATTTACAGTGATGAAATTCCCAGCTTCAATGTTTGCTTTGGTGAGTTCAATCGTCTCCGTATTGTCTGTCGGCTGATATGCCGCAGCGAATATGAAGCCAACTACTCCTAAGAAAGCAATCATCAATAAAGATAGTTTTTTCTTCATAAGCTTTTAGTTTTTAAGTTGTTATTGTAGTTAATTGAATCGTATCCCTTTTATTCTTCCTTACGGATTATTTTATGCTTAATTTTTACAACAGCGAAATTCAGTTCTATTTCTGTCTCAGTGGATGATGTGGAAAGATTGTTCCCAACGATTTCTGCAACCAGTTCTCCTGTTTTCTGTAGGAGATTCTTTTGTTGAACTCCGCCATCATCAACCGTTTGGAGTGCTTCCATCGTCCGTGCCAACTCACGAGCTTGAGTGAAAGTCTCAATGATAGCAATCGTTGTTTTTACGGCTCTTTTACTTTTCAGAATAGTTGCGAGCATGTATAATCCCTTTTCAGTGAAAGCATGAGGTTCAACCGTCGAATTTTGTAGAGTCTTGAACCGGTCGAAATTTTCGACCAGTTCCTGTTTCTCAGTGTGTTGCAACGTAAAGACGTACCCTTCGGGAAATTTCTCGGGATTGTTCTTTATAGCCTCATTAACACGTTTTGTCTCCACACCATATAACTCCGCAACATCTCGGTCAATCAAGACATTGATGCCGCGAATGCATACAAGCTTGTTTGTTACTTCTGTCTTAGATATTGAGGCAATATCGTTCATATTAATAATAGATGTAGGTTAGTGTCAACTTGTTTGCAAAATTAATAAAAATATGTGAAAGAGTAGGGTGTCTGCCTTTGTAAAACTTGTTAAAATGCCCGTAATCGTTTGCGACAATAACAAGGCGCACCGCTTCACAGCAGTGCGCCTATGCTAATTTATATATTACAAATTCTTTACCAGTTCTTCATAAAAATCTTGAAGGCGTTTGACAACAATGTGCGGGAATGGAATCTTGTTTAAGACGTTGAAATGGTTATCTTCTGAAACAATAAAGTCAGCATTGGAAGCTATGGCACAATCTACAAACTTGTTGTCGTCGTAATCTGCCGTTATCAGTTCGAAACGAAATTGTGCATCAACTCTCTTTACGTTGTTCGCACGTAGTATCGTTTCTATGGCTATTTTTGCAACTATAGGCGAAGTGTGGGATGAAATGATTTCTTCATATTCTTCCAATATATCATTTGATACACATAATACGTATTTCCCCTTTATGAAATCTTCCCATACCTTATAATACTTGCTTCGTTGTGAGATTGACTGAAGAAGACAATTTGTGTCTAATACAACGTGTCTTTTCATTGTGCAATTTTTTTGTATGGGGTACGCATGTGCTCGCTACCCCATGATGCAACTTTCTCGTCTGTTAGTGTACCGCTTTCCCATAGCTTGTCGAGCTCGTTTTGTAAACGGGTGTTAAGAAATTGCACAATAACGTTTTTCAGTGCTACAACATCTTCGTCTTTGGTAATGCAAGACAGCATGTTGAGCACCTCGTATTGTGCAGGAGTGATTTTTTGTAGCTGTTCCATATGCAAACCTTTTTCCGTTGCAAAGATAAACATTTATTCCTTATCCGCCAAATAATTCCATGTTTATTATTTAAATACAACGTCAGTTCGGGATAAGAAAGTCGCATAAAGTTGGTAATGCAAGTTCCGACGCGGATCGCTTTCGTGGACTCCAACCATGAAACATTCTCCAGAACGGGTGCACCTGTTTTGTCAAATGGGTGCACCTGATGAACCAAATGGGTGCACCTGTTTTTCCAATACATGCAATGATTAAACGAGAAGAGCTTCAGCAGGTGTAACTGGGTGGGGTTTAATGTCGTCGCTTGCATCATATACGATGCGAAGATGACCTACAAGAAGTTCTTCGCGAGCGAAGCGAACAAGTTCGAGCGCACGGGCTACAGTCCCGGCGTGGCCGTCAGGTGGATGTAGGTCACCTTCATATTGCAATGCCTTATTCACTAACAGCTTACAGGGTAAATGTAGGAAAGCTGTATTTTTTTTTGATTGAATTGCAATATAATTGAAAATAAATTTGTATCTTTGCCACCGAACCAAAATCCACTCACAAAAATTCATGCCTCTGCTTACACTCACATATAGTTCATCTTCGCTGCGCTGCCTGACGATTGACGGCGGGTTTGTCGGTATGCTTGCGAGCATGAGGAGTGAAATCTTACCCCCCCCCTAAAAGGTTTATATTCAATAAGTTCCTCGCTTTGTTGTGGAGTGCTATATACGGCATGCTGTGTCTCTATAAATGAGACACGGTGTGTCGCTTTTCGTGTGTATAAACAATAAAATAAATATAACCCAAACAATTATGAAATTATGAATAAGACAAAACGGCTATTCACGTTATTGCTCCTCGTCTGCGGAATGACGACGGGAGCGTGGGCAGACGAGGTAGATAACGACACACACCTCAAATATACGGTGGCGGATGACGAAGTGACCATAACAGGTTTTGCCGACGATTTTACGCCTGGCGCTAACTATGCGCTGGTCATTCCCGACGTGATTGATGGTAAGCCCGTCGTGGCCGTTGGTGCTTCTGCTTTTATTGATAAGACCAACTTCACAACGCTGACCATCGGCAAGAATGTGAAGACCATCGGCAATGAAGCTTTTCGTAGGACAAAATCCATGACGAGTGTCACCTTTGCTCCCGATGGAGTGCTGGAGACGCTTGGCGAGAGTGCCTTCCGCGGCTGTGACGAACTGACAGCGTTTGTTATGCCCAACACCGTTACCACCATTGGTAACTACGTGTTGCAGGCAAATGCAAAGCTTGCCTCTGTGATATTGTCGAACCAGTTAACAACACTCTCCACACAGGCGCTCTGCAACTGCCCGATGTTGAAGACCGTCGATATTCCCGAATCGATTACAAAGATTGAGAGCAAGGCATTTTGGAACAGTAATGGAGGTCTTGAGGAAATCACTATTCCTTCGACCGTAACTTCTGTTGCGTCTGATGCTTTTTATATATGCAACAACTTAAATACTGTTACATGGAACAGCGCTACGGTTCCTGAAAACATCTTTAAGGACAAAACGAGTCTTCAGACAGTTACCCTTGGCGATGGCGTAAAAACGATAGGCAGTAGTGCCTTCATGAACTGTACAGGACTGACAGATTTGAGTATCGCCAATACCGTGAAAACAATAAACGCCAGTGCTTTCTCTGGCTGTACTGCGCTTGGTAGCGTAACCATTCCTGCTTTAGTGTCAAAGCTGCCCGACGAAGTTTTTAAAGGCTGCACTTCACTGGCTTCTGTCTCATTTGCCGAAGGGTCGAAGCTTACTCAGATGACTGCTGGTGTTTTTAGCGGGTGTAGCATGCTTAACAATTTTACGATTCCTGCAACCGTTAACTATATTGGCAGTGATTGTTTCTATCAGTGCTCACAGCTTAAAAGTATTGTCATTCCTTCCAGCGTGACATATCTCGGCGGAAATGCCTTCAAGGAGTGTACAGCCCTCGAAAGCGTGACCTTTGGCCAAGACATACAACTCGAAAACATCCCAGCAGGCTGCTTCCGTGAATGCTCCAGCCTTGTTGGAGTTGATATCCCCGCCTCCGTGAAGAGAATTGAGGGTGACACCGATAATGGTGCATTCCGGAAATCAGGTATCCAGTATGTCAATTTTGCTGAGAATTGCATTGTTGAACATCTGGGTACAAGTGCCTTCCGCGGCTGCTACGGTCTGACCGAGTTTGTTATGCCAAACAGTGTTAAAGAAGTTGGCGAGATGGTATTGCAAGCCAATTCACAGCTGGCAAGTGTTACCATCAGCAATTCGTTGAAAGTTATTAATAATCAGATGCTTTGTAACTGTCCGCTACTAACACATATTACCATTCCCTCAAGCGTCACCACTATCAATTACGGGGCCTTCTGGGGATGTACAGGCTTATCAGAGATAGTAATTCCCCATAATGTACATACACTAGGAGATAACCTGTTCAGAGAATGCAGTTCAAACCTGACTATTGACCTCAGTGCTTGCTCAAATGTATGGGAGCTTTACAGTGGGAATACAAATGTTACGACAAAGTACAGCGTTCCTAATGGCGCAACCGTCATACTGCCACCAGGTTCCACAGCCACAGGCACGAACATACAAGTCACTAACCTTGGCACACTTGCGCAAGACAGCGAGGACTATTACCTGATAGGCTCCGCAGCAGACTTCAATAAATTTGCTACTATCGTGCGCAGCAATCCGACAGCCAATGCACGCCTTACAGCAGACATCGAGCTCACAGGTGATGAACTGACTATCGGCCTCGGTACAGGCGAAAGTAACTGCATCGCATATGGTGGCACATTCGACGGCCAAGGACACACCATTACCCTCAACTATACTGGCGCAAACAAGATTAACCGTTCCTATGGCGGTCTGTTTAGCTGGACAAATGGCGCAACCATTCAGAACCTCACAGTGGATGGCGCGATAGAAACCACGCAACCTAAAGTTGGCGGTATTGTCAGCGGCATTAAGGGCACACTTACCATGCAGAAATGCAAGGCTGCATCTACTATAACAGGTATTGTGGAAACGCTCACAGAAATGCACCTCGGTGGAATGCTCGGCTACACCCATTCGGCCGACATTACACTCACAGACTGCATGTCATGTGGAAGTATTATGGGAGGAAGCAACGTGAAGTTCTGCTCCGATTTCTTTGGACGCATCACCAACGGCACCAAGGTAACGCTAAATTATAATCTTGCTATGACAAATTTTGATTCACAGCTTGATTTTGCAGGTAGATTCTGGCTTTACGACACATCTAATCCCACGAGCAACTATTCTGGGTCAGTCAATATCTATGTAAATCAAGGCCAAAGTACAGGAGGTGGACTTAGCCATACTTCTACTAGTATAATAAGCCCTGCAACCCTTGCTCAGCTGGCTGACGGCACAGTAGCCTACAGGCTACAGGCAGGTCGTACGGATTTGGTTTGGGGACAGCGCATCGGCATAGATACAGAGCCAGTGATGACCAATGATGAGAGCTACCGTGTTTACAGGAGTATTAATGGTGGTTATACCAACGACCCGACTCTGGCCTATGAAGGTTTGCAACAGGATGCGGACGGCAATTATCTTCTCGGCTGCGTATGGGACTGGAAAGAGTTCGCTGAAATTGTCAATAGCGGAACAAACAATACTGCCAATGCCAAGATGACTGCAGACATCGACCTCGGCGATGACCAGACAATGATAGGTGATACAAGAGAAAGTACAAGCTCTCCTTGTTTTAGTGGTATATTTGACGGTCAAGGATATACGCTTACGGTTGCCTATACTGGTATTGGAAGCAGTAGCGTAGGTGCTCCATTCGCAAAAATCAATGGTGCAACCATCAAAAACCTTCATGTAAAAGGTTCGTTAAGTTCTGCCGGATACCATCCCACAAGTATAGTATCTGACTCTTGGGGTACATCAAGACTGGAAAAAGTATGGGGAGAAGTTGACATAACTGGTACACGCACAGGATGGGTAGAAGCTTCAGGACTTGTGGGATGCATGAAGGCTGGTAATCTCACCATTGAAGATTGCCTATTTACAGGAACAGTGAATGGCAGTGGCTCGTATAATGGTTGTTTCATTGGCTATATCGATAGTGGTAGTGCTACTATAACCAACAGCCTCTCTACAGGAACTTTTTCATATAGTGGTGGAAGTAACGGATTCAGAGGAACTCATACAAACTGCTATGTCAAGCAATTCCCGACAAGTTATCCCTCAGGCGTAACCAAACCAACTGACGAAGAACTTGCTGACGGCACAATAACCACTAAACTTCAGAACAATCGCGAAGAGGAAGTCTGGGTGCAAGACGTGCTGACGAACCAGCCGCAACTTGCAATCTTTGCAAATAAATACACTGTGCCATCCTCTGGCATTGGAACTTTCAGCGCAAAAGCGAAGTTTGCTGTTCCTGAAGGTCTGACGGCACACTATTGCAAAACGTATAATAGTGCAGCCGGAACCATCAGCGTGGAGAATATCGATGGCGCTGTGCCTGCTAATACAGGCGTGCTGCTGAAAGGTACACCTGGAGAGACCTATACGCTGACAGGAACGAACAGCGAGGCAGCAACGGTGACGGACAATGTGCTTGTAGCAGTTACGGAACAGACCGATATTACTCAGACAGCAGATATCAACAATGTGAACTACACAAACTTCGGTCTCTCAGGTGGTGTATTCAAAAAAGTGAATGCTAAAGGCGGAACGGTGAAAGCTAACCGTGCTTACCTGCAGCTTCCGACGAGTGCATTGACTTCTGTTGCTTACGCTCTTGGCATCTCGCTGGTGTGGGATGAAAATGTAACAAGCATCCAAGAGGTTCAAGGTTCAACATTCAACGTTCAAGGTGACGGCGTGTGGTTTACGCTTGATGGTCGCCGTCTGAACGGCAAGCCGACAACCGAGGGACTCTACATCGTGAACGGTAAAAAGGTCGTAATAAGCTTAAAATGAGGAGGGAGGACACTATGATTAAGAAAATATATGATAAACCGCAGCTGAAGGTGGTGAATCTGGAGCTTGTATCACTGATATGTACATCATCACCGACCGAAATACCTGTTCGCCCAGACGAAGTAATGGAAGATGGCGAAGATTTTGAGTAAAAGGCGATTTACTCGTTCAGACTGAGCGGCAGGTAAACATAAACATCGGGCGAACTGTCATTAGCGGTTCGCCCGATGTCGTATGACTCAGGATCTGTCCCCCTGTGTCTTCCTATTTTAAGTGTAGATCTTCATGACGAATCTGGTCCAAAGCCTCTTGATTCAGTATCCCCTCGTCCCAGAGACGATCGGACTCCGCATCAAGCTTCTCCTGAAAGTGTTTTGTCAGAACATCCTGAACTTCAAGAGCATACTCTTCGCTATTATTAAACGAGAAGAGCTTCAGCAGGTGTAACTGGGTGGGGTTTAATGTCGTCGCTTGCATCATATTATGTTTTTTCTGTTTGTTGTATGATTACTTTTTCCTTTGCAAAGATAAGCATTTATTCCTTATCCGCCAAATAATTTTGGCGAAAAGAGTAAGGCGCACCGCTTCACAGCAGTGCGCCCCAGCTACTTGGTGTTATATTATCGTTAAGTAGTTTGTTGTATGATTCACGACCTTGAGCTTTCAGCTCGAGCTCGTTCACGCTCGGAAGAACTCGAGCAAGCTCAGTTCTTCTCTTACTTATTCACGACCTTGAGCTTTCAGCTCGAGCTCGTTCACGCTCGATAAAGCATGAGCGAGCTCTGCTTTATTCTCACTTAATCACGACCTTGTGGCCATTCTTGATGACTACACCACGGTAGTTAGCATCAACACGCTGACCCTGCAGGTTGTAGATGACACCGTTACCCTCAACGGTCTCTGCCTTCAAGACGCTGATACCGTCAGTAACAGGAAGCTCATCGTTGACAGCAAGGGCGATGATATTGATAGCCTTGCTTTGTTGCAATACTAAAGCACCATCGGTAGCCACAGTTATAGTAGCTTCTTTTTCTGTGTTATCATCATCTGTTTTTGGAGCATCAATCGTCTCAATATCACCATTTGTTACAGTAAACTTACGTGCTTCTGTCTTTGACGCATTCTTGAAGCGAATACTAACTTTGTCACCTTTTGCCAAATCAGTAATCTTAAACACGCCATTGCTGGCATTCAGCTGTAATGCCTTACCTATATCAACACGAATACCTTTTTTAGCTTCAATTTTTCCACCAACACGACCTACAGATATGCCTGCACCATAGCTGAATCCAATTTCTCCAAGATCAACATAGGTTCCTTCAGCAATTTCTGTTTCATAGACATATCGTCCTTCTGTTTCTGAATCTTCGCTCCATCCTGCTCCGAGAGATGCTGAGGTTGTTGTGGTGAAGTCCCAAACCTGTGGGACGTGGGGAGTGGCATCAGGGCTTGTTCCGTCAGAAATAAACTTGAAACCATAGAAATTAAGGCCATTGGTTGTCCATGTAATGTTAACGGCTCCCTCTTTAACAGGAACAGTCACAATTGGGAAAATCTTTGTATCCTTATCATCGATAGTAGCTGTTACATAGTCTGTCGCTTCGTTTTCTTTAATGACCTTGTTGAAAAGCTCATCGCCATTCTGAGTGACAACCAACGCACGGTCCGTAGCAGAAGAAGAAGCGGTCCTTACATAGATATACAAAGAACCATTTGAGGGAGCAGTGACTGATATATAGATTGTTGCACTACTCTTTCCGCCTGGCTTCCATCTTGTTTTAATATTTTCATATGAATCAGCAGTACCAAAATACTGTGAATTACCATCAATAGCACCAGGCTTATCACTTACAGCCCTAACAACAAAACCATTGTCAGACAGGGTTATGTCTTTTCCATCTCCGTCTGATGGAAATGTCAACAATGTTTGTGCCTGTGCTCCCATTACGAGCAGTACACCTGCTAAAAGAGTAAAAATCTTTTTCATAAGCTTTTTGTTTTTTGAGTTAATATTTAATGTCTCGTTATTGCCTGCAAAGTTACGTTATTAATATAATATGACCAAGTGTTCGGACGTAAAATATCGCGTAAACGTTTGCTTAAGTAATGCTTGTGTAGTTTTCGTTCAAGATTACTCGCACTCATAATGGATTACCTGTAAACGTTTACATTCGTTTTTTGCTTTTCTTTATATGAAATATGTGTGAATATCGCTAACTTTGCACACAGAAACTAAAACAATAGGTATTATGACGATGAAGAAAACTTTACTTCTTTTAGCAATGCTTGGTATGTTTGTCGGTACGCAGGCAACGACTTATTATGTAGCACCCGACGGCAGTGGCTCGTCCTATACACTGGACGGTCCTGGCAAGTTCACATCAACGGTGATTGGCAAACTCCAGGCAGGCGACGTGCTGATGCTGCGTGGCGGACAGTATGACCTGAAGAGTAATCTGTCTATCAGTCGTAACGGTACGGCAGAAAAGATGATTCTTATTCAGGCATATCCAGGTGAGAAGCCTATTCTTGACTTCCGTGAGCAGGCCATTGGCGATGGTAACAACGGACTGACCATCAAGGGTAACTACCTGCACATCAAGGGTCTCACCGTACGTTATGCCGGTTATAAAGGCATTTGGTTGGAGAAAGCGAAGTACTGCATACTGGAGCAGCTCGACGTTTATGGCTGCTGCAATGCCGGCATTCAGCTGCGCAGTGGTGGTAACAACATGGTTATCAATTGCGATTCACACGAGAACTTCGACTATCAGGACGATGGTGGTAATGCCGACGGCTTTGCCGACAAGCAGGGCGATGCCTGTCCCGGAAACATCTATATTGGTTGCCGTGCCTGGGGTAACAGCGATGATGGCTGGGACTCCTATCAGCGTGTGACCAGTGGCACGCCGACTGTATATATCAACTGTGTAGCATACAACAACGGTCCTGCAACGTTCAATCTCTCAAACCATCCCCGTGTTCAGGGCAAGGATGCCGACCTCAGCTGTTTCTCCGGTAAGGACCTGGCCAACTTTGCAAATGGTGGTAATCCCAATGGCTTTAAGGTAGGTGGCAAGGGTACTCAGCATAATGTAGAGTTGTATCGCTGTCTGGCAGTTGGTCATCGCAGTAAAGGATTCGACCAGAACAGCAATGCCGGTCTGATGAAGATTATCAACTGTACGGCTTACAAGAACAAATACAACTACGGCTTCGGCAATTCGTATAACTATACGCTGTATGTCTATAACAACATTGCGCTGTCACACACCAGTGGTGGTAAGGACTGGGAGCGCTACAGTGGCGCCACCGTCTATCAGCAGCACAACACGTGGAATGGCGACACGAAGCCCTGGGCTGCCACAGAGGCCGACTTCGAGGGGTTGGACGTGACGGAAATCATCTTTGCCGAGCGTAATGCTGACGGCACGCTGCCAGAGACCAGTCAGTTCCATCTGAAGGCAACGGCCACACACCTGATTGACCAGGGACTTGAGTTTACTGATTTCAGTGGTAATGAAATAGGTAGTTATGTGTCTTACAACGGCACGGCTCCCGACCTGGGTTGCTATGAGTACGAAGGTGCTGCAGGCATCGGTATGCTGACTATTGACGAGGGCATGCCCAACCTGACGCTTCCTCGCTATAACCTTAACGGTCAGCGTGTGGATAACAACTACAAGGGCATTGTAATTCAGGGCGGAAAGAAATATATTGTGAAATAATTGAAGTTTCGGAAGTGTAAAGTATTTACGATTTAGCTATTTACGATTTACTATTTATGTACTATTTAGCTATTTTATTATTTCTTTCTGATAAAGGGGAGGTCGTAAGACTTCCCTTTTTCCTTACAATTGATAGCCGTATTTATGAAACAGGATTACTTTGCCATTTAAACCAATTAAAATGGCAAAGTAATCCTGTTTAAATGGCAAAGTAAACCGCTTTCATTTTTCGGCTTACTTCATTAGACATAAAAAAAGAGTCCCGAAGGACTCCTTTTTTTATGCTGTATGGTTCTTGCACTTACCTCTGCACAAACTTCTTGCCGTTCCTGATGACGATGCCCTTGTAGGACGCATCCACTCGCTGTCCCTGTAGGTTATAGGTGATGCCATCGCCGATGGGAGTTAGTGTTACAGGAGTGCTGATGCCTGTCGAACTGGTTAGTACGCCATTGATGACGATGTTGGCAAAGGCATAGTCCTTATAGGTGTTCGCACCATCCTTGACAAAGCTCAGGTCGTAGAGGTTGATGACGAGCGAACAAGTACCCTCTGTTGCCGTTGCTTTAGCTACATTGTACGTGTAGTTGGTGTAGTGGGGTGCTGTGCCATTACGGTTAGGAGTTACCGCGGAGGCTAATGCTACCGTACCGCCTTGGTCGGTCCATTTCACGTCCATCTTTCCCTTGTTTGTTCCTAAGCGTGAAGCACTGAATTCCACACTGGTAGCCAGGAACTTATAGCCTGTAGCTGTAGTAAGACTGAACGTTATGGCATTGGCTGTCGATGCTGTCTGTGTGGCATCAACGTTGGTCTGC
>Ga0310694_10004861_pt1 | contig 12906 bp, 11 predicted proteins | sample 174DNAGHGhighgp2_FD_203884 | JGI IMG/M metagenome (GOLD analysis project Ga0310694, IMG submission 203884) | Sheep rumen microbial communities from Palmerston North, Manawatu-Wanganui, New Zealand - 1742 DNA GHGhigh gp2 (v2) (version 2) | ecosystem: Host-associated > Mammals > Digestive system...
GTATCAAAAAAATGTCTACCTTTGCATCGTTTTAATAAACAAATGATTGTTTTACAGATTTAAAAGCTTAGAAAAATGAAGAAATTAGTATTTATGTTCGTAGCTGTTGCAGCTATTTCGTTCGCATCGTGTGGTGGTAACCAGCAGGCCGCTGCTCCCCAGGACACTGAGGTAGAGGCTGTTGTTGAAGACACTCTGAATGCTGACAGCCTGGCTGGCGACACCGCCGCTGTCGATTCTACTGCTGCTGATTCTACTGCCCAGATCTAATAAATAGGTTATCGACAGTCGAACTGTTTAACACAAATCAGCCGTCAGACCAAAGTCTGGCGGCTTTTTTTGCGTTTTGGGGTAGGGGGTGTGGCTTTACGTACTGTGCGGTTGTAGCCGCTCGGCCTGGATGCCGTTCGGCTAATCCGATTGAACGGAGGATACCTGCGGAGGGTAGGCGGCTTTCCCCGCCCCTCAAGGGGCGATTGCGTCTTAATGGAGCAATCTTCGGTTGGGGGTGGGGTCTGTAACTTAAAGAAGCGGGAACAATAAATAGGACTGCCTGTTTCCGGGGCGGTCGGAAGGTGTCTGGGAAAAAGCACTGCTTTTTGACTCGGTGCTTTTTCGCGGCGCGAAAATATGTGGTGGTGCTTGAAAAAAAATGGCTAAGATGCTTGATTATCGGGAAAAAAGTGTAAATTTGCGGTGTGAAAGAACTAACCACAACCATCTATACCAAAGCCTCCACCATCCCGGAAATAGACGAGACCAACTATTTCCACAGCAAGAGGCTCTTCAACTTGTGCCGGGCCACGCCCCGTCACAAGCCCTACATGGTTGTGGCCACCACTGCCGACGGCCAGGTGGCAGGCCACCTGCTGGCCATCGTCCGCTACCGCATGTCGTGGCTGCCGCCCTACCTCTACCGCCACTGCCGGGTGCTGGGCGAGGGCGTCTATGCCGACGACGACGTGTTCGATGCGCTGCTCAAGGCATTGGTTCGCCGCCTGAGCAACACGGTCTTGTATATTGAGGTGAGCCACCTGAGCCGCAAGACCACGGGCTACCGCCAGTTTCGCCAGAATGGCTTTTTCGGTGTCAACTGGATGAGCATCCACAACTCGCTCCACAGCCGCACGCCCGAGGAGCGCATCAGCGAAAAGATGCTCCGCCGCATCAGCAGCAGCGAGGACAGGGGTGTGGAGACCAAGGTGGTGGAGGGCGACGATGAGTTCCGGGCCTTCATGAAGCTGCTGAAGGTGCACAACGTGCCCAAGGTGAAGCGCTATGTGCCCCATGAGTCGTTTTTCCGCGGCATGGTAGAGGCTGGCGACGGCCAGCTGCTTATCACCCGCTACCGCGAGCGCGTCATAGGGTGCAGTGCGCTGGTGTTCAGCAATGGCAATGCCTACCTGTGGTATATGGCTTTCCGCCGCAAGAGCTTTGCCTTTGTCCATCCCGACCAGATGACGCTCTGGCACACCATCAAGTATTGTCACAGTCAGGGCTATCAGCACATCTATTTCATGGATGTGGGCCTGCCTTACAAGAAAAGTCCGTTCCGGGAGTTCATTCTCGGCTTTGGAGGCAAGCCCACCAGCACCAGGCGCTGGTTCCGCTTCTCCATACGTTGGGTGAACGCGCTGCTCACCTGGCTCTATCGTGACTGAGCAGGGCGGGGTAGCTTGATGGTCTTGCGCACATAGGCCATCTCGCGCAGTATGCGCTGCTGTCGCCTCACCACGTAGGCCGTCGGTGTCAGCGAGCTGAAGCGCCGGGGATTGGGTAGCGTGGCGGCGATGAGCGCACACTGCGAGGCGCTGAGCCTGTCGGCGGTGATGGCGAAGTGCTCGCGCGCCACGGCGTCGACGCCGTAGATGCCCTCGCCCATCTCTATCGAGTTGAGGTACACCTCGATTATGCGCTCCTTGGGCCACATCAGCTCAATGAGCACAGTGAAATAAGCTTCCAGCCCCTTGCGCAGCCACGACCGTCCCGGCCAGAGAAACACGTTCTTGGCCGTCTGCTGGCTGATGGTCGAGGCTCCCAGCTTGTTTTTGCTCTTCTCGGTGAGGTTGCGCTTGGCTGCGTGCTCTATGGCTTGGAAGTCGAAGCCGTGGTGGCTTAGGAAGCGGGCGTCCTCGCTGGCTATCACTGCCACTGGCATGTCGGCCGACATGCGGCTCAGCGGCACCCAGTGGTGGCTGAGCTTGAGCTGGCGACCCTCTTTGAACTGCTCGTAGCAGCGGATGAACATGAGTGGGGTGAAAAACACTGGCACAAAGCGCAGGGCTGCAACAGAAAGAATCGTGGAGGCAAAGAAAGCCACCACGATTCCACGGATGATTCGCTTGATTGTCTTCAATGTCTGCAGAAGTTATCTTGCAATTCTTTGAAGCACCGCCGACTACTGCTGCGACTGGGCGTTGGCCTCGTTGAGCATGGCCTGGCTCGGATAGAGCAGCACCTCCACGCGGCGGCTGGCTGCCTTGTCCTCGGCGCCGTTGCTGGCCAGGATGAGGTTGGAGCTGCCAAAGCCCTGCGAGCTCTTGATCTGCGAGGGATTCACGTTCTTCGACAGCAGGAAGTTCTTCACTGCATCGGCACGGTTCTGCGACAGGGGCAGGTTGATGTTGTCGTTGCCGGAGGAGTCGGTATAGCCCTGTATGGCTACGTCGGCGTCGGTGTAGACGTTGAGCACGTTGTTGGCAAACTTGGTGAGCGAGTTCTGAGCGTTGGCCTTGAGCGCATACTTGTTGGTGTCGAACAGTATGCCGCTGTCGAAGGTCACCTTCACAGCCACGGTGTTGCCGTTGGCGTCGGCCACACCCTCAACCTTGGCGTTCTCCACGGCCTGGGCAGCAGCCTTGGCCTTGTCCATCTTGCGACCGATGAGCACACCGGCGCCAGCACCTACGGCAGAGCCAATGGCCCCGCCTATGACGGCCGACTTGGTGCTCTTACCAATGAGCTGGCCGATGATGGCACCCAGGGCGGCGCCGCTGGTACCGCCGATGACTCCACCCTTGGCCGTGTTGTTCATGCCACAGCCGGAGAGGATGATGAGGGAGCAAAGTCCCAGAGCTAAAAACTTGATTTTTTTCATGTTGTTTGAATTTAAAACGGTTTAATGCTATTTGATATGTCTTCCCAAATTTTTCCTGTGTGTTGCGAGTGCAAAGTTACGGCAAAAATCCGAAACATGAGCCGAATTAGTAAAAAATAACATTCTGTGACGGCCCAGCAGCTGTTTCCTGTCTTGCCCAGGAAGGGTGCTGCTGGTGGGCAGAATGGTTGTGCGCCACAGGGCTAATCATAAAAAATCAAAAAAAAACGGCCTTCGTGTTTGCGTTTGGCAAATTGTTTGTAATTTTGTGGATAGTTATGTAAACTTATTATTATCAAAACTAAAACTTAAGCTATTTATGGAGAATAACGCTCAGCTCATTGCCCAATGCGAGGCAAGGGCAAAGGAATGGCTCTCCCCGGCCTTCGACGAGGAGACACGCAAGGAAGTTAAGGCAATGCTCGATGCCGACGACAAGACGGCGCTTATCGATGCCTTCTACCAGAACCTGGAGTTCGGAACCGGTGGCCTCCGTGGCATCATGGGTGTGGGAACCAATCGTATGAACAAATACATTGTGGGCATGGCCACCCAAGGCTTCGCCAACTACATACTCAAGGCCTTTCCTGGCAGGAAGGACCTGAGCGTGGTAGTAGGCCATGACTGCCGCAACAATGGCCGCATGTTTGCCGAGAGCGTGGCCGCCATCTTCTCGGCCAACGGCATTAAGGCCTATCTCTTCGAGAGCCTGCGCCCCACGCCCGAGATCTCGTTTGCCATTCGCCAGCTTGGCGCCCAGGCAGGAGTCAACGTGACCGCGAGCCATAACCCTCGCGAGTACAACGGCTACAAGGCCTACTGGGAGGACGGTGCCCAGGTGCTCGCGCCCCACGACACGGGCATCATAGAGGAAGTGAATAAGGTGAAGATAGAGGACGTGAAGTTCGAGCCGAACAAGGACCTCATCGAGATCATAGGCGGAGAGATGGACTGGGACTACCTCCAGGCCGTGAAAGAGGCTATGGTGGACCAGGATGTCATACTGCGGCAGAAAGACCTCAACATTGTCTACTCGCCTATGCATGGCACGGGTCGTGTCATCGTGCCCGAGGCTCTGCGCTCATGGGGCTTCCAGAACATACATGTCGTGCCGGAGCAGATGGTCATCGACGGCAACTTCCCAACGGTGGTCAGCCCTAATCCCGAAAACGCCGAGGCCATGACGCTGGGCATGAACCTGGGTACGAAGCTCAACGCCGACCTTGTCATAGCCAGCGACCCTGATGCCGACCGACTGGCCATTGTCGTGCGCAACCCCAAGGGCGAGTGGGAGATTATCAATGGCAACCAGACTTGTATGATGTTCTGCTGGTATATCATCACCAACCGCAAGAAGCTTGGACTGATGAAGGGTAATGAGTTCTTGGTGAAGACCATTGTCACCAGCGAGGTCATAGCCCAGATTGCTAAGAAGAACGGCGTTGAGCTGTTCGACGAGTTCACGGGCTTTAAGTGGATAGCCTATCGCATCCGCGTGAACGAGGGCAAGAAGAAGTATATTGGCGGCGGCGAGGAAAGCTTCGGCTTCCTGCCCTTCGACAAGGTGCGCGACAAGGATGCTCCGGCATCCATCTGCCTCATCTGCGAGATTGCCGCCTGGGCAAAGGATCAGGGCAAGACGCTGTACGACCTGCTCATGGACATTTATGCTGAGTACGGATACTCCAAGGAGACCACCATCAATGTGGTGAAGCCCGGCAAGAGTGGTGCCGACGAGATTAAGCAGATGATGGAGCAGTTCCGCCAGAACCCGCCCCAGGAGCTTGGCGGCTCAAAGGTGTGCCTGTGGAAGGACTACAAGACGCTCGAGTGGTGCGACGCTCAGGGCAACAAGGGTAAGATAGACATGCCTGCTACGAGCAACGTGCTGCAGTGGTTCTGTGAGGATGGCACGAAGATTAGCGTTCGTCCCAGTGGCACAGAGCCCAAGATTAAGTTCTACACCGAGGTGAAGGACCCGAGCTTCAAGTGCGCCGGATGCTACGACCGCTGCCAGGCCGCTGCTGCTGAGAAGATTGAAGCAATAAAGAAGAGCCTCAACCTGTAGCGCGCTATAAGGATAGAGTAACAGAGAGGTGAGGGAAACACGCTGCTGCTAACTATTTCAGACAGCCGTTTCTCTCACCTCTTTTCGTGCCACCCTGGCCCGACGCTAATAAAGGAACCCGAACAGCCAGAGCGGTATCTGGTTGTCGCGGCCTATCTCTGTGTTGTAGCGGGCGTAGATGGTGTCGGGAGCATACCTTATCTTGTTAGGAACCTCGGCGTCGCAGATGCGAAACTTGAGCTTCCCGTCGACCAGGTAGAAGTTGTCGTGGGCACCCTGGTTCACCTTGTGGTCTTTCCACAGCGAGTTAACGAAGAATGTCTCCATGGCCGTCTGCTTCTCCACGTGGATGGGGTAGATGGCGTAGAGCAGGTTTGAGTTGTGGGCCATGACCTTGGTGGGCTTCTTGGGGAAATTCTCTCCTTCGGGATAGATCATGTTGAGTAGCCGTGCGTCGGTGAGGTACTTTATGTAGTTCATCACCGTTGCGCGCGAGGTGTCGATGTTGGCAGCGAGCTTCGACACGTTGGGGGCTTTGGCACCCTCCTCGGCAAGCATGTAGAACAGCTTCTTGATGCGTGTGAGGTATTTCAGCTCTATCTGCTTGATGAGAAGAATGTCGACCTCGGTCATCATGTTCATTGTCTTGAGCAGGTTCTCGGAGTAGTTGCGGTGCTCCTGGAAGAAAGGATAGAAGCCGTGGTGGATGTAGTCCTGGAAGTATCGGCGCGGCGATACCAGCGGCAGCACCTGCTTGACAATACGCTCGTGGTCGGCGAGAATCTCCTCCAGGCTGTATGGCTTGAACTTGTTGCCAGTGAGTAGGTTGAGAAACTCCCTAAAGGAGAATCCTCGCAGGTTGTATGACTTGACTATGCCGTTAAGCTCGGGGTTCTCGTCCTTGAGCCTCATCACACTCGACCCGGTAAAGACGATTCTAAGGCTTGGGTACAGGTCGTGGCATCGGCGCAGCTCGGCGCTCCAGTCGGGCTGCTTGAACACCTGGTCGATGAGCAGCACCCTGCCTCCCTTGTGGTAGAAGTCGCCGGCAAAGTCGGCTATGCCACGGCATTGGAAGTAGAAGTTGTTCATGTTCACATACAGGCAGCGCCTGTCGTCCAGGTCGAAGTTCTCCTTGGCATATTGCAGCAGGAAAGTAGTTTTGCCTACGCCTCGTGTGCCCTTGATGCCAATCAGGCGGGCACTCCAGTCAATCTCATCCATCAGGTTGCGACGTACAGGAGCGTTGGTGTGCTCAACGAGGTAGCGGTGTGTCCTAAAAAAGGCCTCCATTCTCAGCGTGTTTTGATTAAGCGTATGCAAAGGTACGAAAAAATAACTCAAATTGCTAAGCAGACTTTGCAAAAACGCGAGGCGGAGCGCTATTTGGATTTGTCTAAATAAATAAAATTTCCTCAAACGCTTGCTTATTTGCGTGTTTTTTCGTATCTTTGCAAAAACGATTTACTAATTAAACAACCTGGCATAGACTATGAATAAAGAGGAGAAATTTGTAATCACTATCAGTCGTCAGTTCGGCACTGGCGGCCATGAGATTGGTGCCGGCCTTGCCGAGAGGTTAGGCGTGAAGCTGCTCGACAAGCAGATACTCAATGAAGTAGCCCGGCGCACGTCGGTCGTGGAGGATGCCATGGAGCGCATAGAGGCGCGCAACCCTCTGTGGCGCGATGATTTCACCGACTTCTACCGCAACTACATGTCGGGAGCGGAGTACAACGGCACTGAGCAGGACCAAACGTCGCACGCCCTGTTCAAGGCCCAGGCTGATGCCATCAGGCTTATTGCCTCCAAGGAGTCGTGCGTCATCATTGGTCGCTGTGGCTTCGACATCTTTAGGAGCCATCCCAATGCGTTGAAGGTTTTCATACACTCCTCGGTCGACGTGCGCAAGCGCCGTATAGCCCAGAAGTATGGCCTTGACGAGCAGGATGCAGCCGCCATGATCGTTGACAACGACTACTCGCGCGAACTCTACACGAAGACCTTTACCGGTGCCGACTGGACCGACGCGCGCAACTACGACATCTCGCTCGATGTGAGGAAATTTGGTGTTAACGGAGCTGTGGACTTCATCATGAAATGTATAGAGAGTTAGGACCTTTCTTTCTTGCTGTTACCAAGTGCAACGGCTCCCCTCGAAAAGAGGGGAGCCGTTGGCGCATTAGGGCTTTCCTATTGCTCAGACGTCGAAGACTTCAAGCTCTGAAGCCAGCTTGGCGTTGTCGAACACCTGTCGCGCCTCGTTGAGCAGCAGCTGCTCGTCGCCGTAGCGCGAGGAGTAGTGCCCCAGGATGAGCTGCCTTACACCGGCATCCCTGGCCACGGTGGCTGCCTGCCTTGCCGTGGAGTGGAAGTATTTGTCGGCCAGCACTTGGTTGTCATCGCCGTAGGTGCTCTCGTGGTAGAGCGTTGTCACACCTTGGAGCTGGGTGTGGAGCAATGGCAGGTAGCGTGTGTCGCTACAGTAGGCATAGGCCCTTGGCGGTTCGGCAGGGGTGACAAGGCGCTCGTTGGCAATCACGGTGCCGTCGTCCATGGTCCAGTCAGAACCCTGCTTGATGCTGTCGAAGCGCGAGGGAGGAATGCCATAGTAGTCGGCTCGCTCACGGTTGATGTGGGGCAGCTGTGGCTTTTCGGCTATGATGAATCCGCAGGTGGGAAGGCGGTGGCTTAGCGGGATGGTGGTGACGGTGAATGAGCGGTCGTCGCACACCACTGCCTGCTCTTGGGGGCGCAGGGCATGGAACACCACCTCGTAGCCGAGGTCGCTGCAGAACATGTCCATCTGCTGGCGAAGTAGAGGCGCTAAGCGCGCCTCGGCATAGACATGGAGTGGGGCGGTACGTCCGAGCATGCCAAAGGTGCTGATCATGCCTACCAGCCCCAGGCAGTGGTCGCCGTGCAGATGGGAGATGAACACGCTGCTGAGCTTGGTGAAGCGCAGATGGCTGCGCCTGAGCTGTATCTGGGTGCCCTCGCCGCAGTCGACCATGAGCAGCTTGCCCCTTACCTCGACAATCTGCGACGAGGCGAAGTGGCGCGGCGTGGGCAGTGCGCTGCCGCATCCCAGTATGTGTACTCGGAAAGGCTCCATGGCTTTGGCGGGCTAAGTCGATAGTATGGTTGTCGTCAGTCTTGCCACTCTGGCAGGCTTAGATCTTGAACTCCTCGGCCTCGGCATCCTCAAAGTGTATGGTGCGGTGGCGCTGCTCCTCGCGTATGCGACCGTAGTTGAACGTATCCTCGCTGTCACGAATAATGAGCGTGTCGGGTCCCAGCATGAGCACATCGTAGAGTATGGTCTCCTCGTCGTCGCCGCCACCTTCGCGCTGGCTCACCATCTCAAGCTTGCCGTTGAAGATGCGCCAGGTCTTGTAGATGACCGAACTCTGCTCTATGCCTTCTACTATACCTCCGTCCTTGATGTTGATGCCCATTTCGGCAGCGCCGTCCAGGGGGTTGGGCATCACCCACTCACCCATGAGCGTACTTAGGTTGATGACCACGCGAGCAGTGTCGCGGTGTCCGTTGAGCGGCAGCACGGCCATGCGGTCGCCAGGGCCAAGGCCTCCGAGCACCTGTCCTTGCGACTGGGCTTTCTCTATGCTCACGTTGAGCGTGTCGCCGCTGTCGATGATGAGCTGCAGGGTGTTCATGGCCGAGTTGACACCACACAGGCCGTAGAGCGTGGAGTCGCGTATAATGGTGTTGATCGGGCCGTCGACGGTATCGTCGCTGCTGGCTGGCTGTTGCTGCTGTTTTCCGCCAGTGCAGGCTGAGAGGGCAAGTGCCGTAGCCGTGGTGGCGATGAGCAGTCTGGAGTTTAGGCTTTTCATAGTCTTTTGTTTTTTTATGGTTTTTATATAGGCCGGCGGAAATACCGCCGGGTACTTGACGTTATCTTTTTTTTCTCTTTTTCTTTTTTGCTATTGCTTTTCCTGCTGCTTGGCTTCCTCCCACAGCGCGTCCATCTCTTCCAGCGTCATGTCGGTCAGTGGTCGTCCCTGCCTGATGCTGTGCTGCTCGATATAGTTGAAGCGGGAGATGAATTTCTGGTTGGTGTGCTCCAGTGCATTGTCAGGATTGAGCTTGTAGAGCCGTGCGGCGTTGATGACCGAGAAGAGGAAGTCGCCAAGCTCGTGAGTAGAGCGTTCACGGTCATCGCGGCTCAGCTCCTCCTGCAGCTCGTCGAGTTCCTCGCGCACCTTGTCCCACACGTCTTCCTTCTGCTGCCAGTCGAAGCCCACGTTGCGTGCCTTGTCCTGTATGCGGTAGGCCTTGATGAGCGATGGTAGTGAGCGAGGCACTCCGGCGAGCACGGTTTTGTTACCGTCTTTCTCGCGCAGCTTTATTTGTTCCCAGTTCTGTAGCACGTCGTCGGCTGTCGCGGCCTTGGCAAAGCGACTCGTTCCTTCGTCGACCGATGCTTCATCGTCGGTAGGCGGCACGTAGGGTAGGGGCTTGGGCTGTGGTTGGCCCACTTGTGATGGATGGTAGATGTGTGGGTGTCGGAAGATGAGCTTGTCGGCCTGCTGGTTGCACACGTCGGCAATGTCGAACTGCTCCTGCTCTGAACCAATCTTGGCGTAGAACATCACGTGCATGAGTACGTCGCCAAGCTCTTTGCAGATGTCTTTCGGGTCGCCCTGCATGAGTGCGTCGCACAGCTCATAGGTCTCTTCGATGGTGTTTGGCCGAAGCGACTCGTTGGTTTGCTTCTTGTCCCACGGGCACTTTGCTCTGAGCTGGTCGAGTACGTCGAGCAGGCGTTCGAAGGCTTCTAATTGTTCTTTTCGTGTGTGCATGTAAGGTATGATGTTGTTTTACGCCATGTCGTAGACCACTTGCATGAGGCGCTTGCCCAGCTCGTCGGCCTGTTCCATGGTGTGCGCCTCGCTGTAAACGCGGATGATGGGTTCGGTGTTCGATTTGCGGAGATGTACCCAGCGGTCGGCGAAGTCAATCTTCACTCCGTCGATGTCGTTGACGCTGGCCGAGTTGTCGTTGCTGAACATCTGCTTCACGCGCTCGAGTATGGCGTCGACATTGGTGTCGGCTTTGAGGTCGATGCGGTTCTTGGCTATCTGGTAGTTGGGATATGTGGCCCGAAGCTCCGAGGCCTTGACGCCCTTTCGTGCGAGGTTTGATAGGAAGAGCACGATTCCCACGAGGGCGTCACGTCCGTAGTGGCTGTCGGGGTAGATGACTCCGCCGTTGCCCTCGCCACCGATGATGGCTCCTACGTCCTTCATTTTCGTGGTTACGTTGACCTCGCCCACCGCCGCAGCGTAGTATCTTCCTCCATGCTGCTCCGATACGTCGCGCAGTGCTCGTGTGGAGCTGAGGTTGGATACGGTGACTAGCCTTTGAGGGTCGGTGCCATTGTCGCGCTCACGCGACAGCACATAGTCGGCAACGCTCACCAGCGTGTATTCCTCGCCGAACATGGTACCGTCTTCGCAAATGAAAGCCAGGCGGTCGACGTCGGGGTCTACCACCACGCCCAGGTCGAAGCTTCCCCCGCGCATGCGCTCCATGATGGTGCTCAGGTTTTTCTCCAAGGGTTCCGGATTGTGGGCAAACTCTCCCGTACATTCCTGGTTGATGATTTCATAGCTTGCACCGATGGCGTCAAAGAGCTTGGGCAGTATGATGCCTCCCACGGAGTTGATGGTGTCGGCGCAGATGTGGAAGTGCCGCTGGCGTATGGCCTCGATGTCGGCCAGCCTTAGCCTCATCACTTCGTCCACATGTCGCTGTGCCGTGGTGTCGTCGGCGACGATGCTTCCCAGCTGGTCCACCTCGGCGTAGTTGAAGTCTTCGTTCTCTGCTATGCGAAGCACCTCGGCCCCATCGGCAGCGGTGAGGAACTCGCCTTCGCTGTTGAGCAGTTTCAGTGCGTTCCACTGTCTGGGGTTGTGCGAGGCGGTGATGATGATGCCTCCGTCGGCCTTGTGCCAGCGCACGGCCAACTCGGTGGTTGGCGTGGTGGCCAGGCCAATGTCGACAACCTCATAGCCCATGCCCACGAGCGTTGCGCAGACGATGTCGCGCACCATGGGACCCGACAGCCTTCCGTCGCGGCCAACCACTATGCGGTGGTTCTTTCCTTGCCTGCCTATGAAGGTGGCGTAGGCTGTGGTGAACTTAACGATGTCGAGCGGGTTGAGTGTGTCGCCCGTGCGTCCGCCAATGGTGCCGCGGATGCCAGAAATTGATTTGATCAGTGTCATATTTGCTTGGTTCGTAAAAGGTATGAGCTGTTGGGGCATCAGTTAGCGCCCGCGCTCGTAGGTGATTTCGTAGTAGTAGGGATATACGTTCTGCGAGGCTATGCTGTGTCCCTGGGAGTGGGGTACGATGAGCCTCACCTTGGCCAGCTCGTCGGTGGCGGAAACCTGCCGGCCTATGCTGACGTAGTTGAGCGGCACAATCCATCCTGACGGCACCGACGCTCCGTAGGTGCTGAGCATGAGTCCCGACACGAAGGAGGCTGTGTAGGTGCTTCCCACGCGGTTGATGTACATCTTGTCCACGCTGAACACGTTGTTGTAGGCGTTGGTGAGTGCCGAACCGTCGAGGAATCCCACCTCGGTGAAGCGGCAGAGCATCGTCAGGTTTTCGCCGTCGGTAATCTTCTTGCCGCAGCCTTTGCGCACTATCTGCATGTAGATGCCGCTTTTCTCTAAGTAGACAAACTCCTTTCGCTCCACGCTTGTGGAGTCGCCCTGCTGGTGGAACTGCTCCTCTGAGATGACGTTGAAGGTTGAGTCGTTGATAAACCTGTTGATGGCGTCGCGCTCCTTTTCCTTCTTTTCGCCGTAGGTCTCGTAGTCGTTGCAGCTCGCTACCACCATCATGCCGATGACGGCGTAGAGTGCAAGCAATGTTTTTCTCATAGATGCTTCTCTGTTGCTTTCGTTTTCTTTTTTTTGACTATACTGTGTGCAAAGTTACACAAAGTTTGGCGGTTGGCAGTTGGCGTTGTATTATTTTTACCCTGCCTTGGCGTTTTTTAACTTATCGCTGTTCCTTGCGCTTGCTTTCGGTGCTGAGACGGCTGCTCTCATTTCTCGCCCTTATATAATAATATAATGTACGCGCGCGAGGGATGCTTATCTTAGGTGTGGCTCGTGGAAGATGTCAAGGTCGGGGTTGTCGCCCATGTATTCTTCGCGCTCGGGCACTTGCTGTATGAGCTTCTGGTCGTAGCCCTTGTGCATGGGACCTACGCGGAGCAGCAAGTCCTTGAAGTTGACCGTGGGCACCACCAGGCCGAGCATACCGAAGCCTACTCGCGTGCCCTCGGGCCTGAAGTTGTTTGTAACGTAGGCTGTGGTGAAGAAGGCGTGCTTGTATATTTCAAGCTTGTTGTACTTTTTGAACTCTTCGAGCGCATTGCTGCTCACCTGGGCAGAGTCGGCGTATGTGAAGGTGTAGCCAATGTTGTTGACGAAGGCATCGATGCCGTCGGTCTTGATGCTGTCGTTCTCGGAAATGCACTGTACGATGTCGTCGGTTATCTCGTAGCGCATTTTCTCCTCCGAAGGTACGGTGAGATAGGCCACAAGGAGCATGGCTCCTATTACTACTGCTGCTATGACAAACTTGCCGAGGCAGCTGTGGGTGAGACTGTGGGTGAGTGTTTCCTGCTTGTTGTAGTTTCCTCTGTCTGTCTGATACATGGTATTTGTTGCTTTAGGGGTTGTGAGTTGGGTTG
>Ga0310694_10004862_pt1 | contig 12906 bp, 8 predicted proteins | sample 174DNAGHGhighgp2_FD_203884 | JGI IMG/M metagenome (GOLD analysis project Ga0310694, IMG submission 203884) | Sheep rumen microbial communities from Palmerston North, Manawatu-Wanganui, New Zealand - 1742 DNA GHGhigh gp2 (v2) (version 2) | ecosystem: Host-associated > Mammals > Digestive system >...
CGTGGGCAGCGGCCCGTTCCCGACGGAACTGTTCGACGCCACCGGCGAGCGCCTGCGCAGCATCGGCCGCGAGTACGGCGCCACGACCGGCCGTCCGCGCCGTTGCGGCTGGCTGGACATGGTCGCCCTGAAATACGCCGTCATGGTGAACGGCGTCAACGAGCTGATCATGATGAAGGCCGACGTGATGAACGGCTTTGACACCGTCCGCGTCGCCACGGCCTACAAGATCGACGGACAGGTCACCCAGGACTTCCCCTTCGAGTGCCCCGACGATGTCGAGCCCGTGTACACGGACTTCCCGGGCTGGAAGGAGGACCTCACGAAGGTGCGCCGCTACGAGGACTTCCCGGAAACGTTCAAGAACTACATCGCCTTCATCGAGAAGGAGACGGGCTGCCCCGTGAAGATCATCTCCGTGGGCCCCGACCGCTCCGAAATCGTCATCCGATAAAGCCCCATGGACCGCAAGATCGTCATCATCCCGACTTACAACGAGAAGGAGAACATCGAAGCCATCACGCGGAAGGTGTTCTCCCTCCCCGGAGATTTCCATATCCTCGTCATCGACGACGGCTCCCCCGACGGAACGGCCGGTATCGTCAAAGGACTCCGGACGGAGTTCCCGGAGCGGCTGCACCTGCTCGAAAGGAGCGGGAAGCAGGGCCTCGGCACGGCATACCTGACCGGCTTCAAGTGGTCGCTGGAACACGGATATGACTATATCTTCGAGATGGATGCCGATTTCTCGCACAATCCGGACGACCTTCTCCGGCTCCACGCCGCCTGCACCGAACAAGGTGCAGACCTGGCGGTGGGTTCCCGCTACTGCCACGGCGTCAGCGTCGTGGACTGGCCGATGAGCCGGATCATCATGTCCTACTACGCCTCGGCCTACGTACGCAGCGTCCTGGACATGAAGGTGTTCGACACCACGGCCGGTTTCGTGTGCTATTCAAGGAAGGTCCTGGAAACCATCGACCTGGATGCCGTCCAGATGAAAGGATACGGCTTCCAGATCGAGATGAAGTACACGGCCTACCGGCTGGGATTCAAGATCGTCGAGGTGCCGATCATCTTCACGAACCGCCAGCTGGGAACGTCCAAGATGTCCAGCGGCATCTTCGGGGAAGCCTTCTGGGGCGTGATCAAGCTCCGGTTCCGGAAGATCAAAGGCAAGCAATAAAAAAACGAAGGGCCGTCCGGTCCTTCGTTTTTTTCTGTGCGCCAGCCAGTTTACAGCACCAGGACGGCACCGCCGCCCGGCGCCAGGTGCACTTTCCAGGTCTTGTTGACGAACACTTCCGTCTTCCGGTAATCCCGGGCGGCGCGGTGGGCGTTGGCGCCGTCCACGAAAGCCTCCCCTTCCGCATGCTGGATTCCCAGCGGGCTCAGGTCCACCTCCAGGTCGCGCGCATCCCAGTTTCCGAGCGCGCCGACATACCAGGTGGAACCGCTCCGGCGGGCGATGACCACATACTCGGCGATCTTGCCGTCCAGGGCGACGGTCTCGTCCCAGACCGTCGGGATGGAAGCGATGAAATCCGTGCATTCCGGTTCTTTCCGATAATTGGAGGGCGAATCGCAGAGCATCGTGAACGGGGCGTCGAAGATGATGTATTCCGCCAGCTGGTGGCAGCGGGTGCCCTGGGACATCGGTTCCGTGTTGACCGGACGGTAATTCCCGCGGGTGGCGTTGCGCATCGCGCCCTGGGTGTAGTCGGCGGGGCCGGCCACCAGGCGGGTGAACGGGACGGTCACATCATAGGTCACCTGGTCCACTTCCGGGCCGCTCCATTTCATCTGTTCCAGGCCGTGGATGCCCTCGAAGTTCACGACGTTCGGATACGTGCGCTGGATGCCGGCCGGCTTGAAGGCGCCATGGAAATCCATGGTCATATGATACTTCGCAGCGGTCGCGGCGGCCTTCTCGTAGAACTGGACCATCGGCTGGTCGTCCCGGTCCATGAAATCCACCTTCCAGCCCTTGACGCCCATGTCGGCGTAGTGCCGGCACACGCCTTCCATGTCCCGGTTGAAGGCCCAGTAGCCTGCCCAGAGGATGATGCCCACATGTTTCGATTCCGCATAGCGGCACAGCATGGGCAGGTCGATCTCGGGAATCACCTGCATGAGGTCCGCCTGCAGATTCACCGCCCAGCCTTCGTCCAGGATGACATACTCGATCCCGTGCTCGGAGGCGAAGTCGATGTAATGCTTATAGGTGTCGTTGTTGATGCCCGCCTCGAAATCGACGCCGTAGATGTTCCAGTCATTCCACCAGTCCCAGGCCACCTTGCCGGGATTCACCCAGGACCAGTCCCCGGCCGCCGCCGGACGGGCCAGGCGCCAGGTCATGTCGCTCTCCGCCAGCTGGCGGTCCTCGGTGGCGATGATGACGGTGCGCCACGGGAAAGCCCATTCCGCCGGGCCTTTCGCGATGTAATCCTTCCGGGAGCGGACCAGGCCCTGCAGCATGTTGTGCCCTCCCTGCTCCACCTCGCCAGGATACGCCGCGAAAACACCCGTGAGCGTCTTGGAAGCGTTTCCGTTGTACAGGTACATGCCCGGATAGTCCAGCAGGTCGGACTCCGTCACGCAGAGTTTGATGCCGCCGACGGCCTCCACCGTGAGCGGAAGGAAGGCCAGACGCCCTTTCTCCCAGGCCGACAGCGCATGGTGGGCATAGGTGTTCTCGAAGGAATTGAAGAACTGCGGTTCGAAGGAGGAGAAATCCCGGGCCACATACGGGACATAGAGGTTCCAGTCGGCCGGGAAGGCGAATTCCGCCTGTTCGGCGGTCACGATGGTCTCCCCTTTCTTTCCCTTGGCGACGAACCGGTAGGCGACGCCGTCGTCATAGGCGCGGAAAACGATATCATACCCCTTGGCGGACAGCGTCATTTCGTTGAAGTGGTCCCGCACCGACGCCCGCTTGAAATTCTGAGCGGGCACGGTCACGTCCACGCTGCGCCGGGTGACGCGGAACTTGTCGTTCCCACCGAACACGGTCCCGCCCTGCAGCGTCATGGAGATGCGGGAAGGGTCCAGCAGCCGGACGCCCGCCCGGTCCACCGTATAGGACACCGTTTCGGCGGCCGAAACCGTCACGACGACATTCCCGTCCGGCGAGACGACGACATGGTCCTTGGCCTGAAGGAGAAGGGCGGAAGCCAGGGCCGCCACGAGCAAAACAACTCTTTTCATGGAAATTACGCTTTCTTGTCGATCAATCTGAGTCCGATGCGGTTCCGTTCCAGGTCCACGGAGACGACCTCCACCAGCACGTGCTGGTGCAGCTTCAGGATCTTGGAAGGGTCGGCCATTCCCCGCACGCCCATCTTGGTGGCGTGGATAAGGCCGTTGTCATGCAGGCCGATGTCCACGAAGGCGCCGAAGGCCGTGAGGTTCGTCACGATGCCCGGCAGTTCCATCCCGACCTTGAGGTCGTCGATCTCGTGGATGTCGTCCGCAAAGGAGAACTCCCGGACCTCGGCGCGCGGGTCGCGGCCGGGCTTGGCGAGTTCCTTCAGGATGTCATTGATGGTGGGCAGGCCGAAATCGCCTTCCACGTAGTCCTGGGCCTTGATTTTCCGGCACAGGTCCGCATTGCCCACGAGTTCGCGGGTGGACACGCCCAAGTCGCGGGCCATCCGGTCCACGATGTGGTAGGATTCGGGATGCACGGCGCTGCCGTCCAGCGGGTTCTCCGCCCCCTGGATCCGGAGGAAACCGGCGCACTGCTGGAACGCCTTCTCGCCCAGGCGGGGCACCTCCATGAGCTGCCGGCGGGACTTGTACCCGCCCGCCTTGGCGCGGTATGCCACGATGTTGTCGGCCAACGTGGGGCCGATTCCGGACACGTACTGGAGCAGGTAAGGGCTCGCCGTATTCAGGTTCACGCCCACGCTGTTCACGCAGCTTTCCACCGTATTGTCCAGCTGCTCGTGCAGGAGCGTCTGGTCCACGTCGTGCTGGTACTGGCCTATGCCCAGGGATTTGGGGTCGATCTTCACCAGCTCGGCCAGCGGGTCCATCAGGCGTCGGCCGATGGAAACCGCGCCGCGGACGGTCACGTCCTCGTCCGGAAACTCTTCCCGGGCGACTTCCGACGCAGAATAGACGGAAGCGCCGTCCTCGCTGACGGAGAAGATCCGGACGCTTTCGGGAAGGCCCACCTTGCGGATGAAATCCTCCGTCTCGCGGCCGGCGGTGCCGTTGCCGATGGCGATGACTTCGATCCCGTACTGCTCCACCAGGTCCGCGACCGTCATGATGGCCTGCACTTTCTTCGCGGCCGGCGGATGCGGGAAGATGACGGTATGGTGCAGCAGGGTGCCATGCTCGTCCAGGCAGACGACCTTGCAGCCCGTGCGGAAGCCCGGGTCGATGGCCATCGTCCGCTTCTGCCCCACCGGGGCCGCGAGCAGGAGCTGCCGCAGGTTCTCGCCGAAGACGCGGATGGAGTCCACATCGGCCTTGAGCTTCGCCTCTTTCAGGACTTCGTTCGTGATGGACGGCTCCAGGAGGCGCTTATAGGCGTCGTCCACGGCCGCGCGGATTTCCAGCCCGCACTCCCGGGAAGGATAGCCTTTCTCCTGGCAATAGTCGTAGTACATCTTGTTGCCGCACTTCTCGGCGTCGGCGTCGATGGAGACTTTCAGGAAACCCTCATTCTCCGCCCGCAGGAGGGCGAGCAGGCTGTAGGAAGGAATCTTGGAGATGGGGTTGGAGTAGTTGAAATACGTGCGGTACTTGGCCGCGGCGGGGTCCGTCTGGGCGGCCTTCGTCGCCTTGGACTGCACCCGGCGCGTCCGGAAGATGCCGCGGAGGTTCTCCCGCACGACGGCCGTTTCGGACAACCGTTCCGCGATGATGTCACGGGCGCCGGCGAGGGCTTCGTCCACGGACGCGACCTCCCCTTTCACGAACTTGGCCGCATCGGCCTCAGGATTGCGGGATTTCCCGCTCCACAGCAGGTCCGCCAGCGGCTCCAGCCCCTTCGCCACCGCCACGGTGGCGCGGGTTTTCCGCTTGGGCCGGAACGGCAGGTACAGGTCCTCCAGGATGCTGGAGCTCACGCAGTTCTCGATCTGGTCCCGGAGTTCCGGCGTCAGCTTTCCCTGCTCCTCGATGGTGCTCAGGATGGAGGCTTTCCGTTTCTCCATCTCCGTGAACACCTCGGTCCAGTGCTTGATTTCGGCCACTTCCACGTCGGAGAGACCGCCTGTGCGCTCCTTGCGGTACCGGCTGATGAACGGAATCGTACAGCCCTCCGCAAAGAGTTCCGCACAATTCTCCACCTGCCAGTCTTTCACTTGCAGCAAGGAGGCGACATGCCTCACATAGATGTCTTTCATCGGCCTATCTGATTTCGAAAAGCTGGAGGAATCCGGTCATCATGAAGACCTGGCGGATTTCGTTCGAGAGTCCTTCGATGACGACGTGTCCGCCGGCGGCGGACGCCGCTTTCCGGATCGTCAGGAAGATGCGGAGACCGGAGCTGCTGATATAGGTCAATTCCGAGCAGTCCAACACGATGGTTTCCGACGCGTGGTCCAGCAGGGGCTGGATCTCTTGGGTGACCTCCGCCGCGGCGGGCGTGTCCAGCCGGCCCACCAGGCGGGCCGTCATCGTTCCTTCGGATGCAGTGATGTGTACTTCCATGGTTATCGTTTTTTTGTCATTGACAGGATATTCTTGCCGTTTTCCCGGCAGTAGGACACTTGGTCCATGATGTGCTTCACAAGAAAGATGCCCAACCCGCCGATCGGGCGGTCTTTCACGTCGGCCGCCACGTCCGGATCGGCCGCGACGGTCGGATCGAACGGGATGCCGTTGTCGGAAATCCGGAAATCGAGGCGGTCTTCCCCGATATGGGCCGAGACGTACACCAGGCCATCCGTTTCGGGCGGATAGGCATACAGCATCACATTCGAGACGGCCTCCTCGAGCGCCAGGTTCAGGCTCATCGCGAGGGCGTGCCCCAGGCCGGTTTCCTCGGCAATCGACTGCATGAAAGCCTGGAGCCTCGGAATCTCGTCGATGTCGTTATGGAGGACGAGATGCCGGTCCGCGCCCGCCGCCGGGGACGGATTCGTAAAGCGGACATACAGCATCGTCAGGTCGTCACTGGGATTGCAGCCCCGGATATGGGACTTGACCGCGGCCGCCATCGCCTTCACGAAGTCGTCGGCCTTCCCGCCGCCCAGGCGGACGGCATTCTCCAGCAGCCGCGCATCCCCGAAGAGGGCATGGTCCGCGTTCTCCGCTTCCGTGAGTCCGTCGGTGTACAGGAAAAGGCCTTCCCCGCCGGCAAGGTCGGTTTCCTGCTCCTGGAACTTCATGCCCGGCATCACGCCCAACGGAAGGTTCGGGATGACGTCCAGGAAGGCGGCCTTCCCGGAGCCGATGCGGACAGGCGCGTTATGCCCTGCGTTGCAATACCGCAGATGGCCTGTCGAAAGGTCCAGGATGCCCAGGAAGCAGGTGACGAACATATCATTCTCGTTCATGTCCGCCATGGATTCATTCATCGCGGACACAATCCGCTGCGGACTCTTCTCATGGGCGGAAACCGACCGGAAGAGGCTGCGGGTGACGGACATCACCAGGGCCGCCGGCACGCCCTTCCCGCTGACGTCGCCGATGCAGAAATAGAGTTTCCCATCCCGGTCGTAGAAGTCATACAGGTCGCCGCCCACTTCCTTCGCGGGGACGACCATGCCGGAAATGTCCAGTTCCTCCCGCCCGGAGACCGACAGGAAGGAAGTCGGGATCATGGACATCTGGATGTCCCGGGCGACCCGCAGTTCGCTGTCCATGCGGTTCTTCTTCTCCGACACGTCCCGGAACCGCATCTGGTTCTTCATGGCCGTGTACAGGATGTAGCTCATCACCAGGAGACCGAGGACCTGCAGGAGGATGACCAGCAGTCCTACGCGCTGGACGTCTCCGTAGATCTCCTTGTGCGGGATGACGATGGCCATGGACCAGTTCGCCCGGTTGATCGGCGCGTAGAAGACATACTCCTTCTCTCCTTTGTACAGGACCTGCCGGCTCCCCCGCTCGCCGGCCAGCATCGCCAGGACGATGTCCCGCACGGCGGTGGAATCGGCCATGTCGGCGGCCACTTCCTGGGCCGTCTTCTTCATGACCAGGGCCGGCGCCGGGCATACCATGAGCTTGCCCGTCCGGCTGACCAGGGCGCTGAACGCGCCGGGGTATTCCGGGACGCTGCCCACGAGGTCGGTGAACCAGTCCAGGGAGATATCGGCGGTCAGGACGGCCGCCGGCCGTCCCTGCATGTCCGACACGGTGAGCGAGTAGGTGGTCATGAGCATTTCGCCGCCGCCCGTGTCGAAATACGGCTCGGACCAGTATCCATCCTCCGATTCCAGCGTCTTGAGGAACCACTCCTTCTCGAGATAGTTATAGCTTTCGCTGCCCAGCTGGAGGGTGTCGATCCGGTCTCCGTTGCGATAGGCGTACGGGCAGAAAAGCCGTCCCCGGTCGGGGAAATAGTTCTCCATGGTGGCGATGGCCGTACCGGAAACGGACGGATTGCAATCCACGATCCGCCGGGTCAGGGACCAGAGGCTGTCCGGAATGGCCAGGGTCTTGCGCACCGGCCAGACATTGTTCCGGACGGTGGTCTCCACCTGGTCCAGCACGTCGGTGATCATGAGGTTGGTCGCCTCCAGCTGGCCCTCCGCCCGGCGGGTGGCCTCCGCGTAGATCGACTTGCGCGAAAAGTAGTACTGCAGCAGGAAGGTCGCCTCCAGCGTGGCCAGCGCGACGATGACCGTCACGATGGCCTGGAAGGCATATCCCCATTTGTTACCCTGCTTTTTCGCCATAGGCCGTCAAGGTTGCAGGATGGGTTTCAGGGCCTCCCGGAACGTGGGCATCGGCCGCCCCATGTCGCGTTCCACGATGATGGTCTTCAGGCCGGCGAAGGGCCTGACCTCGGCTTCGATGTCCCGGAGCGGTCGGTCCTTCCCGAAATAGACGGGGGCGAAGGCCTGCCAGAAACGGACGGCCGTCGCCGGCTCCATATGGAAAGCCTCCCGGACAAAGTCCGGTTCGCTGATGTACGCCGTACAATAGACCATGCCGATGTCGAAGAGCGGATATCCATAGCTGAAATCGCCCAGGTCGATGAAATAGCGGTCCTGGCCCACGAAGATGGCGTTTCCGAACTGCAGGTCGCCGTGGAGCGCCGTATCGGTATCCGGCGCATCCTGGATGAACCGGAGCAGCCGGTCTTTTTCCGCAGGGGTGAAGAAAGGATTCCCCGCCAGCTGCCGGGCATACCGGTCTTTCACGCACTCGAAGGCGGTCGTGTCCACGTGCGTCGCGTGCAGACCGCGGCACATTTCGGCGAATTCCTCCGCATAGCGGACGACATCCTCGGGATGGTCCCCGACGGCGCGCGCATAGGACACTTTGTCCCGGATCCGGCGGAAACGGACGCCGAAGCGCGTCCCGTCGGTCACATAATCCCCGGGCCGGGGCGTCGGAATGCCGGCCTCGAACACCTTGCGGGCGATCAACATCTCGTCCAGCGGCTGCTGGACCATTCCCGGACGGTACAGTTTGAGCATCACGTCGGGGTCGCGGCGATGGTTGAAACTCATCCCGTTGGCCCCTTCGCCGGCATACTCGTAATCCGCCAGGTCGATCCGTATTGCTTCCAGTTTGTCCATCGGTTCAGTCAGCAGGGAAAATTCGGTTCACCAGGAAATCGAATTCCTGGTAGGCATAGGTGTCGGCCAGCTCGGAGAGCGCGTCCAGCAAAGCGTGATAACGCCATCCGTGGACGGATTTCTCCTTGACCCGGAAACGGTCCCAGAAAACCTCCCCTTCGGACGTATAGTCCCGGGCGATCGCCCGCATATTGGACAGTTTGTCGCCGAGGGCGACGATCTTCTCGTCACGGGTGGCACCCCGGAGCCTTTTGAGGGAATCCTCCTTCCGGGCGCGCCAGTCCAGATCATCCTTGAAATGGTCACTTTCCGTGTCCACGAGCTGCGCGACGCGGTCCCCGAACCGGGACCTGAGATCGTCCAGGGTCACGTCCGTATCCTCCACGACATCGTGCAGGGCGGCGGCGGCCAGGATCTCCTGGTCGGGCGTCATCGTGGCGGCGATGGCCATCGCCTCCATCGGATGGACGATGTACGGGAATCCTTTCCCCCGCCGTTCCACCCCGGAATGGGCCGCGACGGCGAACCGGATCGCCCGGTCCAGCAATGTGGTATCCATCTTTTTCTCCATCGTCAATCCTTGGTATGCATGAATGAAAAATCTTCGGCCTGGGCCAGGATGTACTCCGCCATCATGTCATTGCTTTCGGAAGGGCCGTTGAGCGTGTCCAGCATCATGCGGATGCCGGCGCGGCCGCCGCCCTTCTTCAGGAGGTACGCGAGACAGAGGTTCTGCGGGCCCACGGACGAGGCCAGGATGTCCAGGTCCGTCAGGCCGATCTGATAGCAGGCGATCTGGTACGCGGCGTCGCCATATTTCTTGATGAGCCCCGCCACGTCGCCCAGGGTCTTGAGGCCGAGGGCCTTGAACACGGCCAGGAACGGCATCAGGGTGACTTCCTGGATCTCCGCCTGGTTCACGGAGGCAATGCGCTTGTTCAGCGGATCGAAGGGCCGCAGCTGGAGGAAACTGCGGTAGCTGTCGCCGTCCAGCGGGACTTCCTCCAGACGGCCGGAAGCGACCAGGGACTGCACCTGGCGCCGGTAGTCGTTGATTTCCGTGCGGATCCGGCTGAACTGCTCGTCCACCAGTTCCAGCATGCCCGCCAGGCGGTTCATGTTGCGGTGGTACTCCACCGGCACCTCGACGCCGGACTTGTAGCCGGTGTCGTGGTTCATATTGGCCCAGGCGTGCTGCAGGATGGTGCGCATCTGCACCTCGAAGCGGTACGGGAATTCCGGATCCTTGCAGATGTAATGCAGCGACAGGTAGCCGAAACTGTCCACCTCGAGGAGCTTCCGCTTGTCCACGGAGTTTTCCCAATCCACCTCGAAGAGGCGGTCCACCGCAGACGCCACCTTGTCCACGTCGTCCGTGTAGAAGGTGATGATCCGCATCCCGAAGATGTCGGTGATGTCGGAAAGCGAAGCGTATTTCGTGCCCTTCAACTCCAGTTTTCCCGCGAGGGACTTCTCCTCCTTGATCCGGCTCTCGACGGAGGCGACGATGATGCCTGCCTCGTCCAGGAGGGCGCGGACCCGCGCCGGAATCGTCTCCTGCATCTTCTCGAACACGGGACGCTGCGCCCGGTATTCTTCCAGGATCGCTTCCGAATGGGGGTCAAGTCTGCAATGGTCTGCCATGATCAAGTCGTTATAATCAAGCAAAGATACGATTTCCTGCCCTATTTTACAACCGTGTACGTCCCTGCCTCATAATCTTTGGATTCCGTCTCGCCAGGCAGGGTGACGGTGGCGGTGGCGCCCTCCGGGACGGTGAAGGTCCAGGTCCACGTATCGCCCTCGTACTTCCAGCTGCTCTTGATAAGGCCGGCGGCGGACTGGAAGGAGGCGTCCAGGCTCCCCAGGCGCTTGTCCGGGACCGGCTTCATGACAATGTGCTTGAAACCGGGCTCCGCCGGATCGGCGGCGATGCCGGCGGCCGTCTCCCAGATCCACTGGCACACGCAGCCGTAGGCGTAGTGGTTGAAGCTGTTCATGCCGCTGGGGCCCATGCCTTCGCTGGCCATATAGCTGTTCCAGCGCTCCCAGATGGTGGTGGCGCCGTTGTCCACGGAATACAGCCAGCTCGGATTCTTCCGCTGGAAGAGGAGGTCGTAGGCGATGTCCGCAAGGCCGTTGTCCGTGAGCGTCTGCATCAGGATGGAGGTACCCAGGAAGCCGGTCTGGAGGCAGTTGTCGTGGTCCGCGAAGTTCTTGCGGAGCCGCGCGAGCATCGCCTCCTTCGCCTTTCCGTCCACCAGGCCGTTCTTCAGGGCGAACAGGGCCGGGGTCTGCATCGTGTTCAGGATGGGCAGCTTGAAGGTGCCGTCCGGCTTGAGGAAACGCGTGCGGAGATAGTCCTTGGCCTCGTCTTCCATCGCCTGGTACTTCGCGGCATCCCGGCCGGTCGAGATGGCCATGTCGCGCATCATCCCGGCGTCGATGGCCCAATAGCAGGCGCTCAGGTAGCTCCAGTACTCCTCGGCCTGCTTCCGGGTGGCCGGGCTCTCGAAGGCGCGGCCGCTGCAGCTCTCCAGGGGTTCGTAGCCCACCCAGTCAGCCCACTGGTAGTTGCCGTTCTCCGCCGACAGGGCCTTGTGGTCATACTTGGTCTCGGCGACATGCTTCATGAATTTCTCCATCGCCGCCCAGTTCTCGGCCACGATCTCCTTGTCTGCGAACTGCTTCCAGACGGTCCAGGGGACGATGATACCTGCATCGGCCCAGCCCAGGCGCATGGTTTCGTTGCCGTACTGGGCCGTCGGAGCGACACCCGGGAAGCCGCCCAGTTCGCTCTGGCTGTCACGCATGTCGCGCATCCACTTGTGGAAGAAGCGGTCGGTGTTGGCGAAAAAGGTGCCGGTTTCGGTGAACACCTGCGTATCCGCCGTCCAGCCCAGCCGCTCGTTCCGCTGCGGGCAGTCCGTCGGGACGGAGAGATAGTTGGACAGCTGGCCCCAGCGCGTGTTGGAAATCAGCTTGTTGATGTCCTCGTTGCCCGTGACGATCGTGCCGGTCTCCAGGTTCTGGGCGATGGAAGTGACCGGGACGGACTCCATGGACAGAATCCTGACCTCGTCGGTGACGGTCACCGAGATGAAGCGGTAGCCATAGAAAGTGCAGCGCGGGATGAAGGAAACGGGGCCTTCGGCCGGGCCGAAGGTATAGGTGAGCCAGATTTCGTTGTCGTTGACGCGGAGATTGCGCCGATGGGTGGAGCCTTCCGGACCGTCCATGCCGCGGCGCTCGGCGCCGTTGCCGTCGTTCAGGATCTCGGAGGGCCGGCAGACCAGCAGGGTGCCTTCCTTCCCTTGGAAGACAAAGGAAGGCACGGCGGCCGCGTTCTGGCCGAAGTCCACGACCAGGGTCTCGCCCGGCTTCAGGGTGACGGGCTCCCCGGCGGCATACTCCTGCTTGATGACGACCTTGCCGTACTCTACTTCCTCCTTGTTCTCGGAAGCGACCTCCCCGGTCACGCCTTCCCAGACATAGGTCTTGACCGGCTTGAGGGCCAGGTCCTTGCGCTGATAAACCTCGGCGCCGGCGGAAGGGAGGATCTCCCCGGCGAACTCCGTGTTCACCTCCGGAGTGGAGAACTTCTCGGGCGTGGCGAAACCGGGCAGTTCCCGGGCGTCATACTCCTCGCCGTCGAAGATGGCGGCATGCTTCACCGGACCGGCGATGCCAGCCGTCCAATGCTCCGTGTCCGTACCGAACCGTTCGGTGGTACCATCGGCATAAGTAAGCTCCAGCACACTCCGGAAGGCGCATTTCTTGCCTTTGAAGTCACTGCTGTTGGAGACGATCTTGTCCGCCCACCAGCCCGGGGTCACCTGCGCGGAAAGGACGTTCTCCTTCCCGGCCTTCGTAACGAACGCGTCGGTGATGTCATAGGTGAAGGAGCGCTTGGTCTTCGCATAGTGCGTGAAGCCCGGCTTCAGGACTTCCTCGCCCACCAGGCGGCCGTTCACGTACAGGTCATAGACGCCCAGGCCGGCCGTCATCCAGACCGCCCTGGTCACTTTCTTGCCGTTTTTCACCGTGGACAGGAACCAGCTGGCGCCGTCTGCGGCCCGGTCCCCGTTCTCGTCCGAAAGTACGCGCGCAGGGGCGTTGACGACGGAAATCCACTGGGAGACGTCCCAGGCCGATGCATCCAGCGCATCGACGCGCTTCCCGACGGGTTCGGGACCGA
>Ga0310694_10004863_pt1 | contig 12905 bp, 12 predicted proteins | sample 174DNAGHGhighgp2_FD_203884 | JGI IMG/M metagenome (GOLD analysis project Ga0310694, IMG submission 203884) | Sheep rumen microbial communities from Palmerston North, Manawatu-Wanganui, New Zealand - 1742 DNA GHGhigh gp2 (v2) (version 2) | ecosystem: Host-associated > Mammals > Digestive system...
TTTGCGACGAAGATTTCGAAAGGAGGGACTCGGATCATTGATCGGTTTATCAAGGAGAATCGTTTTCAAGGGCGCTTCCTTTATGTCAATTTCAGGAAAGACATCACCGAGGTGTTCAAGCATTGTGACATCTTTATGGGAACCTGTCCCGCGAGCGGTTCCCTGATGTCCCAACTCGCTGCGACCCATGCAAAGCCAATCCTTCAGTATTATTACCCGGAAACGGCTGATGACGAGACCGAGCAGGCGATTTGCTTCAACGATACCTTCCCCATTTCTTTCCGGGATGAGGAGTCGTTCATGAAGGAGGCGGAACGATTGATCGGAGATGTCCGGTATCGTCAGTCCCAAGGAACCCGCTTGAAGCAGGCCATGATCCGTGTGGATCAATTCAATCAGATCGTCGCCACCACGTTGGCGACGAATAAGACACAGGTTCCGATACCGGATTGGACTGTGGATTATGCGTCTTTGGATGACCGGTGGTATGATCTCGAGAAGTGCGGATATACGGATGCCCTGTCTTATATCTGGGGAGTATTGGACAGTATCGGGCATGGAAAGGATATACCTTCCCTTTCCTTCAAGAGATTTCTTCGTCGGATCGTTCGTATCGTAAAATGAAGTATCTGCATCCCAAACGAGACCTTCGACTAACGAAGGATTTCTTTCACAGACTGTTTTGGTATTATCTGGTCCCGGACCGGCTTTCTATCAAGCATGAGTTCAAGAAGAGGTTGGGATATGCCTGCAATCTCAAAGACCCCAGGTCTTATAATGAGAAGATCCAGTGGCTGAAACTGCATGACCGGAAGCCGGAATACAAGTACTTTTGTGACAAGTATGAGGTCAAGCGAATCATAGGAGACTTGATCGGACAGCAGTATATCGTCCCGACATTGGGCCGATGGAACCGGTATGAGGAGATTGATTTCTCTGCGCTTCCCGACCGTTTTGTCCTCAAATGCAATCATGATTCAGCCAGTACCGTCATCTGTCATGACAAATCAGTGTTCAACCATGCCCGCGCGCGTGAAAGATTGAACGTCGCCCTGAAGTATGATTATTATCATGACATGGGGAAGCAATGGGCTTATAAGGGCATCAAGAGATGCATTATCGCGGAAGAACTTCTTGAGGACCGTTCCCGTACTGAACTTGTTGATTACAAGTTCATGGTTTTCAACGGTGTCTGCAAGTGCACGCTGGCGAGTTCCGAACGCTTCTCCAGAACCGGGACGAAAATGGATTTTTATGATCGAAACTGGAGTTTGCTTCCTTTCACCAGACATTTCCCGAATAGTAAGAAAGGCATTCCGCGTCCCGGGAATTATGATTTGATGGTCTCTTTGGCTGAAAAGATCGCACGTCATATCGGGAATCCGTTTGTGCGGGTCGATTTCTACGAAGTCGATTCCAGAGTCTATTTCGGGGAAGTGACTTTTTATCCGGGCGGCGGACTCAGTGAATTCAAGCCGCAAGAATGGGATTTCATCATCGGCAGTTGGATGGATCTGGAACCGTTGAAAGGGGAGCGATAGGGGAATGCGTACGAAATTGGTATATGTCCTGACTTGCGCACCGGAGAACAACTTTATCGAGCAGGCTGTCTTGGCGACCTTTTCGGCGCGGCATTTCAATCCCGATGCATGGATTGTCCTGATCGTGGACGACCGGACGGATTCCTTGATCATGCGGGAAAGGTGGACGGTGCTGGATTATATCAGTGAGAAGATCGTCGTTCCGTTCGAAGAAGACAAGGATATGGTCTTCCGGTCCCGTTGGATCAAGACCCATGTTCGCCGTCTTGTGGAAGGAGATTTCCTGTTTGTCGATTGTGATACGGTTACGGCGCGCAGTCTTGAGTCGGTCGATTCCTTCTCCTGCAAGATCGGTGCGGTCCCGGATTCCCATTTACCGCTCAAGGACTTCGGGCCGTCTATCATGCGGGCGACGAAGAAGAAAGTATTGCCGGCGGGCATAGATTTGGAGAAGGAGGAGTATTATTTCAGCAGCGGGGTCTTGTATGTCAAGGATTGTCCGGAAGCGTATGCCTTGTATGACCGGTGGCATGCTATCTGGGAAGAGGGTGTTCGGAAAGGAGTCAATATCGACCAACCTTCCTTGGCGAAGGCGAATATCGAATCGGGGCATTTGATCGAGAGAATTCCGGATGAGTACAACTGCGTCATGTACACACAGCCGGATTTTGCCAAAGACGCATTTATCCTCCATTTCGCGGCCTTTCAGAATCCCTCCTGGCTATTCTCAAAGCGATTGCTCACCCTTGTGAAGGAGGAGGGAATCCGTGATTGGTTGAAACCTTGTATATTAAATCCTTGCTCGACCTATAAGCCGTTCCGATATACCTTGTCCCAATCGGGGTTGAAGGGGCTGATCCGGCATGTCTCATCCATCGCCAGGATGGGTAAAGTATATCATGACCATGTCGATCCTCTTTTCTATGATATGGAACGGTCGTCCGGGTGGGAGCAAAAAGCACGTCGGCTTTTTGTCAAGGGGTACTTCCGGATGGCGGCTTTCTGCTGTGTCGTGCCGGACTGGATCAGTATCAAACTTCACCCGGGCCGGAAACCCGTAGCCAATATATGCTCGATATGAGTGCTTTTTCCACGCCTGTTTTATTGATCGCTTTCAATCGTCCAGATCATACTCGGCGAGTTGTCGAGGCTATCCGGCGTGTGCGCCCGGTAGAGTTGTATGTGTTCCAGGATGGCGCGAGGAATGCAGGTGATGATGGCCGCTGCCTGGAAGTCCGCTCGGTCATTCGGGAGATGGTGGATTGGCCCTGTCAGTTGCACACGTTCTTTTCAGAACGCAATCTGGGCTGTGGGCCCGGCCCTGTTGCAGCAATCAGTTGGTTTTTCGACCACGTGGACGAAGGTATCATCCTGGAGGATGATGTGGTGCCTCATCCGGATTTCTTCTGGTATGCATCCGCCCTTCTGGAAAAATACGGGCATGACGACTCCGTCATGGCAATCGGGAGCATGAAACTGGGCGATGAGCGGTATGGGGACGGATCATACTATTTCTCCAAGATGAACCATACGCTATGTGCCTGGGCTACATGGAAAAGGGCATGGGAGCGTTTCGATTATACATTGTCCGGTTTTTCGGTGAAGGAATTGGATCGATGCCTCAAGTCGTATGGCACAGGCCTGCGAGAGCGGGAGTATTGGTGTGAACGGTTGGAGGAGATCCATAAAGACCGTCTGGGCGATTCCAGTTGGGACCAGCAGTTTTGGATGTCCATCTGGCGGTACGGCGGGAAGGGTATTCTTCCGAATGTGAATCTTTGTTCCAATATCGGTTTCGACAGGAACGCCACGCATACGACGGATGCCTCCAATCCGGCCGCCAATAACAGGACGGAAAGCATCCTGCCCATGACGGCGCCTTCTTCGGAGGTGATTCAGAAGAAGGCGGATGATTATTTCCAGCGACATTATTTCCAACCTTGGGCCTATGGATGGACGGGTTTCAAGAATCTTCCGTTCAGAATCAATAAAAGGTTAAAGAAAAAACTTGGCCATGAGGGACCGTGGTTTAAGTTCCAATAAGCGTGTATGAGGCTCAGTCAAGTCGTCTATTACGGGTTCGCCCGCTGGCTTCCTAAATCCACGTCTCCTTTCTTAGGGAAGACATCCAGGAAGATCCGGCAGTACGTCTGCAAACGTCTTTTCCGTACGGATGAGACGCATCGCTGCCAGGATATCAACGTGGAACAGGGGGCCTATTTCGGGAACGGAAGAAACTTTACGGTGGGCAGTCACGTCGGTCTTGGGAAGAATTTCAAGTCCTTGAACCGGCAGGTTACGATCGATGATTATCTGATGATGGGAGAAGATGTGCTGTTCCTGGGCGGAGGGCACAGAATGGACAGGACGGATATCCCGATGGGGCTTCAGGGAGACAGGGAGACAGCCCCGCTCCACATCGCCGGAGACGTCTGGATCGGAGCGCGTGTCATCATCCTTCCCGGATGCCGTCGGATCGGGCATGGCGCCGTGATCGGCGCCGGAGCCGTCGTGACCAAAGATGTTCCCGACTGGGCGGTGGTCGGTGGCAATCCGGCGGCGATCATCCGTTATCGGAAAGGATAAACAGTATCAGATGGGAAGGAATCACTCTTTGGACTTGCTGCGGATTCTGGCATGCCTGGGCGTAATCATGATCCATACGTCCGGGTCGCCTATCCATCATCATCTGGTTGAACCGGGAACATTATGGTTCAACGAGTGTCTGGTGATGGATATCCTATGCCGATGGTCTGTCCCCGTCTTTGCGATGATCACGGGATTCTTCATGCTGGATCCCGGGAAGGAAATCAGCATCAAGACCTTGTTCGCCAAATACCTGGCGCGGATTGTCGGCGCGCTGGTCTTCTGGTCTTTCTTTTACGCGATTACCCTCCACAAACCTTTCTATCCCATTGGGTCGCAGTCGGATCATTTCTGGTACTTGGGCATGCTGATCGGGTTGTACCTTTCGATTCCCATTCTTCGGCTGATCGTGTTGAACAAAACGGTTTTGAGATTCTTTTGTTGGTGCTGGTTGGCGCTGATGACTTATATCTTCCTGGGCAAATATTTCCGGCTTCCGTTTTATCTCGAATATGGTGTTTTCGGGGAGTATCCGGGATACTGTCTGTTCGCTTATCTGCTAAAGACGGAGTATGCTGACAAAGAGAAGTCTGCGTGGCCTGTCTATCTGTTGGGTATCATCGGCCTGTTGGTGACTGTTTTCGTGGGACTTCGTATCCAGTCGGAGCATTCTCCGTTCTATTCTTATTCTTCCCCCAATGTCATTTTCACCTCCTTGGCCTTGTTTCTTGCCTTTGTCAGGAATCCTTTTTCGTTGAGGGGGCGGATGGCAGGATGGATTGAGACGGTTTCACGGTGTACCTTCGGTATCTATCTGATCCATCTTTGGTTGCTGATCCATTTGTTTTCCCGTATATACCGGTTCGTCCCTTGGCCGATTCCATTGAGCATCATCAGTGTCGGGGCGGTTTTCTGTATTGGATTTGCAATCACCTGGGTCGTCAGGCAGATCCCGATCCTGAATAAGTATATCGTCTGATGCTGTTCAATTCCCTGGAATTCGCGATCTTCCTGCCGGTGGTGTTTCTGCTGTACTGGTTCGTGTTCGGCAGGAACCTGAAACTGCAGAACCTGTTCGTGGTGGTCGCCTCGTACGTGTTCTACGGCTGGTGGGACTGGCGGTTCCTGTTCTTGATCGCCTTCACGTCGCTGTGCAGTTATCTCAGCGGCCTGCTGATCGAAAGATTCCGGATGGATCCGGGCAAGGCGAAGACGGTCAATGTGTTGAATATCATCGTGAACCTGCTGATTCTGGGGGCGTTCAAGTATTATGACTTTTTCGTCACCTCCTTTGCAGACATATTCCTGGGCGGGAAGACGGAGGGCCTTTTGCTGCATGTCATTCTTCCGGTCGGGATCAGTTTCTATACGTTCCAGGCGCTCAGTTACAGCATCGACATATATCGGGGAAAGATGGAACCCACGAGGGATGTGATCCAATTCTTCGCTTATGTGAGTTTCTTCCCGCAGTTGGTGGCCGGCCCGATCGAACGGGCGACGAATCTGCTCCCTCAGTTCGCGAAGCCAAGGGTATTCGCGTATGAGACCGGTGTTGATGGAATGCGGCAGATCCTGTGGGGATTGTTCAAGAAGATGGTGATTGCGGACAACTGTGCCGTATATGTGGATCAGGTTTTCTCCACGTATCAGTCCCAGACCGGCAGCACCCTGCTCTTGGCGGCGGTCCTATTCGCCTTTCAGATCTACGGAGACTTTTCCGGATACTCGGATATCGCGATTGGAACGGCGAAATTATTTGGTATCAAGTTGATGCGGAACTTCAACGTGCCCTATTTCAGTCGTGACATTGCTGAATTCTGGCGTCGTTGGCATATCTCATTGACGACCTGGTTCCGGGATTACGTTTACATCCCGATGGGGGGAAGCCGTTGTTCCAAGGCGAAGATTGTCCGGAACACGTTCGTCATCTTCTTGCTGAGCGGATTTTGGCATGGCGCCAATTGGACATTCCTGGCTTGGGGTACCTATCATGCGCTGCTGTTCCTGCCTTTGATCTTGTCGGGGAAGAACCGCAAGTACCGCGATGTCGTAGCGCAGGGACGTGTTCTTCCGACATGGAAGGAATGCGGTCAGATGCTGCTGACATTTTTCCTGGTCACCATCGGCTGGATCCTGTTCCGGGCGGAAAGCATCGGACAGGCGGGGGATTATTTCCTTCGGATGGCAAACGTTTCATTGTTCTCAGTCCCGTTGTTGATTAACAGGAGTTATTATATCCCATTGATGATTGGGATCCTTGTGATGTTTGTCGTCGAATGGATTGATCGGGAGAAGCCGGCTGTCCTGTCCTTTTCCAGAAAACATCCCCATTGGCTCAAGTTCTCCGTCTATTATGCGCTGACGCTTTACCTATTCTGGTTCGGAGGCAAGGCGGAATCTTTCATTTATTTCCAGTTCTGATATGCATCGTTTTCTGCGGGTGTTCCTGGTTTGGAGTGTTTTCGCTTTCCTAGGGGCTGTGTCCTTGGACGCTGTCATTACAACAGGATTGCGAAAAGCGGATCTCCGCAAGTATGCCGTATGGAACGATATTTATCACGGAAACGCGGGTGCGGATCTGTTGGTCATGGGATCGTCCCGCGCTTGGTGCGGTTACAGCACGATCATCATGGACTCGTTGCTTCATTGCAACTCATATAATCTGGGATTCGACGGCCATCCGCTGGATTTTCAATTGATTCGTTATGAAACGTACAGGCGGTTCAATCCAAAACCTCGCGTCATTCTGCTCAACACGGATTTCTTAAGTACGTTAGGCAATTCTGCGGATTCTCAGTATGAGCGTGAACAGTTTTTTCCGTATATCGATGATGACAAGTTGATTCGGCAGGTACAGGATGTTAAGCGGATTACATTTTGGGAAAGGTATTTTCCGCTGTTACGTTATTTCGGATATCGGGAAGATATGGAGAATGGCGTGCGTTCCTTTTTGGGGAAGACAGCTTTTCCGGATGGGGGCATGCATAAGGGATATAGAGGGAATGTGTACCGGTTCAGCCGGGGTACGGCGCTGGATGCTGATACAACTTACTTTATTCATTCAGATAACGAGGCCGTTTCGGCATTACGTAATTTCGTTTCTCATGCTTGTGAAGAGGGAATCAAGGTGTATTTCATCAAGTCCCCCGTATATGTTCCTCTCATCGGGAAATTCGGGAATGTATCTGAGACAGACTCGTTGTTTGCAGAAATCGCTCAAGAGTATCACTTGCCGGTCTTGGACTATTATCGTGCTCCATTCTGTTACGACTCAACCTTTTTCAGCAATCCATCTCATCTGAACAGGAGAGGAGCCGAACTCTTTTCCAGCAGATTGTGCGAGGATCTTCTGGAATTAGGGATTTGTTCCGATTTGGAATAAGAACCTTTATTTGTCCGTTTGCCGGAATGGGCGTATCTTTACACTGTGATGAAACTTACAATCATAACCATTAACCGCAACAATGCCTCCGGACTGGAGAAGACGATGGAAAGCGTCCTTTCCCAGACGTGTCAGGAGTTTGAGTATGTCGTTGTGGACGGGGCGAGCACGGATGTTAGTGTTGGGGTCATCAAGCGTTTCGCCGGTTCTTTCGGAGGGCGGTTGACGTGGATTTCCGAGCCGGATAAGGGCATCTACAATGCCATGAACAAGGGGATTCGGATGGCCGGTGGGGAGTATGTCCAATTCCTGAACAGCGGAGACCGCCTGGCGGACCGGGACGTCGTGTCCAAGATGTATAAGGCGTTGGAAGAAAAGGGGAATCCATCTATCCTGTATGGGAATATGCTGAAGGATTTGCCGGATGGAAGAATGCGCAGGGACCGCTCCTTTGCCGGAAAGCCGATTACCTTGAAAGGAATGTACCGGGGAAGCATGAATCATTCTCCTGCCTATATCAAACGGGACTTGTTTGACAAGTACGGTGAATATGACGAGTCATTGAAGATCATATCCGATTGGAAGTGGTATCTGCAGAGCATTGTTCTCGGGGAGGAGGTTCCGGTATATGTCAACGTGGATGTTACCGTTTTCGATATGACTGGAATCAGCGAAACGAACCTGGATTTGCTGGACCAAGAGCGCCGTGACCAACTGGCGGTTTTGATTAAACCAGGAATCCTCTCGGATTACGATGAATGGAAGGAGGACTGGGATGTGATGGAGCGGTTGCGTCGGTATCCTTTGGCCTATAAACTGGTCCATTTCATGGAACGGGTCCTGTTTAAGTTGGAAAAGAAGAAGTTGAGAGAGTATATTAAAAGATGAAGTGCCTCAGTATCATCGTCCCACTTTATAATTCTGCGAAGTACCTGCCCAAGTGCCTGGATTCTTTGCTGGCGCAGGATATCTCTCCGGAGGATTACGAGATCATCCTCGTGGATGACGGCAGTCCGGACAACAGCAGGCTGGTTGCGGAAGAATATGCTTCCCGCCATTCCAACATCATCGTCCTCTCACAGCCGAACAAGGGCACTTCTGGGGCGCGCAATACCGGTTTGCGGCAGGCTGCAGGGAAGTATGTCTATTTCGTGGATCCGGACGACTACATTTTGGAAAACAGTCTGAAGGAACCCCTGGAAACCATGGAAAAGGAGTCCTTGGATGTCTTGCGTTTCGCCTACACGGAGGTCGATGAACAGTATCGTCCTACGTCTTCGGTCAAGAATCGGATTGATATGGACTATACGCCAGGGATCATGAATGGCGGGACGTTCATGGCCACCAGGCTGGGGGTCGCCTGTTATGTCTGGTCTTTTATCTTCCGGCGGGCTTTGATCCTTGAGAACGGTCTGTTCTTTTATGAAGGGTACTATGTCGATGATACCCCTTGGTTGCCAAGGGTTTTATTGAAGGCGCAAAGGGTTGATTCTACCCCGGCAAAACGGCACTTTTATCTCATTCGCAAAGATTCCCTGGTCCGGGCCAAAAGTCAGGCAAGCATCGATAAACAACGATTCGGGCTCATCTCTGTGGTTAAGGAACTGCTTACGCAACGGGCCGGGAATTCAGATCAAGAGGCTGACAAATGGTATCGGATGATTATATCACATTGCGTAGTTTCCCTGTTAAGCCTGATCAGTGTTTACCGTTTCGAACAGCGTCAAACCGTCATTGCACAACTGAAATCATTCAATGTGTTTCCGCTGTCTCTTTATCGCGCTTCGTTGCCTACCCGGTTGAAGATGATGCTCATCAATCTATCTCCATCCTTTTATTGTTTCGTGTTTCGTGTCAAGAATTCTCATGGTCAGTAACCCTTCGTCTGAAATGCGTAACAAGTGCGTCCTCAGTGTAATGGGAATGGAAAGTTCCAAATACGGAGGATTGGAGCATTTCAATGTGTTTTTGTCCCAAAGACTCTTTCAGCATGGATACCGGAGCGTCTTTGTATATGAGTCCTATCCGGCGGATCAGCGTTTTGTGGATGATCTCCAGGAATCAGAGGCAAGGATCGTCGTGTCCGATGCCAGGCATCATCCGATCCGTTTTTGCATCGATTTCATCAAACTTCTCCGGAAATACCGTCCAACGATCGTTCATGCCCATTTTACCAAAGCGCGGTTCTACGCCATACCCATAGCCCGCTTGTTTGGTATCCGGAAACTTTTCTTCACGGTTCACAGTTCGATGGATTCTTTGGAAACGATCCATCCTTGGACACGGATTTGGTATCGGTTTGCAAACAGGTATGCAAAGGTGATTACCGTAAGTAACCAGATCGCTTCCACATACCTTTCGAATTGGCCGGAATCGACAGTCAAGCGGATTTATCTGGGCGTCATCAATCCTGTTTATGAAAGATCGTCCAGCAGACGTTCTTTGGGTATTCCGGAAGACTGTACGATGTTGCTCACGATTGCGAATTTCAATTATATCAAGGGTCTTGACGTATTGATCCGGGCCATTGCAAGACTGAAGCAGGATGGAAGCTGGAATCGTGGCGACAAGTTGTTTATCGTAGGACAACCGGAGGCGGACCAGCAGGAGTTAAGTGCTCTTATTCACGCCCTGGATGTCGGGAATGAGGTCGTATCAGTCGGTATTTCAAACCGCGCGGCAGAATATCTGGCCTCGGCGGATATCTACATCCAGCCCTCAAGAAGTGAAGGAATCTCTTTGTCTCTGATGGAGGCGGCATCCTATTCTTTACCCCTGATTGGAAGTAAGGTAGGGGGGATTCCGGAAGTTATACGGGATGGAGAAAACGGAATACTGGTCCCTCCTGAGGATGATCTTCAATTAATGAGAGCAATCTCCGGAATGATGTGTGATTACGAAATGAGGAGAAGAATGGGTAATTCCAGTTTTATTACTTATCACAATACATTTACCATTGAGAAAGGGGTAAAGCAGACCTTGGATTATTATAATTTAGAATAATGGAATGATTCCCAAAACAATTCATTATTGCTGGTTCGGAAGGGGGCAGATGCCGGATCTGGCTCTTCGATGTATTGAGTCATGGCATAAACATATGCCGGATTATCAGTATAAATTATGGAATGAAGAGAACTTCAACATTGATTGCAACGATTATGTGAGAGAGGCGTACGCTGCGAAGAAATATGCTTTTGTGTCCGATTATGTCAGGTTGTACGCGCTGTATTCAGAGGGGGGAATTTATATGGATACCGATGTCGAAGTGATCAAAGCGTATGATGATCTGCTAAGTCTAAACGGATTCATCGGTTACGAAGGAACGAAGTACCATCCTTTGGGGACGGGGACGATTGCGTCTGTCGCCGGTGGAGAATGGGTTCAGGAACAATTGCACGCATACGATACTATCCATTTCCTGCAACCCGACGGGACCTATGATTTGACAACGAATCCAATCAGGATTACATCCCTGATGAGGAGGAACGGTTTTGTCCAAAATGGAAAAGAGCAGGATTACAAAGATATGCACATCTTTCCGGTAGATTACTTCTGCCCTCGTCAGACGACAGGAGAGTATCTGCTGACGAAAAACACCTATTGTGATCATCATTTTACCGGGTTATGGAACGACTCAAGGAAGAGTGCGTGGAACCTGTCTCGGTTTCTAAGCCCGGATTGCATGACACGGTTGATTAAGTTTAAACGCAAGATTTTCGGATAATCATGGTTCCGTATTTTCCCAAACAGATTTCACTTCGGGGAGTCTTGATATACTTGCTGTCTCTGGTAACGATATACGTTATGTATATAAGTTATTCGATGCGCATCGAATTTGTCATTATTGGAATTCTTTCTGTCTCTTCGTTCTTTTTCTTCTCAAGCAGATGGACTCAGAAGTGGGCCCGCCTGACCGATAAGAAGTTTATCGGGCAAGTATTTCTTTATGCGTTGCTATTCCGGCTGATCTGGGTTCTTTTTTCTTATTTCTATTATCAGTCGGTAAATGGCACTCCTTTTGAGTATGGGGCGGCAGATTCCATGGGATACCATAATGAGGCAGTTTGGTTGGCTTCTGAGCCGTGGAGTGTTACCTGGGATTATTATTTTGGTCCTGGAACAATTGGTGTTTCCGACGTGGGTTATCCGCTTTATTTGACGATGCTGTACCGCTTGTTTGGACCGGTAATCATCATCCCCCGTTTATTGAAGGCCTTGATGAGCGCCTGCACGTGTATTCTCGTCTATCGATTGTCTGCACGGACTTTCGGCGAGGAAACAGGACGCATGGCGGGAATCATGTGTGCGCTGATGCCGAATCTGATTTTTTATTGCGGCTATCATCTCAAGGAAACGGAGATGATGTTTGTGATTGTCCTGTTCCTGGAGCGACTGGATTACTTGATTCGTAGCGATAAGGCGTCGTTTTGGAGCATTTTCCCACCTACTATCCTGGCAATCGGGATGTTCTTTTTCAGGACAGTTTTGGGACTGTCCGCCATTTTTACTTTCGGGACCGCTATTTTGATATCTTCTGCTTCGACTATGAAAAAGGGTTGGAAGCGTGCGGCTTTGATTGGATGGGGAGTTCTTGCTTTCCTGACGGCAGGAGGTGGTACCATTGCGACAGAAGTGGAATCTTACTGGGAAAACCGGGATGAAAATCTCAGTAACAAGCGAATGGATCAGACTCTCCAAGGCAATCGTTGGGCCCAGTATGCAACAGGTACCGTCATGGCACCGATGGCCTTCGTTCTTCCGTTCGCAACGATGGTCGATGTTGACCAACAGTACGGCCAGCAGGAAAAGCATGGGGGCAATTATGTTCGTAACTTCATGGGCTTTTTTGCCCTGTTGGCCATATATGAAGCTTTCCGCCGGAAGAAATGGAGGAATTTCGCGGTTATCGGCGCTTTTGCCGTTTCGTATCTCGGAGTCATCTCTCTGACTGGATTCAGTAATTCAGAACGGTTCTTGCTACCCGGTTTACCCTGTCTGATTATGATGTGGGCATACGGCGTAAGTACCTTGCGGAAGGAAACCTATAAACTTTTGATCCCGTGGAGTTTCATTGTATTGGCCATGGAAATCGGCTGGGCCTATTTCAAACTGGGAAGCCGCGGCCTGTTTTAGGGAGGAATGAGGGCGCTGATTATCGCTAGACGCAAGGAAGGACGATATGCTCCGTTCATTACTGAGCAGGTGAACGCCCTGCGGGAACGCGGGGTGGACTGTCGGTATTTCCCGATTGACAAGCGTGGCTTTAGCGGGTATTTGTCCCATTTGTTCGGACTGTACAAGACCATCCGTGATGTCGGGCCGGATATCGTCCATGCCCATTACGGTCTCTGTGGTCTCCTCGCCAATTTCCAGCGGAAGGTGCCGGTGGTAACGAC
>Ga0310694_10004865_pt1 | contig 12905 bp, 7 predicted proteins | sample 174DNAGHGhighgp2_FD_203884 | JGI IMG/M metagenome (GOLD analysis project Ga0310694, IMG submission 203884) | Sheep rumen microbial communities from Palmerston North, Manawatu-Wanganui, New Zealand - 1742 DNA GHGhigh gp2 (v2) (version 2) | ecosystem: Host-associated > Mammals > Digestive system >...
CACCTCGAAAATCTTGTGGTTGATGTCGGTGTCTTCAAACAGCTTTTCCACCCTTTGTTGCTGTGTATCAGTGATAAACACCTGTCCAAAATGGTCATCACCGACCAACCGGACCAGCTTCATCACACGCTGGTCGTCCAATTTGTCGAAGATGTCGTCCAACAAAAGGATGGGTTTGTAGCCTATTTTCTGGTAGTTAAACTCGAACTGGGCCAAACGAATCGAGACCACAAACGACTTTTGCTGCCCTTGAGAACCGAATTTCTTCAATGGATGACCATCTAGGGCAAACTCCAGGTCGTCCTTGTGGATGCCCACGTTGGTATAACCCGAATAACGGTCCTGGGGCAAACTTTCCTCGAGCAATGCATTGAGCGGTTTTTCGTCCAAACGCGACTGATACGTCACGCTGACTTTCTCTGTGCCACCCGAAACTATTTCATAGTAATGCTGGAAAATGGGCAAAAACTCCTCAAGGAACTGGTGGCGCTTGGCATGGATGTCGTCGGCATGTTGCGCCAATTGATCATCCCAAAGGCGGAGCAACTCGCGGTCGAAAGTACGAGTTTCAGCAAACTGCTTCAGCTGGATATTGCGTTGCAGCAAGGCACGATTGTATTTCAGTAAAGCATTGAGATACAGAGGATCGAATTGTGAAATCACGCCATCAATGAATTTGCGGCGCAGGTCGCTGCCTTCATTAATAAGGTCGCGGTCGTATGGCGAAATCATCACCAACGGGAACTTCCCGATGTGGTCGCTAAGGCGGTCATACTCCTTTTTGTTGAAGCGAAACGACTTTTTCTGGTCGCGTTTTTGCACACACGACACCAATTCGTCGTCCTTATCGTTATGCGAATAAACACCATGAATGGCAAAGAAATCCTGGTCGTGGCGGATGTTCTGTTTATCGGTCGCACTGAAAAAGCTTTTGCAAAACGAGAGGTAATAAATCGAGTCGAGGATGTTGGTCTTGCCGGCCCCGTTAAGCCCCACAAAGCAATTCACCTTCTCCGAAAACAGCAGGTCGGCTGTTTCGCAGTTTTTGAAATTGGTCAGTTTCAGCTCGTGGAGATACATTTTTTCGACTTCGGGACGCGAGACTTCGAGACACGGGACATTGACTCGGAGTCACGGTCTCGCTCTCTCGTGTCTAATTAAAACTTATTTAGATCCATGCGGAGTGTCAGGAAATGCGGCGAGCCAACGATATTGCTTCTCGAATAGGCATAGTCGATTTCGAAGGCCTTGATTTTTACGCCAAAGCCAGCCGAAAAGCCGACCAAAGAACGCTTCTTAGGCACATCCATTTTATTGTGTGTGTCGTAGTTATAAGCCAAGCGAAGCACCAGGTTCTTACCCAGTTCAAGTTCACCGCCAAGCACCAAATGGCAACCCAGATTGTTGAAAAACTGCGCAGCCTTACTCGGCTTTTCCACCTCGCCAGTCAAAGGATTGTAATTCTCTGCCAAGTCAAGCGGGTCGTCGAAGGTCATGTTCCAACGTTGAATATCGTGATAGCCCATGATGATGGTCAACGGCAGGTGGTCGAGTTTCTTGGAAGCGGTGAAGTCGAGCGAAAAAGGAAGCCATCTCTCATTGTTGTTCATCTCAACGCAATAGAGCTGATAGCCGATGTTGCGTGCCGCCAGGGTAAAGGCCCAGTTGGTATAGGACCAATAAGTGGCTGCCACGTCGACACCCAAAGCGCCCGAACGACCAGCCTCAAACTGGTTGCCTAAATACTTCAGATTAGCACCGATGCTCCACTTGTCGGTCAGCTCTCGCCCCCAGCCCAATGTAACAGCAAAAGTCGATGGCATAAAAGTGCTGCCATCGGTGTAGCCCGACTCGGAGGCATAAGTCATCGTGCCGTAATTGTTATACTGCACCGAAGCCGCAAAGCTGCCCAACTTTTCGAACGTATGGCTATATTGTGCCGTGGCGTAGTGGGTATTTTCCTTGAAGTCGCCGATATACGACAGTGTGATTTGGTCATTCATACCCGGGCCGATGGCCGAAGGGTTGAACAAAGCCGTTTGCAGGTCGCCATCATGCATGGGCAGCACCATGCCTCCTAAGGCTGCCATTCGTGCCGAGTGGGAATAGGTCAGGGCGCGGTAGATGCTGTTGTTCACCACCTGTGCTTGTCCACACAATGCAATGAAAGTCAAAACCATACACCCTATAATGGTAAAATAACGCTTCATTTTTCAGTTTTGTATTGATAACGACACTCGGCTTGTATTATTGTAATCAGTTTCAATTATTTGTCAATCAAGCCTATGCCTGTTTTTACCAACTTACCGTTTTCTTTCAGCACATTGGAGAGCTTGTCAAGCATACCATTGACGAATCGGCGGCTGTCGGCAGTGCTATAGAACTTCGAGATTTCGATGTATTCGTTGATAGTCACCTTCACAGGAATGGAATGGAAGTAGCAAAATTCCGTTAAAGCCATGAAAATAAGAATCTTATCCATCAATGCAAGACGGTCGTAGTCCCAATTGGAGAGATTGTCCTTCACCAACTCCCGATATTCTTCTGCATGAAGGATGGTCTTCCTGAACAAATCCACCACAAAGGCTTTGTCATCATTATTTTCATGGTTTTCAGTAGTATAGGCCGAAGGCAACATGGAGTCAACGCTGAAATCGGAGCGCATCTCGGTGAAGAACTTCCACAACAGGTAAACGCCCAACTGATAATCGCTATTGAAGGCTAATTTGCGGTCGGCATAATAATCAAACAGCGAGTCATCTTCAGCAAAATAGGTATCCACAATGGTGATGAGAAACTTCTTGTCATCTTCGAAGCTATCCTTACCATTATTCATATATTCTTGATATTCAGAATATTCCATCAACCTACAATAAAACGCACGGATAAAATCATCACGATCGTTAGCCCAATTGATTTTGTAGGACTGTTCCAAACGAATCAGATGATTGTTTTGTTCCAACACATTGATGACCCTATTGTTGACAAATTTCATGTTAGGATTCAGGTCTTCCTCGGTCGGAAAGTTCTTTTTCTTGTTCTCTTCGATGCGTTGTTCGGCAAAGCGTTTCACCTCAACCCAAAAAGAAAGCTGGTAAATAAAAAGCTCATACAGGCTGTCGACATCGTCCAAAAGGCGGCGTTCGGCGGCACTAAGATTACTCTCGTGCGACTGGTGATAGGCATACAATTCCTGCAATGCCTTGACTCTCAAAAATCTTCGGTTCAGCATAGATATGGATAGTTTATCGTCAAAACAAATGCAAAGGTAAGGAAAAATACATTGTCGACCCCATAAAAGTGCAGTAAATTTGCAGCAAAACCGCCGAATATTTTTTTTCATCCTCCTGTAGCAATACAAGAAAAAAGCCTATCTTTGCGTTTACAATTTTCGTAAAACTAACTCATTAAAATAAGAACAACAATGAAGAAAAAATTCATCTGCCCCATCTGCGGGTACGTACACGAAGGTGAGGAAGCCCCCGAACGCTGCCCCCAATGCAAACAAATCGTCGAATGGAAAGTCGTTGACGAAAGCGCTGCCTTGAATTTCGTAACTGAACACGTCGTTGGCATCGCCAAAGGTACCGGTGAAGACATGATCAAGGACCTCAATGCCCATTTCATGGGTGAAGCCACAGAAGTAGGCATGTATTTGGCCATGAGTCGTCAAGCCGACCGCGAAGGCTATCCCGAAATCGCCGAGGCCTTCAAGCGCTATGCTTTCGAAGAGGCCGACCACTGCGCCAGGTTCGCCGAACTATTGGGCGACGTAGTGTGGGACACTAAGACCAACCTCTACAAGCGCATGATTGCCGAAGCTGGCGCTTGCGAAGACAAGATGCGTATTGCCCGTGTGGCCAAGGAGCGCAACCTCGATGCCATCCACGACACCGTCCACGAGATGGCCAAAGACGAAGCCCGCCACGGCAAAGGCTTTGAAGGACTGTATAAACGGTATTTTGGATAAGTAGCTGTCAGCTATCAGCAATCAGCCGTCAGCTCGCTTGAACCAAGCTGAAAGCTGATTGCTGAAAGCCAACTGAACAACTGAACAACTAAACAACTAATAACTAAATAAAATGATTAGCAAGAAATTAGCCAAGGCCATCAATGACCAAATCAATGCCGAAATGTGGTCGGCTTATCTTTATCTGAGCATGTCGCAAGACCTCTATGCCAAAGGTTACAAAGGCATCGCCCATTGGTACAAAGTACAATTCCTTGAGGAACAAGCACATGCAGCCATTATGATTAACTACATGCACAGCCAAGATGCACGTGTCATCCTCGCTCCTATCGCCAAGGTGCAAACCGAATGGAAGAGCGTTTTGGAGGCTTTTGAGGACACCCTCGAACATGAGAAGAAGGTGACTGCCATGATCAACAACCTGTGCGACATCGCCGACGAAGACAAGGACCGCGCTGCCGGCAACTTCCTCGCTTGGTTCATTGATGAACAAGTGGAAGAAGAAGAGAACGCCCGCGACCTCGTTCATCAAGCCAAGATGATTGGCGACCACATTGGTGGCATGATTATGCTCGACAAAGAGCTGGGTGCCCGCGAGTATCACACGCCCTCTCCGCTGAAGTAAACTTCAGACCAACACAATGAAAAAACTCCGCTCCAAAACAGGAACGGAGTTTTTTTCATTGTAACCCATGGAATCAAATCCACTTGACCAACGGGAAATCCTGACGGTGCGGCAGCATCGGGTTGGTGGGATAGACACGGAAGGTGAAATTATACACACCAGCTCGCTTAATCGGCACCTTGATGTAATACTTCACCCAGTTGTCGCCCGAGTCTACAAGCTTCATCTTTTCCACAGCGACAATTTGATTCACCGTGTCGTTATCCTTGTCGCCAAACAAAAGCTCGATGGCCAAGTCGCCAGGCTCAAGGTCGGGTGTTTGTAGGGTGATTTCAGCGATAAACTGTTCACCGAAGGTCAACGGACGCACGTTGGTGTCGGGCAGGATAATCGACTTCACCTCCACCTTGTCCCATGCGTTGCGCACACGGTTCTTCCACGCATTGATTTCGAAAGCTTTCTGGTAGCGGTTAGCCCGCATCCAGTTGGTGCGCTCAATCAACTTGTTGTAATACAGCTCGAAGTAGTCGTCCATCATACGTTTCATCGTGAAACGGGGCGAAATCTCGTTGAGGCATTTCTTCATGGCAGTCACCCAACCCGTAGGCACTTCCTTCCTATCGCGATCGTAATAAAGCGGAACGATTTCATTTTCGAGTGTATTGTAAATCGTCTCAGCATCCATCTCGTCTTGATAATGCTGATCTTGGTAGGTGCGTTTTTCCTGGATGGCCCAACCGGCTCCTTCACGATAGCCTTCTGCCCACCAGCCATCCAACACAGAGAAATTGAGCACACCATTCATAATGGCTTTCTCGCCACTGGTGCCTGAAGCCTCCAAGGGACGCGTCGGCGTATTGAGCCACACATCGACGCAATTTGTCAAACGAGCACCCAATTCCATATCATAGTTACTGATAAACAGAATCTTACCCATAAACTCAGGTCGACGAGAAATGTCGATAATCATCTTAATTAGGTCTTGACCCGCCTTGTCGTTGGGGTGAGCCTTGCCGGCAAAGAGGAAGATAACGGGACGCTTCGGGTCGTTGACCAATTGCGCGAGGCGTTCCAAGTTGCCAAAGAGCAGGTGGGCGCGTTTGTAGGTGGCGAAACGACGGGCGAAACCGACAATCAAAGCGTTCTCGTTCAGGCTATTGACCGTCTGCATGATGAGTTTCGGGCTTTCCTGACGCTGGCGCATGTCCTCCTTCAGCTTCTCCGAGAGATAAGCGACCAGTTCGTGCTTGAGCTGCTTGCGGATGTTCCAAATCTCCACATCGGGCACCTCGTTGATATGGCTCCACATCTCCACATCGGATTGATGGTCAACGTAGTCGGGGCCAAAGGTCTCCTTGTATAGCCGCTGCCAAAGGCGGTTGCTCCAAGTGGGCAGGTGCACGCCGTTGGTGACGTAGCCGATGTGGTTCTCCTCGGCGAAATAGCCCGGCCACAGCGACTGGAACATCTCTCTCGACACGCGACCGTGGATCTTGCTCACGCCGTTCACCTCTTGGCTGAGGTTGGTGGCCAATACGCTCATCGAGAACTTCTCGTTGGGGTTGTTGGGGTTGAAGCGGCCCAAGCCCATGAAGCGTTCCCAACTGATGTTCATTCGGTTGGCATAGTGAGGCATGTAGGTACGAATCAAATGCTCTTCGAAAGCATCGTGACCTGCCGGAACGGGCGTGTGCGTCGTGAACAAGGTGGAAGCCCTGACCAACTCAAGCGCGACGTCGAAATCGAGGTTGTGCTTGTTGATATAGACGCGAAGGCGTTCCAGTCCGCTGAAGGCGGCATGGCCCTCGTTGCAGTGGTAGATGGTCGGCTTGAGGCCCAGGGCTTCGAGCAGGCGGATGCCGCCCACGCCGAGAAACATCTCCTGCTTGATGCGCATCTCGCTGTCGCCGCCATAGAGTCGGCTGGTGATGCCACGGTCTTCGGGCGAGTTCTCCTCGATGTCGGTGTCCAAGAGGTAAAGCCCTACCCTACCCACGTTGACGCGCCACGCCTTGGCATAGACCGAGCGTCCAGGGAAGGCAATGCTCACCATCACCCAATCGCCGTTGGCGTTGCGTACCGGCTCCAAGGGCAGTTGCGAGAACTTCTGCGGGATGTAATCGGCGCGTTGCTCGCCAGAGACGGTGATTTCCTGTGCGAAGTAGCCGTAACGATACAGCAAACCGATGCCCACCATGTTGGCGTTCGAGTCGGAGGCCTGCTTCATGTAGTCGCCAGCCAAGATGCCGAGGCCGCCTGAATAGATCTTGAGGCTCTTCATCAGGCCATATTCCATGCTGAAATAGGCGATGAGGTCTTTTTGTTGCGTCGGCTGGGCCATGTAAGCGGTAAACTGGTCATACACCTTATTTAATTGTGCGATGAAATCCTCATTGCTCTCCAAATCCTTGATTTGCTCGACCGAAAGTCCTTCCATCAAGGCGACGGGGTTCTGCTCAGTGACCTTCCAAGCCTCAGGGTCGATGCTCTCAAACAGCTCGATGGCGTCGATGTTCCAGCACCACCAGATGTTGCGCGACAGCTCCTCCAACTTGCGCATCTCCTCGGAATAGATGGGCTTCACTAATACCTTCTTCCAACTCGGCGTGTCGTTCTTTTGGTAGACCACCTCGTGCATCAGTTCGGCGTAAGGAACCGGCTCGAGCATATAATGACGGCCACTCGATTTCTCAAGAGCCACGTCCCAAGCCTTCTCATAGCTGACAATCAAGTCTTTCCACAGCAATTTCTCAGCCACCTTCAAGGCCGACTGCGACACCTGCTCCATGTCCTTCTCCGTCATACCGATGAAACGGCGCAAAGCGGCTACCATCTCGTCCAACACCTTATTAATATCGCCCTCCTCGCGCGGCACGATGGTCACGGCTTCGTTGCCTTGGCATTCCTGCATGACGAACTTGCCAAAGCCGGAGACGTCGGACGTCAAGGTCGGGATGCCCATCGAGACGCTTTCGAGCGGGGTATAGCCCCATGGCTCGTAATACGACGGGAACATGGAGAAGTCGAAAGCGGAGAGGAACTCGCTGTAAGTCAGGTTGAAGATGCCGTCGTTGCCATTAAGGTAGGCGGGGACGAACATCACCTTCACCTTGTCGTTATGGTCGTTTTGCAGACCTGAATTGCGCAAGGTATTCAGGATGGCGTCGTTCTCATACTCAAAGATATGGTGCGTGGCCGGGAAATCGGTGTGCCCCATGATAGGGTTGGAACCGTCGAGGCGGTGCTGCAAGTCCTTCGACGGACCGGCGATGTTGCCCGGAACGGCAATCACGCCGACCACCGTGCGCGGTAGGTTCTTGTCCTCGTTGAGGCGGCGCAGGGCCTCGATGAAGAGGTCGATGCCCTTGTTCTTGAACTCATAGCGTCCGCTGTTGATGACCATGAGGCAGTTGCGGTCGATAGGCTCACCACACAACGTTTCAGCGATGTGAAGCACTTTCTCACGAGCGTCGTTGCGCTTCTCGGCAAAAGCCATGGCATCCTTGCGCAAAGGATGGTCGATGCCGTTCATCGTCACCACGTCGGGCTTGCGGTAGAGGAACTGTTCGCACTCTTGCGCCGTGATGTCGCTCACCGTCGTGAAGGCATCGGCGTTTTTGGCCGCCTTCTGTTCCATCGACTGCTGTGAGACGATGTTGAACTGCATGGCCATCACCGAAGGCAGATACGACTTCAGGTTGTCGTAAAGCGGCAGGCCGTTGCCCGAGATGGCGCGACCGAGATAAGTGGCATGAGTGGTAAACGCTGTAGCTACCTGCGGGCAATGTTCCTTTAGATAGAGCACACCAGAACCTGACATCCACTCATGGAAATGCGCCACGATGTTGGACGTCTGGGGCAAATTATAGTTCACAAAGCTCTCAATCACCTGACCAGCGGCATAGCCAAACAGCACTGGCTCAATGTAATCCCATTGGCCACGGATGCTGTCAAGTTCGTATTGTTCCCAAAGATGGGCAAGTATATCATTTTTAGTCTGATACAATGTTGTATAATCCACTAGAATGGCAATTGGACTGCTCTCGATTTTCCAACGTCCAATGCGGAACTTCAGTCCTTGAGCCAAAGCACGTTCGCGCCATTCGGGAAACAGTTCGTTGTCTTCCACAAAATAAAGCGTCTCGTGCGCTTCCTTGACCACATCGGGGCCAAGGGTAATGTAATTGTCTCCAAGCAGTTGGCGAACAGCATTGGCCTTAGTGGAGAGCACCGTATAGATGCCACCCACCATATTGCACACTTCCCAACTGGTTTCAAAAAGGTAATCAGGGGTTTTCATACAGGATTTATGATTCAAAAATTAAAATTCAAAAATTCAACTTTGAGATTCCCTGGGGAATCATGCATCATTCAGCTTTCACCTTCCGTTTCGACAGTTTCGCCACCCTATCGGCAAAGTCAGTGAGCACATTCATATAGTTAATGTAGGCATCGTAAGGGGAAGCATAATGATTGAAATACTTATGCACCACACCATCTGAGAGCCATTTTGTGCACATGTAGTAGAAATGGTCGGAAGTCTGGAGGTCAATCCAATCCTGCTGCAACTCCTCGTCCTTGATGCGCCGCACCTTGGCTGCAAGGTCATACAAGGCACGATAGGCGTCGTCCTGAAGCGGATTGCCGAGCCAGGCAGTAAGGTCGCGTTCCTCGTCGCTCCACGAAAGTACGTTGGGCACATGGACGGCGCTCACCGGCTGCAAAGTCTTGGCCAACTCCTGAGGAGTGGCGAACTTGAACTTGCTACCCATCAGAATAGCCTCAGGCAAACGCTCCATGAAGTCAAAGATACCTGTCTCTGCCGACTGGTGCTCACCGAAGGTCTCGTAGTCCATGAAGATGTTGACCACTTCCTCGTCTTCGGGCAAAGCATTCAGCCAATTGACGAAGTCCTCGGCACGGAAGCCGTCCTGTACGAAACGGAAAGCAATCTCATCGCTGAACTTGAAGTTGCGCAACAGCACCTTCAACTTCGGATTGATGGCGTTGGCGTACATGTAGTTGGGGCTCTTCCAGCCCAAGATGTGCTTCGCGCCTTCGGTGAGTATGAGGTTATAGCCCATGTTGGCCACGGCTGCACCGATTTCGTCGCTATAAATCAACTCGGTGTTGCGGAAGGTCTTGGGCGTGATGCCAAACACTTCTTTCATCTTGTGTTTGTGAGCCATCACCTGCCGTTTGAACTCATCGGGGTTGCTCAGGGAGGCCAGAGAGTGGGCGTAAGTCTCGGAAAGCACTTCCACATTGTCTGTAGCGACCAGTTTCTGGAAACTCTCCAGCACTTCAGGTGCGAATTGTTCCATCTGCTCGATGACCACGCCAGAAAACGAGAATGCAAATTTGACCTTGTCGCCGAACTTCTCGATTTGCTTCATCAGCAACTCGTTCATGGGCAGATAGCATTTTTCGGCCACACGCCGCATGATCATACGGTTGTTGAAGTCGTCGTAATAATAGTGTTTCTTCCCGATTTCGAAGAAACGATACGTGCGGAGCCTATAAGGCTGATGCACTTGGAAATAGAAACAGATTGATTTGCTCATATTGTGTATTTTTTATTATTCGCTAATTAAACCACTGACTCATAAACGGCTTTGATCTTCTTCGCGGCCAATTCCCACTTGAGGCTGTCCACCTCGTCCTTGCCTTGGTCCTTGAAGCAGTTGGCCAAAGTCTCGTAATGGCAGAGACCATAGATGGCATCGGCCAGGCCATTAATGTCCCAGAAGTCGACCTTCAAGGCGTGCTTGACGACTTCAGAAACACCCGACTGCTTGCTGATGACCACCGGCACGTTCAAGCGCATGGCCTCCAATGGCACGATGCCGAACGGCTCGGATATGGACGGCATGACGAACACGTCGGTCATGGCAAACATCTGGTCGACGGCCTCGCCTTTCAGGAAGCCTGTGAAGTGGAAGTGGCTGCCCATGCCGAGCTGCGCCACACGGCGAATCATCTTCTCCAGCATGTCGCCTGTGCCCGCCATCACGAAGTGGATGCTCGGGTCGACTTGATGGATCTTGTATGCTGCTTCAATGAAGTACTCTGGGCCTTTTTGATAAGTGATACGTCCCAAGAAAGTCACCACCTTGGCATCCAAGCCACTGCGTTCGTATTCCGACTTGGGTTTGTCGTTAGGCTCGACGGCGTTGTGCACCGTCACGACCTTGGCAGGGTCGATACCGTATTTCTCTATGACAATATTACGCGTCAGATTGCTCACCGTAATGACGCGGTCGGCGGCTTCCATACCACGACGCTCGATAGCGTAGACATCCGTGTTAATGTTCTCGCCTGAACGGTCGAACTCGGTGGCGTGCATGTGAACCACCAGGGGTTTGCCCGTCGTTTCCTTTGCTGCGATGCCTGCCGAATAAGTCAGCCAGTCATGAGCATGGATGACATCAAAGTCGTATTTCGTGGCCAACGATGAGCCAATCAAAGCATAGCGTGCCACTTCTTCCATCAGGTTCATGCCGTATTTGCCCGAAAACTGGTAGTTGCGAGAAAACACCGAGCCGGTGCGGTTGAAGTTGTCGACCACGCTATGGCCTTCAACGAAACGCGCATACTCCTCTGGCCCGACATACGGGATGATGTTGGACCCGATTTCCATATACTGCACACGTTCCCAATAGCTGCGGTCGGCCTCGTGGTCAATATCGATAGTCACATCGCTGGCATTGAGCAGACGCACATTGGTTTCATCCTCATCGCCATAGGCGCGAGGCACCACGAACAGCACCTCTACGCCGTTCTTGGCCAAGCCTTTGGTCATCCCGAAGCAGGCTGTTCCAAGGCCGCCAGTAATATGGGGCGGGAACTCCCACCCAAACATCAAGACTCTCATTTTGAGCCTCCTTTCTTATTAAGTTCATCAATCACATACTTGAGATAAAGCAGAGCGCCTACGCTCGTCGACTGCGAGATGCATCCACGTGCCTCGAAGGGCGGATTGCCATCATAAATCTCTGACACTGTGCCAATTCCATTATCTTTGATAGCCTCCTCAAAGCCATTGTAAAGGTCTTCAAGATAGGGCAACGATGTCTTTCCGAACAGTTTCACCGACAAATCGGCATAGAAAGCGATGAGCCAAGGGAAAGCTGTGCCATTATGATAGGCCCTTTCACGTTCACTATGATTGCCGATGCTGACACCCTTATAGCCTTCGTCGTTAGGCGACAGTGAGCGGATGCCTCTGGTGGTCAACAACTCAGAATGGGCGATATCGAAAGCACGCTTCTGCATAGTCTCCGTCATTGGAGTATATGGCAATGCCGCTGCAATCATCATATTGGGACGCACTTGTGCGTTTTTCTCGTTGCTGTTCACGAAGTCATAGAAGCCGTTAGTCGCCTTATTAATAAAGGTGTCGGCAAACGACGCTTCAACCTTGTCGGCCAAAGTCTGCCATTTGTTCAGCAAGGCACTCTTGGGGTCGGCTACCTTAAGTAACTCAACCGCATATCTTAAAGCATTATACCATAATGCGTTGACTTCGATGGCCAAGCCAGTGCGTGGTGTCCAAGGGCTGCCTTGGGCGAAGACATTCATCCAAGTGAGAGCCAAGTCACGGTTGCCAGCATAGAGCAAGCCATTATCCAACACGTAAACATTGAAGTCCGTTCCCGAAATGAAACTTTCCAAAATGACCGTCATCGGTTTCTTGTATTTCTTCCAGATGTCCTTCTTGTTTTTTCCGAGCATCTTCTCGTAAAGCTGCAGCATATAGAAAAACCATAAAGGTGAATCTACCGCTGTGAAATACAAGCTTTTCTGATAATAGCGATGTGGGAAGAACGGTCCCTGCATCCGTGAAACAAGGTAATCGATAGCCTCAATGAAAGTCTTCTCATCTCCTTGAGCCAAAGCAATGCCCGGCAGTGAGAGGAAAGTGTCGCGGCTACACGAGCCGAACCATGGGAACCCCGCCCAAAGACGAGTGCCCTTATCATCACGGATAATGAACTGGTCGGCAGCTTTCAGGAGACATTCCTCATAGCTACGTTGCGGTAATAGTCTCTTCACCTCAGCCTCGCATTGCCGCTTGATGGCAGCAGGATTCTCTTCTTTCAGGCTGACCGACAAGATCACCGTGTCGCCTTGTTTCATCGTGAGCTCGAAGAAACCGGGGACAAACTGGTCCTCGGCAGCCTCATAGCCGCGTTCTTGCTCACGGATGTAGAACATGTTGTAATACCAATGGGGGATGTGCGTGTATTCCGCCGACCTGCTGAATTGCAGGAACAGCCGCGAATAGTCCTTGTAGAGTTGCCACGACGC
>Ga0310694_10004867_pt1 | contig 12899 bp, 14 predicted proteins | sample 174DNAGHGhighgp2_FD_203884 | JGI IMG/M metagenome (GOLD analysis project Ga0310694, IMG submission 203884) | Sheep rumen microbial communities from Palmerston North, Manawatu-Wanganui, New Zealand - 1742 DNA GHGhigh gp2 (v2) (version 2) | ecosystem: Host-associated > Mammals > Digestive system...
CGCCCCGGGGCCGGCCGTCCATCTTCACCCTCAGGTAGAACTCCCGGCCGTCGTCACCCTCCACGATCTGGGCCCCGCTTTCGAGGAGCTTCGCCGTGATGGCCTCCATATGGGTGGGGATCACGTTCTTGATGATCACGTCGCCCCGGGTGGCGGCGGCGGCGATCATATAGGTGCCGGTCTCGATCTGATCCGGGATCACGGCGTAGCTGCAGCCGTGGAGCTTCTTGCGGCCCTGGATACGGATCACGTCCGTGCCCGCGCCCTTGATGGACGCGCCCATCATGTTCAGGAAGTTGGCCACGTCCACCACGTGGGGCTCCTTGGCCACGTTCTGCAGCACCGTCTGCCCCTCGGCCTTGCAGGCGGCCAGCATCAGGTTGATGGTGGCGCCCACGGACACGAGATCGAAGAAGATCTCCGCCCCGTGGAGCTTGCTGGCCTGGGCCCGGACCACGTTCCGGCTCTCGTCGATGTACACGTTGGCGCCCAAAGCCCGAAGGCCCTTGATGTGCTGGTCGATGGGCCGGGGGCCGATGACGCAGCCGCCGGGCAGCGCCAGCTCCACCTCGCCGTAAGCGCCCAGCATGGCGCCCAGCAGGTAGTAGGAGGCGCGCATGGCGCTGATCTCCGGGAACGTGGCGTCCACGGTATTGATATGGGTGGGGTCCACCCGCATGCAGTCGCCCCGGGTGAAGTCCACCTGGGCGCCCATGCGGGAAAGGATATGCTTCAGGGTCTGCACGTCCTGGATGGCGGGCAGATTCTCCAGGATACAGCATTCTCCGGCCAGGATCGACGCCGGGATGATGGCCACCGCCGCGTTCTTCGCCCCGCTGATGGTGACCGTCCCCTCCAGCCGCCGTCCGCCCTGGATGCTGTAGTATTGATTCATAGAAAAACCTCCGTGAAGTAGGAGTAAACCGCTATTCTTTACTATATCGAATTATCCCGTTCCCGTCAACCTTTTTCCCGATCGGCCGACAGCCCGCTTTTCTCATCCCAAATCGTACAGCAAGTCGTAGGCTTCGTACCATTGGCGCAGGGTGCCGTCGTTGGCCCACTTCAACAGCTGGCTGTCGATGAGGGACAGCAGATCCTTCTCCTCCCGGGTGCCGATCACGTGGTAATCCACGGTGCCCAGGGCGTAGCCGGACAGGACCATGGCCTTGTCCCGGTGGGAGAGGGCCACAGTCCGGGGCATGCACGCCGCGTCCACGGACCCGGCCCTTAGGGCCACCAGCATGTCGTAATAGGCGGCGAAGGGGACGATGACGAGGCCGTTCTCCTCGTCCTGCTGGTACTTGGTGACCACGGTGTAGCAGGCGGTGTCGTGGAGGACGGCGATCCGCTTTTCAGAGAGGTCCGCCTTGGCGGGGATGGAGTAGCCCATGAGCACGCAGGGGTCCCGGTAGAAGGGGTTCTCGGTGGCGATGTAGGCCTTGCCGCTGAGCTTGTCCAGGCTCATGATCGTAATGTCGATGTTCCCCTCGCTCATCTGCCAGGCCACCGTATGCCGGCTGACGGGGATCCGTTCGCAGCCGTCGGCGCTGTTGAAGATCACCTGGGACAGGGCGTCGCACAGCGCCAGCTCCAGCCCCTTGCCGCTGTGGTTCAGGCCGTAGATGTCCTCGTCCACGCCCACCCGCAATGTGCCCTTCTTCCGGAGCACGTCGATCTCCGCGTTGTTCATGTAGCTGTCCGCAGGCTGGTTCACCAAAATGGCCACGAAGATCACCAGCAGCATCCCCAGCAAAAAGAGCACAGGGCGCAGGGGGAGCTTCTCCTGCCAGTTGTCGGGCAGGAGCCGCCGCCGATGCTTCTGTACCTTTTTGTTGAATTTGGTCTCCATCCTGTTCAGTATAGCATGGAAGCGCACAGAAATGAAGCCCGACTTTTCGGGAACGCCGGTTTGTCCACAAGATGACTTGCAGGGCAGGCGCCGTTATGATATACTATTTAATACGTCAAGTCGTTTTTTCACCGAGGGTTTTCCGGACGAATGCCTGAACACTATACTAAGGAGAGTTTTGCCAAATGAAAAAGATCATCGCCATGCTGCTGACGCTCGTCATGACGCTGTCCCTTCTCGCCGCCTGCGGGCAGAACGCCGAGGCGCCCGCCGCCGACGCGGATACAGACCCGGCCGACATCGTGACCATCATGGTCAACATCAAGGGCTTGGGCGGAAGCATCGAGATCACGGACGACGGCACCGATCCCCATCCGGATCCTGAGTATCCCATGCAGTCCGCCTTCGTAAACGCTGAAAAGGGCACCGTCGTCAAGATCCTCGCCACGCCGGAGGAGGGATATCACTTCTTCAAGTGGACCGTCAACGGCGTCGAGTATTCGGTGGATCCCCTGATCACCGTTACCGCAGAGGAGGACACCGAGTTCATCGCGGAGTTCCTGCCTGAGGGCAAGGACGGTAAGCACGTGGATCTCGCCACGGTCACGGTCCTGGGCGACCTGCTGGGCCTGCCCGACGTCGGAAGCTCCTGCGGCGACGGGAGGTATATCTACGCGTTCGAGCAGGACGGCAACACCTATCGGGCCATTTGCGAGATCTCCGAGGAGACCGCCCAGGCCATATTCGATCTGGATTTCGAGGATCCCGATTACACGAAAAAGGAGAACGAGCTCATCGCGCCGCTGCCCGTGAAGGCCATTGAGAACCTGACCGAGGGCATGCCCACCCAGGAGGAGGCGGATCGGTATCTGGGCAAGACCGGCCAGGAGCTGATCGACGAGGGCTGGTTTGTGCATTTTTACAATCTGGAAGAAATGAAGTTCGGAATGGTCCACGGCGTCTATTCCTACGCCATCACGTTTGAAGGGGAGATCAAGGATCCCGAGAACTTCGACGAAAACACGGATATGGGCGGTCTGACCGTCGTGGCCATCACCTGCGACGGCATCGGAGACGCCACCCATATGGACATGCCGGAGGATTGATCCGCCGCCCTCGGGCGCTTCCGCGGGGGCTTTGACATTTCCGGACGGAAGCAGACAAGTCTACACACATAAAAAGCTGGGGCAGACGGCTTCGCCCCAGCTTTTTTGCGCTTCGACAGCGCCGCACGGAAAAAAGAACGGGAAAAACAACGAGAAACCAAACAAAGTGCAGGCTTCGACTATGTTTCGACCCTGGTTCCAGCCGCGCGGCTTTCCATCTTTCCTTATCCCTGCGCCGGCGTCAGCACCGCCACGCCCGTGGGGAAGGGCGCCTCCAGGGCGTCCAGCCGGTGGACGGGGATGGCGGGGTCCAGGGCCGAGAGGAAGGGCTTTTCATCCGAGATGACGTTGAAGCTGTGGCCGGGGCACCGGTAGTGCATGGGCACCACCAGCTTGGGCTGCAGGGCCCTCACCGCCTCCGCCGCCTCGGGGCCGGACAGGGTGTAGAAGCCGCCCACGGGGATAAAAAGCACGTCCGCGCCGCCGCAGGCTGCCACGAGGGCGGGGGTGGGCGCTTCGCCCAGGTCCCCCAGGTGGACGATCTTCAGCCCGTCCGCCTCAAAGATATAGGCCCGGTTGGGACCCCGCTTCTTGCCCTGGACCTCGTCGTGCCAGCAGGGGGCACAGGTGATCTTCACGTCCAGAAAGGTGGTCGCTTTCGTGTTGTTCACGATCACGTAGTCCCCCTTCACCTGGGAATAGTCGCAGTGATCGAAGTGCTCGTGGGACGCGGTGACCACCTGCGCCTTCACGACAGGATGGGGCAGGATGTCCTGGGCGTAGGGGTCGGTGACGATCCGGGTGCCCGCTTTGGTTTCCAGCAGGAAGCTGGCGTGGCCCAAATAGGTGATCTTCATGGTCTTTCTCCTCTCAATTTCTGTATGGCTGCCGCCGCGCCGCCGCAGCGGTTCTCCAGCGTGATCCGTTCCCCGCCCGTGAGAGCGTGGGTCATGGTCAAAACCGCCCGCTCGTCCGCCTCTCGCCAAAAGCCCCGGCGATAGGCGAGATAGGCCGCCCACAGCGCCCGGCGCACGTCCTCCGATTCCGGGCAGGGGGCGTCCCCCTTCCGGGCCAGGATGGCCATGCGGTTCTCCACATAGCTGCCGCCGGGCCGGGTGTCCAGCCCCTGGGCCCAGCGGATGAGCCCGTCGAACCAACTATCGGACAGAAAGAACAGCAGCCAGCCGTTTTTCGCCTTCACTGCCCGGACCTGGGGGCACAGGGCCACGGCCAGCTTCTCGGCCGCTTCCTCAGCCCCGCCCCGGACGAAAGCGCCCAGGGAGAGCTGCCCTTCATGCCGGGGCACCCGGAAATCCGCCGCCCGCACTTCGGCCCCCGTGACGGCCGTTACCCAGGCGGCCAGGGCCTCCGTCAGGGTCGTGTACAAATCTTCCATACATAGAGCGTACCCAAAAACCCCCGCCCTGTCAAGGGAAGGTTTAGGCCCGGGCGAACGAGGCCATACTGTCCCCATGAAACGAACGATCCTGTTTTTCCTCGCCGCCCTGACGCTCCTGGTCCTGCTGCCCCTGCTCCCGTCCCGGCCCGACCCGGCGGCGGAGGTGCTGCGCCTCCACATCCTGGCCAACAGCGACAGAGAGGAGGACCAGGCCGTGAAGCTCCGGGTCCGGGACGCCCTGCTGCCCCTCTTTGAGACCGCCGCCTCCTACGACGACGCCCGTTCCTTCGTCCTCGACCACGGGGCGGCCCTGCTGGATCGGTGCCAAACCGTCCTCGCCGATGCCGGCGTCCCCTACGGGGCCCAGCTCCTCCTGGGCGTCAGCCCCTTCCCCGACAGGACCTATAACGGGACCCTGTTCCCCGCGGGCCCCTACGACGCCCTCCAGATCGTCCTGGGCGAGGGCGCGGGCCACAACTGGTGGTGCGTCCTGTTCCCGCCCCTGTGCATCGTCACCCGGGACGGCTCGTCCCCGGACGCCTCCCCGGAACCCCCGGCCGCCGCCGCCCCAACGCCCTTCACCGTCACCTTCGAAAGCGACATCCTGGCGTTTTTGCGCAAGCATTTCGGCAGGCGACCGTAGGGGACGGGCTTGCCCGGCATACAACGCGAGCAGGGACGTCGTCCCTGCTCGCGATTTTTGTATTCCGATATCCTGCTCCGTCATCGGACGGTAAAGATGGCGTTTTTCTCAAACACGCCTGCTGCAAACGCCAGCTTGATATAGAACGGCATGCCCTCATAGGCTTCGAAGCTGGTGCGCCGCAGGAACTCGTCTACCGATATCTCCTCCATATATCCATAGGGATTGGCCACGGTGACCCTGTCGTTTGGGATATCCATTCCGGTCAGCAGGGAATAGTGGAGGGTCCATACGTCGCCGTATTTGGCCGCCCACTCGAAGGGGACCGGAATGCCCTTCGACAGGTTTTCGTACGCGGCGTCGATCAATTCGGTGTTGGTCATGTACCTGTGAATGGTCGTGGTATATTCCGGGAATCGCTTGTTCATCTCCTCACAGAACCTGCCTCCGGTCGAAGTGACGACCTTGCCGTATTCGGCATACAGATCCTCCTCCGTCAGATCCCCTCCGTTCCAGGCGGAAAACATCTCGATGCAGGCGTATCCGCAGGACACGTCCTGGGTGATTACCTCCACGCCCTCTGCGTATACCGGCGTTCTGTATTTTTCGGCATCGTAGATCGCGGCGTAGTCGTTCAGTATCATGCCGGTCCGGATCTTCATCCTGATCAGAAGTCCGGCAGCTGCGACGACGATCAGCGCCAGCAGTATCAACAGTATTCGGATTGCCTTTTTCACAACGTCCTCCTGGTTCTTCTTTCGTCAAAATCTCGATTTGGCGATGTCCGTTAATTATATAAGCATATCATGTTTTTACCTGAAGAGCCACGCTTTCAAGTTGTTTTTTCTCTACTTCAGCATATTAGTAGAACCCGATCGCTCTTTCGCGACCGGGTTCCTTAGCAGATTGACTACCGGCTAAGCCGGAGAATAATATTTTGTTTTGGGAAACAGCAAGATTTGAAATAATATTACAACGGCATGTTGGTGCTATTCTAAATTTGCACAAAGCCATCAAGGTAAATCAAAAACAAGAGCAAGAAGTAATAACAATCCGTTATCTTCTCCACAGATACCATACTTCCTGTCTTCATTCCCTTCAACGTATCCGGCAAAACCCGCAAAACAATTGTTAAGGGCTTGAATATAATCTGGCAATAAATGATTTTGCAAATTAGGATACTTGTTATATAAATATGTAACCAAACTACCTTTTTCAATTTCTTTTTCAACAGTTGCTATTGTTTCTTTCTCCCCAATTGAGATTAAATGCAGAATACAAAGAGACAATACCTTCATACCCATATACTTGTTATCCATCGATTACACTCCTTATTTTTTTGATATTGTAACATACCAACATTTGAAAAATCAACATTTATTATGGATTATCTCATAAAGCGAATGGTAAAAAAGCATTATGGGAGGGCTTATAGCAGATCGAAATGCTAAGTACATAATGCAATAACTAATCATCCTTTTATTGCAGCGGCGATTGCATCTTGATATAATCAATTATCAATGCAAGGTTACGCCTGTAACGCAAATCGTAGGAGATTATTGAAAATGAGCAACAAGATAGGCAAATATTCATTATCCAAAGATCGCTCAACAGTATACTTTAACGATGCTATTATTTTTCAAAGTGATAAACCGTGGATAGGCCCAGATCTTTATGCTGAAGATGGTGAGGTCTGTTTTTATGATGGAAATACAAGATCAATCTATCGCGCCAAAGAAAATAGTGTTGAGTGCATATATTATAATGTAAGTTATTGGGATTGTATATGGAAAGGAAATGCTCAAGATGGGAAAACAGTAATTTTGTGTCTGATAAATGAGACTAGCTTCAAACGGGTTATTGTCAGCTCAAAAGATTATTCGAATTTTCATTTTGAAAATTATGGCTATTATATAAGTGAAAATGATTTTGAAATGCTTATGCATTCATATGACCCGGAAAGGTTTTGTTTGTTGTCCAACAACGGTATCTACGATTTTCCTAGAAATTTTTCTGACGTTCGTATTCATTATAATTATTTAGGAAACAGGGTTGTTTTTTACTTCGATAATGAGAAAAAGATACTAAAAGTAATAGATGGAAACGATGAAAGAACCCTTTATAAACAACCCCATAATACGTTTATGGGATTTGATGGAAAGCTAAGAGTGCAGTATCCAACGCCAAGAATAAAATATCAGTTAATGGACGATGATATTATAAAAATTCAAGTTGAAGTTTATAGACAATACTATGATAAACATAGGCAAACATCCTATGAAGAAACCAAGATTGTTTACTACGATAACCATATGCCAAAAACGTATAAAGAAATTCAAACTCCACTAAAAGACTATAAGGATACGATCAGAGATTATTTGTTTTATCCTGAGGATGATTCAAAGAAAGCTTTTGTTTTAAAAAAGCTATTCGAGGGAAGTGGTCTTGATACAGTCGTCAATAGTGGTATAGAAGATGATTCCTCGGTTAACCACTTAGTGAAAATATGGGATAGGCATTATACAATGGAGTATGCTTTGTTAAAAGGAAGTTATAATGCATCAAAGTATCGTATTTTAGGTGTTAAATTGATTAGCTTGCTCGCATCTACTGAGTATGCTATCAAGAATCGTATGTGGGAGCTAAACGGTTATAACTTACAGAACTATTTCTTCGGGTATAAAGTGTATCCACGTGAGATCGCACGACTAAAGGAATATTACGGCATCAGTGACGGAGAGTTGTTTTGGTTCCTAAAAAAGGAATATTTGGATGTTTTAGATGAACAAAAACTAAATTATGTAGAAGAAGCAGATTTTAAAGATTATCAAAAATTGATGGACGATGTTTTATTAGCGAACTCGTATTATGTAGAACATCCAAGCACATGGAAGAGCGAATTTTTGCTTTATAAATATATAAAAGAATTCGTGCCAGATACTGTATATCAAGCACAGCCAAAATGGTTAAGGCCACAGAGTTTAGATGTTTTCATTGAATCAAAGTCAATTGGAATTGAATATCAAGGGATTCAGCATTTTCAGCCGGTAGAGCATTTTGGCGGAAATGCTGGATATATAAAAACGGTGAAGCGCGATGAAAACAAAAGGCAAAAGTGCGCCGAACATGGGGTACAATTGCTATATTGGAATTATCAAGAGGAAGTAACAAAACTATCAGTTAAAGAGTTTTTAGAAAATAATGGCATAATTTGGTAGTATCATCACAAGCTCTGAATAAGCACAGTAAACTATGCGCTAACGGGGCCCCTCATAGGGCCCCTTTTTTGTCCCCAAATGATAATTCGATAAAACTTGCAATGCAGCGGTTAGTTTGTCGAAAAAGAGGGCACACTTAGGAAAAAAGAAAACAAAAGGATGGAAACAACCATGATTCGATATAAAAAAGACGGAGGTCAGGGATGAGGCCCCGGGCGGGGCTTAGGCGGCTGGGGGCCGTGGTGGCGGTGCTGCTGGTGGTGCTGCTGCCGCTGGCTGCAGACGCGGCGGTGCTCAAGCGGGGCTCCCGGGGCGACGAGGTGGTGACCCTGCAGAAGAAGCTGAAGCAGTGGGGCTATTACGACGGGTCTGTGGACGGCGTCTTCGGCGCCGGCACGGAGAAGGCGGTGCAGTATTTCCAGCGGAAGAACGGCCTTACGGCGGACGGTATCGTGGGCACCAAGACCGCGGCGGCCCTGGGCATGACCCTGTCGGGCAGCGGCCAGACCACCCAGGTGGACAGTTCCTCGGACCGCAACATCCGCCTCCTGGCCGCCTGCATCTACGGCGAGAGCCGGGGCGAGCCCTACAAGGGCCAGGTGGCCGTGGGCGCGGTGATCCTGAACCGGGTCAAGTCCAGCAAGTTCCCCAACTCCATCGCCGGCGTCATCTACCAGTAGATATACTGTGAACGGTGGTTTTCCTAACTGCCAAATACGAAATGGCTGCGGCGGAACGGTTGCGGGACCAGCGCACAGCAGGCAAAAAGAATTGCAACACAGGCACTATACCACAGCGACGGAAAAAAGAAAAGGGTCTCGATGAAAGAAAGGAGAAATCTTATGAACATGACGCGGATCATTCGGAACACGGTTTATCAGGTGAAGGTCTACAACGACCGGCAGGACGACATCTCCATGGAGGACGCCATCCTCCGCCTGATCCTCAACCAGCCCACCCTCCGACGGGAGCCCCCGGCCCCGACAGCCGCCCTCGAAAAGGCGATCGTCTGAGGGCGCACCTATGGCATCCTATTTTGAACAGCGCGGCGGCACCTACACCCCGGTCAACGGCGTCCTTCTCCCGGACCTGGTCCTGGAGGCCCCGCCGCCCGGTCCCCTGGGCAAGTTCGGCCGCATGCGAAAGCATTATCTGGAGCAGCGCCGCGACGGAACCTTTACCGCGCTGGTCCTTTCCGGCAAACTGACGGAGCACTTGTTGGAAGTGGACCAAACGGCCCGGGACCAACTGGCCGCCCTGACCCGCCAACTGGCCGCCGACGAGGGAGTCACCGAATCCCTCAAGGCCCGGGATCAGCTGGAATGGCTCCGCCGCATGAACTCCATCCGCCACCGAGCGGAGGAGATCGTCATCAGCGAGATAATTTACAGCTGAACGAACAGGGGCCGCTGCATTTCGCAGCGGCCCCTCAAACATTCTGCATTAAGGATCTCATGAAAAGTTGCGCGATATTCACCGATCCGCAGGCTTTCTCACATATCCGGTTCTTTTAGCCCTGTTTTGCTTCCGGACGACGATGATATAATCGTTTTTTCAAAAGATCCAAAATGGCTAGGTACCCGTATCCGATGCCCAGCAGAAAAACCAAGATGGCAAGGATCCACCAAACGGTGCCCATGAACGGAAGACCACGGGTAAATCCGAATGCGCCGGCGGGACTGCCCCAGTTCAGGAAGAAATAGGGATAGCGAACGCCTTTCAAAAACTCCCATCCGGCCAGATACCCGATGCCTGCATAGATGGCATAGGCAAGGGGCGGCAGCGTGACGAGGGGGATATGACGCTTCTGCAGCGATCCGTACACGCCGGTCACAAAGAAATCGGCAACGGCCGCGACCGGAACGACGACGTGGGTCAGAATGTTCTGCACATTCCACGCATGGGAACCGAGGGTCGGCGCAAGCACGAAGGCAAACACGACGCCCGTCAGGGTGATGGATACGGTCCCCACGAATTGGAGAATGTACCAAATCGTCTTCGGTGGTGTATGCCGAAAAAGCAGCCACAGGCCGACTGCGCAGATCAGCGCGATGGCGATATTCGATTGAATGGTGAAGAACATAAAGACCCGGCTGCCGCCCATAAACGAGCCCCGCCCGGCGGTTGCGGTGCGATAGATGCCGACCGCTGCGGAGAGGATGACGATCAGCTTCAGCAGGACAGACAGATATTTAGCTGTATTGGATGGTTTCATATGCTCCTCAAAACAGCGCGGTCACAACAGAACGGCAGGTTCACCCGACGTATTCTTCCGCCAAAATGCGCTCCACCAGATCCCGCTTTTCGTACAGCACGCAGCCGCCCGCGTGATCCTCCAGCAGGTGCCCGTTTTCACGTAGGGTCACGAACAGCTTGGAATTGAGAGCGTCTTTCAGAGACGTATTTCTGACGTTCACGTCCGAATACGGGGAGAACGGACACGGCTCCGCGCCGCCGTGGGAATTGATGTGGAAAAAGCCCCGTCCTGCCGCGACACAGCCGCCGGAGCTCTTTTCGTCGCCGGGGAAGGACAGATAGACCATCTCTGGGCGCTGTTCCCGCAGCCGCGTCAGCTCCGCCTGCAGATAGTCTCGCTCGGCGTCGCCGGGGGCAAGCTCTTGGCTATCCTCGGTAACCGGCACGAACTCCACAAAGATGACCGCTTTGCAGCCGCGGTCGGACAGCGTCTTTAAGAACGATTCGGAGGTGACCTCCCGGATGTTCTCGGTCGTCACGGTGACGGACGCGCCGTAGATCAGCCCCCGGCGGTGCAGCTCGTCCATGTTTTGCACCAGGCGGTCGTAGATCCCCTCGCCGCGGCGCGCGTCGGTCACGGCCTGCTCGCCCTCGATGCTCATAATCGGGACGAGGTTGCGGCAGCGGTCAAACAGGTCAAAATACCGCTCGTCCATGAAGGTGCCGTTGGTGAAGATCGGGAACAGGATGTTGGAGCGCTTGCCCGCCACCTCGATGATGTCCCGCCGCAGCATGGGTTCGCCGCCTGCGAGCAGGATAAAGCTGATGCCGAGCTCGTCGGCTTCGCTGAAGATCTTGAGCCATTCCTCGCTGGTCAGCTGCTGCACGGGCGCGGCGTCCACGGTGGCGTGGTTGCAGCGGGAATAGCAGCCCGCGCAATGCAGGTTGCACTGGCTTGTGATGCTTGCGATCAGAAACGAGGGAATATGCAGTCCGTTATCCTCAGCCTTCCGGCGTTTTTTCGACGCGGCGGCGGTGGCGGCGGCAAAGCGCAGCATGAATGCGCTCTCCCGCGGATTCTGCAGCGTCGCCTTCAAAAGATCCTTCATGAAGTCCTCAATGCCTTTGGACAGATATGCCTGTAGATCAAACGATTCGCTCATAGTTTCTCCTGTTGTAGATACTCGTTCGCCGGTTTCTCCGCGGCGGAAACCGCAAAGACGCTTGCGTCGCCAAGCTTGGAATGGTATCGTACGGCCGTTCTCACGGCATGGTAAACCGTGATCGTCCCTTCCACAGCGGCTTACACCCGGAAGGACGCGATATACGCCGTATCCGGCGCGGCGGCAATGCCCGGGTCGGCGATCGTCAGCGCAGGGGAGAGCCCGCCCTCCTTGGCGGCCAGTTCAAAGTGCGCCAGCGCGATGCCGAGGTCGATCCTTTGGATATCCCATCCGCCGTCGCTGTAGCCCTTGCTGCGCTTTTCATAAAAATGTACCGTGTTCCCGCATACGACGACGCGCCACGGCTGCTTGTTGACCGCGGACGGCCCAAGGCGAACGGCTTCCAGCGCATCGAAAAGCGTCCCCGCTGCTTCGGGCGAAAGAGGCGTATCGAAGCTGCCGGAAAAGAACAGGGTTTCAAACGGGAGCCGCGCATCCGCCTTGACACCCTTGCGCATAATGGCCTCCCGCATGGACATTTTTTTGGCCGGGTATCCGAGGGGGCTGACGCAGGGCATGACCTCGCCGTCCCGCAAGTCCATGGCCCTTTCAAACGCGGGGCGGTCCATGGTTCCGGCGATCCACGTCGTGCCGATACCCCGCGATTCGGCGAACAGCACGACCTTTTCAAAGGCATAGCCGAAGGCCTCCTCCGCATGGGGAACGCGCGGCATCTTCCCGGCGATAAACGTGTCCGTCCCGACGATGACGGGGCTCTTCAGCCCTTGCCGTTTCGCGTCCAGCAGCTTCCATGTGATGGGAATATCGTAGGGGGTTTCAAGCTTTTCGGCGAAGGAAAGAACCGCCACGGCGTCCTCCGGCGTCAGGGGTGTTTCATCAAAGGTGCGCACGCTGCGCCGCGCGCGGATGCATTCCAATACGTTCATCTGCTTGTCAGTCCTTTCTTTGAGGGCGCCTGTGTGTAGGTTTTCAGTTTCCGGACGAAGAGGAGGAGGACGACGAAGAAGCCCTCGCCTCCCGATCCTTGATCATGTGCTGCAGGGTGACCAGAATGGCTACCACGACAGGCTCCGCTTCCGGCCGATAGATGTCCACACAGTACTTGTCATGGAGGGAAAGGAGCTTTTGCCCGATCACGGCGATAATGCTGCCGTCCGCATCGTAAAGCTGGAAGTTCAAGCCCAGGATGTTGCCCCTGAGCTGCCAGCCCAGGCCCTCGATGTTGGTGATATCCTTGATGATGTGGAAAAACTCGTTGGACAGCTGAAAGGACGTTCCGTCCGCCATGGTGATGAAATGCC
>Ga0310694_10004868_pt1 | contig 12899 bp, 11 predicted proteins | sample 174DNAGHGhighgp2_FD_203884 | JGI IMG/M metagenome (GOLD analysis project Ga0310694, IMG submission 203884) | Sheep rumen microbial communities from Palmerston North, Manawatu-Wanganui, New Zealand - 1742 DNA GHGhigh gp2 (v2) (version 2) | ecosystem: Host-associated > Mammals > Digestive system...
AAAGGCGTCGGCTCGGTATTCGGCACGGCGTGAGATGGCATTGCCCACGGGGTTGAGCAGCAGGTCGATGGGTGAGAACAGCATCGAGAAGGCCACCAGGGCCAGGATGAACGACGGGGCGGTGCCGCCCAGGGCAGCGGGCAGGTCGGGATTGCTTACCAGCAAGGAAAAAATAAACAGGTTGACGGCCACCATCACAATCGAGATAAACATGTTCTTGAACGTGTCGCGGTGCTTGTAGTGCCCGAACTCATGGGCCAGCACGGCGACAATCTCCTCGTTGGTCATCTGGTCTTGCAACGTGTCATAGAGCACGATGCGTTTCTTGGGTCCGAAGCCCGTGAAATAGGCGTTGGCCTTGGTCGAGTGCTTGCTGCCGTCGATGATGTAGATGCCCTTGAACCGCGACCCGAAACTTGCCAGTGCCTCGGTGATGGCGTCGCGCAGTTCGCCCTCGGGCAGCGGCGTCTGCTTGTTGAACAGGGGCACGATCAGGTTGCTGTAGAACATCGAGAAGAAGATGACGAACGCGGCAATCACCAGTGTGGCCAGTATCCAGAACTCCTGCCCGAAGGTCTGGTACAGCCAATATACCACGCCCAGCAGCACGGCACTCAGCACGGTCGAGACGACAAACGACTTGACGGTGTCGAGCCAAAAGGTCTTGTGCGTCGTGCGGTTAAACCCGAAGCGCTCCTCGATGACAAATGTCGAGTAATAGGTGAAAGGCAAGGCAATAACGGTGTTGAACAGGTTGAAAATCAGCAGGAACAGCACCACCTGCAATACAGGCACATCGGTCCACGACTTGCACTGGTTGTCGAGCCAGCCCAGCAGCCCGAAGCCCAGGATTACCAGCGTCAAGGTGAACGAGAAGCAGCGCGCGATGAGCGACACCCGCTTGTTGGTGCGCATGTAGTCCTGCTGCTTGCGGTACTTCTCCTCGTCATACAGCCCCTCCAGCTCGGGCGGCACGGGGTGGGTCATCCACCGCGTGTTGAGCCACGACAGCACGCTGCTCAAGATAAAATCCAGCGTGACAAATGCTATAATCAACAATAACAACGTCTTTGCCATATCTTTCTAATTGAGGTGTTGGTAACTTCTTTTAATTATGCTGCTTTAATTGCTTTGCCTGTTTTAAGAGGGCAAACCTCTCCCAGATTCTTATATGTCCATCCTTGTTCATTGCTTTATTATTTTGGCGTTGCCGTTGAAAGCACAGATTTCGGCGGCAAGATGGTTCATGTTGTGGAAACGACTGTAGTCGGTATCGGCAGGCACATCCTTGACCGCTGCCATGGCATCGAGTTCCCAGGGTGCGAGAATGAGCAGGCTGCCGTTTGCGCAGGCCTCAAACCGCATTCGCTCGGGTTTCCAATAGGCCGTGATGGGTTCCTTCTGGATGTGGATGAGGGGATAACCGTTCTTGAGGCATTCATTTTTCATCATCAGTTCGCCATGTGAGATGCCAGGGGTGACAATCACGGTGGCTCCTTGCATGATGGCGTCCACCCATTGCTGATGCTGCCGCGCATAGTCGGCCGTGTTCTCGAAGGGCTCCCTAGTGACAGGATGCCGACGGTGGCATTGCACTTGTACCTTGCCGGGCCACCGCAGCAAGAAGAGATTGCCAAAGGTGCCGTAGTCGCGCCCTCCAATCTGGACATGCAGGCTGCGCTGCATCATCTGCGGCAAGGCACGGCGCATAATGGCGCGGCGCGGGTTGTCGTGGACGTAGGCAATCATGGCCTGGCGGTGGCGCTGGTCGAGGCACACCGTGTCGTCGTAATTGTCATCGAAAAGCGGTCGCTGCCCCCTGCCCAATAAGGCGTAGCATTTCTGGCGCTGCCGCTTGGACATGGAACGGATGAGCGCGCCCTCGCTATCGCAGAGGCGGGCCTTCTCGCGCAGCCATGCCGGCGCTTGCGGGCCGCTGCAATCGACCGATATCGGTCGATTGATGGAATGGCCGTGCCCCTGTTGCTGCTGCCAGTAACTGGTGCAGGAGGCCTTGAAGGCCTGGATGATATCGCCCAGGCTCCATTGCATGGGCTCCAGCACTTCAATCACGCCATGGAAATGGTCGGGCATGCAGACACAGGCGAGTACCGCCACGCGATTGCCGTGAGCCGCTTGTTTCGCGGGTAAGGTTTCCCACGCCTGCTTCACCGCTTCACCCAGCGGCGAGAGCGCAACCTGGGGGTGCCTGACATCATCGCCCAAGCGTCCAAGCAGCGGCGACCTCTCGCTCACCACCAATGTAATGAGGTAGGTGCCTCTACCATAGTAGTCGTGGCCCGGGTTGCGTGGACGATAGGATGCCTGTATCATTACGATAGGTATTTCTCTTTTAACAGTGACATTGCGTTGTTGATGTCTCAAATACTGTCTATACGGTTTTTGATTTCTCCTGTAATCATTGGCTTGGTGTTATTTCCTTGAACCACAAAGATACACATTATTGCCATAAAGGGCTTACGAAAGGCCCGACATTTTCAAGAAAAACAGAGAACTCATTTTTGGGGACATCTAAAAAAAGGCGCTATGGCTAACTAAAAACCAAAAATGTACTACCTTTGCAACATCGCATGATAAAAATTGAAATGATATGAAAAAGATGAAATTTTGGATGATGGTCGCTATCCTGTTGTGCGGCGTTGGTTATATGATGACTTCGTGCAGCGACAAGGCCAAAACCGAGAAGGAGGGCGAGGACGTGGAAATGGCCGAGGCCCCTCAAGGTGACGGTATTATGGCAGTGATCAACGCATACCTGGTTGACTCGATCGGCTCGCAGTATGCCCCTGGCGAGGTGTGCATTCCCGTTGTGCCTTACCAAGCCGATGAGATGCATAATGACAGCATATCGGTGTGGGGTGACTATTGGGTGTTTAATTACAATGTAGTGGGTGATACCCTGAAGTGTGTGTCGGGTGGAAGCCATGCCGGAAAAATGCTGATTTGCAAGAATGAGAAGGGCGAAGACCAGGTGATGGCATTTGAGCAGGTCGAAGCCGGCCATGGCAATCTGGAAAGCGCCCAGCGCATCTTCGACAAATACTATGATGCCTTCCATAAGGCTAACAGCGATGGGGATTACCGCGAGGAAATGCGCGCCGCTGCCATTGCCGACTATGTGAAGGCCCACAACCTGCCCGTGAAGTACTACCAGGACTACGGCTGGCCCGCCAAAGAAATTCCCACTAAATAGTGCTTCGCACTGATTAGAGATTAGGGATTAAAGATTAGTGAGTTCCCAGCGATAGTAACCATACTTACAACTAAAAACTAAGGACTAAATTCTGACAACTGACAACTGAAAACTGAATCATGAAATACAGCATCATAGCCATCGGCGACGAGTTGCTCATCGGGCAGGTCACCGATACCAATTCGGGCTGGATTGCCCGCCACATGACGCCGCGCGGCTGGGACGTGAACACCGTGCAGGTGGTGCCCGACGATGCCGAGCAGATTGCCCTGGCCATCGACCGTGCCTTTGCCCAAACCGACGTCGTGCTCATGACTGGTGGCCTGGGACCCACCAAGGACGACATCACCAAGCCGACGCTGTGCCGCTACTTTGGCGGCGAGATGGTGCTCGACAAGGACGTGGAGCGCAATGTCTTGGAGGTGATGGAACGCCGCCACCTCAAGATCAACGAGTACACCCGCCTGCAGGCCATGGTGCCCTCGTCGTGCCGCGTGATTCAGAACGAGATGGGTACGGCGCCGCTCATGTGGTTTGAGCGCGACGGCAAGGTGCTGGTGAGTATGCCTGGTGTGCCCTTTGAGCTGCAGGGCATGATGCAGCGTGCCGTGATTCCGCAGCTGTTGGCTCGCTTCAACGACGGCGAGGACATCGAGTTCCGCACCTTTGTCGTGACGGGTATCATCGAGTCGGCCCTGGCGATGCAGCTCGACGAGTTTGAGCGCACCATGCCGCACGGCATCCACCTGGCCTATCTGCCTGAGGGCGGAATCATCCGCCTGAGGCTAACAGGCTCCTCGACCGATGCCCGCCAGATCAACGACGACATGGAACGCCTGTCGCGCCAGCTGCACGAACTCCTGGGCGGCCACATCATTGCCGACGGCGACAAGCGACTGCCCGAAATTCTGGGCGACCGCCTGCGGGAGAAGGGTCTCACCCTCTCCACCGCCGAGAGCTGCACGGGCGGCAACATCGCCCACGAGATTACGAGCATTGCCGGCAGCAGCGACTACTTCAAGGGCGCTGTGGTGAGCTATGCCAACGAGGTGAAGATGCAGCTGCTAGGTGTGAACGAACAGGACATCATCGACCACGGCGTGGTGAGCGAACCCGTCGTGCGCCAGATGGCTGAAGGCGCCTGCCGAGCCCTGGGCACCGACTGCGCCATCGCCACCAGCGGCATCGCAGGCCCTGGAGGAGGCACCCCGACCAAGCCCGTGGGCACCGTGTGGATGGCTGCCAAATGCGGCGACCGCGTCGTTACCCAGGTCAAGCAGTTGCCCGGCGACCGCACCCGCGTCATCACCCGCGCCACCCTCGAGTCCCAACTCCTCCTCCTCTCCCTGCTCAATAGTTAACAGTTAACAGTGAACAGTGAAAAGTGAATAGTTGGGCTTCCGTTGAAAAGATAGAAGTGTAAACTGTTGATGATGAAGAGATATATTATATGGCTGATTGTTGTGATGATGGCAGCTCAAGTGGGGCTGGCATCTGTTGCGCGTGACGATGACGACAAGACGCAGGGCGTGCAGCGCGAGATCAGACGCTTGCACCCTGAGCGTGAACGGGCCAAGGCGATGAAGAAGCTGCGGGAGCAGATGTCGCGCAAGGCCGAGCCCAAGTCTGACCCCTGGGACACCAGCGACGATGTGTGGGGCACGGTGGATCTCCCTCCCGTTGCCACCAAGGACAGTGCTGCTGTTGTGGGCCGCCGTCTGGACGCAATCGGTGAGCAATCCGTTGTGGCCGACGGGGTAGGGCAGCGGCGCATGACTTGGCAAGACGAACCTATCACAGCGGGCGCCGACGACCTGATGCCCTATGTCACCATCGATAACGGCGACTGCCTGTCCAAATATGTCAGCCGCGACGAGACCAGCAACGAGGCCTATTTCGCCTTTTCTTTCCAGGACAGTATTGTGGGGCCGTTGCGACTGTGCGTGCAGTATTGTGGAGCATCACCGCTCAACTATGACCAGGTGATATTTCACATCGACGGCTTTGACTACATCTTTTATCCTGCAGAGCCCAATCAAGGCGTTACTGCCAGCGGCCAGCGCTGGGAGCGGAGTGACGATGTACTGCACCCCGCCTACAAGGACTTGGTCTATGCCCTGTCCCATAGCCACTGGGTGGTCCTCAAACTGGTGGGCTACAACGGTATCTCGAATGCCAAGGTGCTTACCGACGGTCAGCGTGACGACTTTGCCAATGTCCTTGCACTCTATCGGCTGCTGGGCGGAGAATTGTGACAAAAGTCCAAAAAAAACCGAAAAAGCCAGAAAAATCCGGTTTTATGCAACGGATTGCATGACTATTTCCGGCCGTTTGCATGTCTTTTTGCTTATTTTCTTGGGTCAAGTCCTAAAAATCAGTTATCTTTGCGCCGATTTTAAATTTAATGATTGTTTTTAAAAGGTTTAATTTTATGAACGAAGAGAACATTGGAACTTGGGCAGGTCTCGTGTGGAACGCCCTGAATGACGCTAAGAAGGCTCTCCCCAGCAAGGAGTTGCGCAAGGTTGCTAAGCTCAAAGTGAATGAGATGCATTGCGCTCTGGGTTGGCTCGCCAAGGAAGGTAAGCTCAACTTTGCCGAGGGTAAGGATGACATCGAGATTTCGCTCCGCTAATCAGGTGACACAGTACAGCTGAAAAAGGAGAACCCGGTTTTTCATTAGAAATAACTACCTTAAGATAGCAGAGATGGCGTGGATGATTCCATGCCATCTCTGTTAGATAAAACAAGAAGGTCCAAGCAATCACTGCTGAGACCCTCATAATTACTAATACTTGAAAACTATATTTACCCCATAAAAGCTTTCTTTCTAACCCCAATCATCTATTGAAAAGATGAAAGGTTGTCATTTATGACGATGCAAATTAACTAATTATTTCTCTAAGTTGAAACGTTTAAAACTTAAAAAATGTGAAATCCTTTGCGCGTCCGCGCATTTCATGAGAATTGTCAGTTATATCGGCAAAATGAATGACAATCCGTTTTCGGCCATGCTTGCATTTTTTCGGGCAATGGTGTTGCCAGTTCGCAATTATTTAGTATCTTTGCACCCGCTTTGCGACACAAGACAACGCAAGCCGGTCCTATAGCTCAGTTGGTTAGAGCACCTGACTCATAATCAGGGAGTCCTTGGTTCAAGCCCAAGTGGGACCACCGGAATGAACAATCGCCGACGTGTGAGCGCCGGCGATTGTTTGTATTGTTACCTGAGATCAGTTGGCGTAGAGCATGTTGAGGATCTCGTTGAACTGCGACTCGCTCTTGAGTCCGTCGTTCTTGAACATGACGATCTTGTCCATCACGCGGTCCAGATAGTCGATGCTCTCGTTCTTTTCCTTCTTGTTATAGACTTTCCAGTACTTGGTACCCTTGAGGGATTTCTCGAATTTCTTGTACAGGTCGCTGGTCGAGGAAATGTATTTCCAGTGGTTGCCAGCGAGCTGCTTCTTTTCCTTTTCCATGAATTCCTTGAGGTCCTTGGTGTACTCACCGTATTTCTCGACGAGTTCTTTCTTTTTCATGACATCCTTGGTCTCCATGCCCTCAAAGCTGCGCAGTGCTTCCTCGACGTCGCCCTTGTTGTAGGGGTTGTAAAGCACATCGACGATTTCCTGGTCATAGACCAGCTCGTCGCGGGTGGTGAACTTGTCCTTGCGCATCTTGCTCTCGTTCTTGATCTCTTTCTCGAGATTCTTCTTCTGGGACTCAAGGTCCTTGAGCTGAGACTTGAGGTTGTCGATCTTCTCTTCCAGCTCCTTGACGGCCTGTTCTTTTTCCTTGATGTTCTTCTCGTGCTGTTCGATGTCTTTCTCGAGTTGCTGCACGCTCTGGACACTCTGTGCAACGGCTGTGTTGCCAACGGCCGAAATCATGAAAATGGTCAGTGTGATGACCAGCAGATGGAATTTCTTCATAATGTTAAAGACTTATATTTGTTAATCTGGTGGCAAAGGTAATAAATTGTTTTGAATTAAGTAGGGGCATATATAAAGCGAAAGTGCACTTTTTCACAAAAGCACACCATCTTCATAACCAAAATTCAAGTATATATGTTCTTGTTGTTTGTTGCCTGTATTATTGTCTAACTATGATTATCAGAAACTCTATATCTTGTTTTCGAGTGCAAAATTACTAGAAACATTAGTACCCACCAAATTTTTTTATATGTTTTATAGTATGTTTTTTGGATTTTTTTGCGATATATGGTTTGCGGAGGTCAAAAAACAGCGGGATGAGTGGTCATTGGCTCATCCCGCTGGTGTTGATGGGATGCCGGTTATTTCTCGCGGAAGAACAGGTTGATGACTGTTCCGTGCAGGTTCCAGTTCTCGCGAATCTTGTTCTCAAGATAGCGCTTGTAGGGATCCTTGACCCACTGCGGCAGGTTGCAGAAGAAGATAAAGGTAGGCACATGGGCACCCTTGAGCATGGTGATGTACTTGATCTTTATATACTTGCCCTTGACGGCAGGGGGCGGGTAGGCCTGGATAGCGGCCTGCATCACATTGTTGAGTTGCGAGGTGGGAATGGTGATGCGGCGGTTGTTATACACGTCGATGGCCGTTTGCAGCACCTTGTGGATGCGTTGCTTGGTCAGCGCCGATCCAAAGATGATGGGGAAATCGGTGAACGGTGCAAAACGCTCGCGGATGGTGGCCTCGAAGTGGTCGATCGACTGCTGGGTCTTGTTCTGTGCCAAGTCCCACTTGTTGACGAGCACGACGAGTCCCTTGCGGTTCTTCTGGATTATGGAGAAGATGTTGACGTCCTGGGCCTCGATGCCGCGGGTGGCGTCGATGAGCAGGATGCACACGTCGCTGTTCTCGATGGCGCGGATGGAGCGCAACACCGAGTAGTACTCGATGTCCTCGTTGACCTTGTTCTTTTTGCGGATACCGGCGGTGTCAACCAGATAGAAGTCAAAGCCGAACTTGTTGTAGCGCGAGTAGATGCTGTCGCGTGTCGTACCGGCGATGTCGGTGACGATGTTGCGCTGCTCGTCCATGAGCGAGTTGACCAGCGATGACTTGCCGGCATTGGGCCTGCCGACGATGGCAAATCGCGGCAGTTCCTCGTCGATGGATTCCTCGGCCTTGTCGGGCATCTTTTTCACGACCTCGTCGAGGAGGTCACCGGTGCCGTTGCCGTTGGCGGCCGAGATGGAGAACGGCCGTCCGAGACCTAATGCGTAGAACTCGGCTTCGGCATACATGCTCATGTTGTTGTCATCCTTGTTGGCGACAATGATAACAGGCTTTGAGGTGCGGCGCAGGATATCGGCGACGTGGTCGTCGAGATCGGTGATGCCGTTTTTGATGTCCACAACAAACAGGATGACGTCGGCCTCCTCGATGGCCAGATGCACCTGCTTGTTGATTTCTTCCTCAAAGATGTCCTCGCTGTTCACAACCCATCCGCCGGTGTCCACCACCGACATCTCCATGCCGTTCCACTCCATCTTGCCGTACTGGCGGTCGCGAGTGGTGCCGCTGGTGTCGTTGACGATGGCGTCACGCGTCTGGGTCAGACGGTTGAACAGTGTTGACTTGCCCACATTGGGCCTTCCCACGATAGCTACTAATCGTCCCATATTCAGTTTTTAGTTGTCAGTTTTCAGTTGTCAGTTTTCAGATTCGCCTTGATAAGGCGGTTACTCGATGTAGCCGAAGGCGCGCAGCTTGTTCTCCTGGTTGCGCCAGTCCTTCTCGACTTTCACATAGAGTTCCAGGAAGACCTTTTTCTCAAAGAAGGTCTCGATGTCCTTGCGGGCCAGTGTGCCCACGTGCTTGAGTTTTTTGCCCTGGTGGCCGATGATGATCCCCTTCTGGGTGTCCCGCTCGACATAGATTACGGCCATGATGTGGATGGCGGTGTCGCTCTCGTCAAATTTCTCGACGATGACCTGTGTGGCATAGGGCACTTCCTTGTCGTAGGTCATCAGGATTTTCTCTCTCACGATCTCGGTGACAAAGAAGCGGCTGCTGCGGTCGGTCAATGCGTCCTTGCCGAAGTAAGGGGGACTCTCGGGCAACAGTTCGACAATGCGTTTCATGATGTTGTCCACATTGAAGTTCTCCAGTGCGCTGGTGGGGAACACCTCGGCATTGGGCAGCAACTGTTTCCACTGGTCGATGATACGCATCAGGTCATCGTTGCCTTTCAACAGGTCAATCTTGTTGATGACCAGCAGCACGGGCACATTCTCTCGTGCCACTCGGTCCAGGAAATCCTTGTTCTTGGTGGGACTCTCGATGATGTCGGTGACATAGAGCAGCACGTCGGCATCGACAAGCGCTCCTGTCGAGTATTCGAGCATGCTCTGTTGCAGGCGGAACTTGGGCTTGAGCACACCTGGCGTGTCACTGAAGACAATCTGATAGTCCTCGCCGTTGACGATGCCCATGATGCGGTGGCGCGTGGTCTGCGCCTTACTGGTGATGATGGACAGGCGTTCGCCCACCAAGCGGTTGCTCAGTGTCGATTTTCCCACATTGGGATTGCCCACGATATTGACGAATCCTGCTCGATGCATATTGTAGTTTTTGGACTTTAGACCTTAGACCTTAGGGTCTTTGTTGTAGTGATTGTATTCAAGAAGCATCGCTACCCTTTTATGTGATTACACTCGTGAGTAGTGATGCTTCAGGTGATGTGTCCGGGCGCTTTACAGCGACCAGATGAGATACATAGCTCCCCAAGTGAATCCTGCGCCAAAGGCGGTGAGAACCAACTTGTCGCCCTTCTTGAGGCGGTGCTTGTTCTCGTCCAGACACAGGGGGATGCTGGCGGCACTGGTGTTGCCACGCTGCTCGATGTTGACCATCACTTTTTTCTCGTCGATGCCCAGGCGTGCGCCCACGGCCTCGATGATGCGCAGGTTAGCCTGATGGGGGACAAACCAATCGATGTTCTCGTTGGTGAGCCCATTGCGCTTCATGATGTCCTTGCTCGAAGTGAGCATGTCGATAACGGCATGACGATAGACTGCACGGCCTTCCTGATAAACGCAGTGGAAGTTGGCGTCAACAGTCTCGTGGCTGGTGCGCAGTGCCGAGCCACCTGCCTTATAGACCAGATGTTCCAGACCCGAGCCATCCACATGGAAGATGCCATCCATCACGCCGATGTTCTCCTCGGTGGGCTCGAGCAGCATGCAGGCTGCAGCGTCACCAAACAGGGGGCATGTCGCACGGTCGGTGTAATCGACCATGCTCGACATCTTCTCGGCAGATACCACGATGACCTTCTTGTAGATACCTGCGCGGATAAATGCGGTGGCCTCATAAAGACCTACCAGGAATCCTGCGCAAGCGGCCTGGATGTCATAGGCATAGCATTTCTTCTCGATGCCGGTGCCATGGGCAATGATTGATGCCGTCGAGGGGAACCTGTGATCGGGATTGGAGGTGGGGCAAATGAGCAAGTCAATGTCGTTACGGTCGGTGCCGGTCTCCTCAAGGAGCTTATTCACCGCCTGAATGCCCATCCATGATGAGCCGACGGGTTTCTTGAGGATGCGCCTTTCCTTAACACCCACGCGGGTTGTAATCCACTCGTCGTTGGTGTCCACCATCTGCGAGAGCATCTCGTTGTCCAGAATATCATCGGGGATATAAGATGCGATGCCGGTAATCTTTGCGTTCAGCATAAGCTTGAAAGCGTTATAAGAGATATCTTGTGCTATGTTGTTTTAAATTCAATATCCCAAATGAGAATGAATGATGTTACTATTCAGCCCATTCAGGATATCATGTTTGCTTTAATCGTCTGATACACTGCCCATCGGGCAGAGTTCATGCCGATTTAGGCTTCCTCCTTGCCCATCACGTTCTTGCCACGATAGTAACCGCACTCGGGGCATACAGTGTGATAAACATGCCATGCACCACAGTTAGAGCACTGAGCGATGGTCGGAGCCACAGCCACATCGTGGGTGCGGCGCTTAGCGGTACGAGTCTTAGACTGTCTTCTTTTAGGATGTGCCATTTTCTTGTTGTTATTTAAAAGTTATTGTTCTTTCAATTTTTTAAGCGCCTCCCACCTGGGGTCGGTGCCGGTTGTTTCACTCACGTTATCATCGTCATCGGGGACGGCCTCGACGCGATGGCTGTCGAGCATGTCAAGCATGTCGGAGTTGCAATCGTCTTCGCTCTCATGACAATGCGTCATCGGGATGGCCAGCAGCACAGTGTCGCGCACCAGCGGTGCAGTGTCCAGCTCGCGCCAGTCCGATGGCACAATCAGGAGCTCGTCGTTGCTGTCGTCAAGCTCGGTGCCCATCTGCTCCACGTTCAGGCAGTAGTCTACGTCCACCGGCAAATCCAGATCGTCGAGGCATCGGTCACATGCAGTTGTCAATGTGCCGCGGCACGAGATCTCCAGGCGGAAGGTGGTCTCGCTCTTGCGGGTCACATTCATGTTGACATCGACATCGGCGCGCCTCACCTCGTGTTGCTCCTCATTGTTGAAAAAGGACTCGTCCATATGACACTCAATCGCATGCGTGCCAAATGGTAACGTCTTGATTTTCAACTTCAAAGCATCTACCATCTCCTGAAATTTTCGTTAAAGCGCCACAAAGGTATATCAAATTCCGCTAATAATCAACGATTTTCCCATTTTTTTTGAAATTGATAGGTCGATTGAATGAGCGAAATCGTGTGCTGTCAAGACTCCCGCACGGGGAATATCTGGTCGTAGATGAGTTGGGTGCCACCCAAGTGGGAGTGGATGTACTCACCTGCGGTTTTGCCGCACTGCAGTCGCAGGGGCTCATTTTCAAGAAGTGGATCCATCGCCGCCGAGAAGGAGTCGGCATCGTGGATGCTCATGGCACCATCCAGCTCAATCAGGTCGGCTGCTTCCTGGAACTTGTGGTGCTTGGGACCAAAGATGACGGGGATGCCATAGACGGCCGCTTCGTTGATATTGTGGATGCCCGCACCGAATCCGCCGCCGATGTAGGCGGCCTGACCGTAACGGTACAGCGACGAGAGCAACCCGAAGCTGTCGATGATCAGGCAGTCCATGCCCTTGATATTCTGGGGCGTGGCCTCGCTATAGAAGCGGGCGGGACGTGCCAGCTTGGACATGAGCACGTGCAGGCGGTGGCGGTCAAACTCGTGGGGCGCGATGATGAGTTTCATCTCGCGGTGACTGTTGAAGTAGGGGATGACGATGTCCTCGTCGGGAGGCCAGGAACTGCCCATGACCAGCGTGAACTTGGCGTCTTCGACAAACTTGGCGACCAGCGGGAACTCACGGGCTGCGGCACGCACGTCGGCAACGCGGTCAAAACGTGTGTCACCGGCAATCACCACATTCTTTATCCCGATGCCGGCCAGCAGCTCCCGTGATTGCTCATTCTGGACAAACAGCGTGTCAAAGCACTTGAGCATCTTGCGGAACATGCCGCCCCAGGGACGGAAGAAAATCTGCCCCGGACGGAAAATAGCCGAGATGATATAGGTGGGAATGCCGCGACGCTTAAGGGCGCTCAGGTAGTTACCCCAGAACTCGTACTTGACAAAGATGGCCATCGACGGCTTGACGATGTCGAGAAAACGCTTCACATTGTTGGGCATGTCAAACGGCAGATAGACCACGGTGTCCACCATGCTGAAGTTCTTGCGCACCTCGTAACCCGAGGGCGAGAAAAACGACA
>Ga0310694_10004870_pt1 | contig 12897 bp, 29 predicted proteins | sample 174DNAGHGhighgp2_FD_203884 | JGI IMG/M metagenome (GOLD analysis project Ga0310694, IMG submission 203884) | Sheep rumen microbial communities from Palmerston North, Manawatu-Wanganui, New Zealand - 1742 DNA GHGhigh gp2 (v2) (version 2) | ecosystem: Host-associated > Mammals > Digestive system...
GAAGCCCATGAGCCAAGCCTCAGAAACACCGAGCGCCTGGCCGAGTATGAAAAGCTTTCCCTGGTTCGGCTCGACTTTTCCGTTCACATAGAGAGAAATACTCGACTTCCCCATCAAAATGTGATATTTTTCGCAGTACGGAGCAACAAGCCGAACCAAATCGGCCTGTCGCAAATCGCGCATTTCCATTATTTCCCGGAGCCTTCCGGCCGTGTTCGTTACTCTTTCTCGTTTCATTTAATCACCCCCTCTCAATTACAATATAACATACCAATCGGCAAAAATAAATATTGTTTAGTATAAAATTAAACTTTTGATATTGACAAATTAAAGAAAATGTTTTATATTGAACGCAGTTGGTTCAATATTGAACGAAAGGAGGAAGACAAAATGAACGCACCCGAACGCGATTATAGCAAGCTCCGCGGGCGTATTGTTGAAAAATATGGAACCCTCGCGAACTTCGCAAAGGCTATGAACTGGTCAATCCCGACGCAGACGAAAAAGATGTCAAGCCAGGTCCCCTGGAATCAAAACGACATTATCAGCGCATCTTCTTTACTTGACATCGAAACAGAAGAGATCCCAGCTTATTTTTTTACTTATAAAGTTCAAAATTGAACTTATGGAGGACGCGAGAATGTACCCGAAAAGATGGATGACAATAACAGACCTGGTCAAGCAGGGCATTCCGAAGCGGATCCTTTACGAGATCTGCCACACGCCCGGACAGCGGCTTGCGGTTCAGTACGAAAAGGGCGGCAAATGGCACATTGACACAACCAAGCTCGACGAAGAGCTGAAACGGAGGGCAATCTGAATGAGCAGGAAAGACAAAATTCTGACCGGAATCGAAATCATCGCGGCGCTTGCCGTTGTGCTTTTCCTTTTTTCGAAGGTCGAAGAACCGACACCGAAGCGCGCGGAAGATCCGGACGACAAGACCGGGCGCATATACTGGGCCGATCCGGACGCTCCGGACGTCACGGCAGCAATCACGAACACGTTGACGCCAACGCAACTTCCAACGCAAGCGATAATTCCAACGCAAATTCCAACGATTCCAACGCATTTCCCAACAAGCACACCGGAGCCGACAACAACGCCGGAACCGACGCCAGCATCATCGAGAACACAGCCGGTCGAAAGGAAAAATCACAATTTCAAGCCTTACACGAGATACACGGCATACAACCTGAAGAGCTCGCAACAGTACAAGCTGCAGCAGATCGCAAAGACGGCGGAAAACGGAATCAGAGTCGTGACGGATCCGCTCGGGAATGCCCGTTACTGCGTCGCTCTCGGCACGGCCTGGGCCGGAGGACAGCCGAAGCACATCGGGCGCTGCCTTGACGTATACATGGAGAACGGAACAGTCCTGCGCTGCGTGCTTGCGGACGTAAAACGCCAGGAAGACACGGTCGACGGCGCAAACCTTTACGGAAAGACAAACAACGAAGTGCTGGAATTCATTGTCGACGGCGCGAAGATTCCGAAGGAAGTCACAAGAACCGGAAACGTCTCGAACGCTGGCCCTGAGTTCCGCGGAGGCGTTGCGAAAATCGTTGTTTTCGACTTATGGATCGAAGGATTCGGAGGCTGACATGAACCCAAAACTCGCACCGTGCAACGGGTGCCAGGAAAGACACCCGGGATGTCAGACAGACGCCTGCCCGCGCTGGAAAGAATGGCACGAATGGCTGCAGGCCCGGAAAACCGTAATTTTCAAGAAAAGATGGCTCGACACTGCGCTCCGGAAGGTCGGAAGCAGCAAGGGCAAGGAGAAGCGCCCGGCGCGACTTCTGCAGAACAAATCGCACAAGAGGGAGGGAAACCGTGAACGGATGGAAACGAGGATGGACGAGAGTGACCGGATCCGGGAAGAAGTACGGAAACGCGAAGAGTGAAGTCGACGGGGAGATTTTCGACAGCAGAAAAGAAGCCCGGCGTTATATAGAGCTGCAATGGCTCCTGAAGGCCGGCACGATCAAAGATCTTCGGAGGCAGGTCCGGTTCGTTTTGGTACCGGCGCAGCGGGAGCCCGACGAAATAGGACCGAGAGGCGGCAGGAAGCCCGGGAAACTGATCGAAAAAGAAGTGGCCTACATGGCCGACTTCGTATACACGGACACAGACACCGGCGAAACGGTCGTCGAAGACGTAAAAGGTTATAAAGGCGGCGGCGCATACGCAGTCTTCTCACTCAAGAGAAAATTGATGCTGTACGTTCACGGCATACGAATCCGCGAAATATAGGAGGCAGAACATGGCAATCGACTACACGAAAGAAACGAAAAAGGTCATAGAGGAAATGAAGGACGTCAAGAAAACGCTCCGCTATTTTCCAAAAGTTATCACAGAGGACAATCAGAAGCTGCGAGACAACCTGCTCAAAGCATATAAAAACACGCTCGAAAGCGACCTTCTCGACCTTTTGAATGCCCTGCTTGACTGGAACGACGCAGGGAATCAGATCTTCGAGGAAAAGACCGAAACGAAATGTGACCGAGGCATGGCAGCAGGTTTTTCATGCGAAATTTGCGCAGATTATGACTGCGAATCAAACCCGGAGGGCAAAGCATGAGGATATACATCAGCGGCCCGATCAGCGGGCGAGACGCCGGCACGGTAAGGGAAGAGTTCGAAGCGGCGGAGCGAATGATTCTGGAAAGAGGACACGTCCCGATAAACCCCGTCAAAATCGCGGAGAAGCTTCCCCAAAACTCGGAGTGGAAGGACCACATGGCAGCAGACCTTCCGGAGCTTTTTTCCTGCGATGCGATTTATCAGCTCGCCGGATGGAAAAGAAGCCACGGGTGCCAGCTCGAAAACATGGCCGCCATATACGCGAGAATGCCGCGCTATTGCGCACTGGTTCCGGTTCCGTTTGCGAGCCCGAAGCTGGCCGGAATATACAGGAGGAAACAAGAAGATGGACGAAAACGCAGGAAATAGCAAGCAATACTATTGGATCAAGCTCCAGGAAGACTTTTTCCAAAGCAAGGAGATGAAAAAGCTTCGGAAGATCGCCGGAGGGCCGGTCTTTACGCTGATTTATCTCAAGATGCAGCTGCTCGGAATGAAGACAGGCGGCAAGATCTTTTACGACGGCGTCGAGGACACGTTCGTCGAGGAAATCGCCCTCACAATCGACGAGGAACCGGAGAATGTGGCCGCAACGCTGGTCTTCCTCGAAAAGACCGGTCTCGCGAAGAAAATCAGCGATTCCGAGGTCTATTTACCGGAGGTCGAAAAAAACACTGGAAGCGAGACAAAATGGGCGCAATATAAGCGAAACAAGAGGCTTTTGAGTGGACATTGTCCAATACCTGTCCAAATAGCGTCCAACGATTGTCCGACAGAGATAGAGATAGAGAAAGAGAAAGAGATAGAGTTAGAGATAGAGACAGAGTCAGAAAAAGAAGAGAAGAAAAGAGAAGAAGCTGACGCTTCTTCAAAACCCGCGAGAACTAAAGAGCCGAAGCATCAACACGGCGAATATAAGAACGTTTTGCTGACTGACACCGAGTTCGGAAAGCTTCAGGCGGAATTCCCGAACGACTGGCAGCAGCGGATCGAGAAGCTGAGCGCCTACATGAAGAGCACCGGGAAGGTTTACAAAGACCATCTCGCAACGATCCGGAACTGGGCGCGGATGGAAGCAGAAAGAAACGGCGGCGGAACCAGGGCACCGCGACAGGGAAGCGCGGAAGACCTGCGCCGGAGTTACGACCTACTCGCGGAATTTGCAAAGGAGGACAGCAGTGGATGAAATAAAGGCATTTCTCGCAAGATGGAAGAAACACTGCAAGCGCCAGCTTTACTGCGAGCGCTGCGACATTTACGGAGCCTGCCCCATGTGCGGCGAGATTTACTCGGCCTCGGAGCTTACGGAGGACATGATCGACCGGATGGTCGAAACGATAGAAGAAACGGAGGAATAAAGGAATGGGACTCACAAAAGAAGACGCCGGCATGATTGCGCAGGACTACAGGCTGGCGAAGGACAAGGAAGAGCAGATCAAGATCATGTCACAGCTTTACGCAATCAGCACGGCAGAGATCCGCGGGATTCTTTACCGCGCCGGAGAGTATAAGGTCGGAGAGCAGGAAATCCGCCAGGCGCTCGAACGCTTGCAGAAGGGCGGCAAGAACAACAGCCTCGGAGGTTTACGGCTATGGCTCGCAGCCTTTAAGAACTGCACGTCGAAGCAGGCAAAGCGGATCCTTACGGACTACAGAGAAAAGCCCTGGGCGGAGCCCATACCGGACGAAGATTTCCGGAAGGCACTGGAGAAGAAGGACGAAGACGAAATCGAAATCATCATGGCAGCAGGACCGGAGCCTGAGCCGGAGAAACCGGCGGAAAAGACGGACGTCGAGCCGAGATTCAGCGCAGAAGAGCAGAAACTGATCATTTACGGGCTGACAAGGCTCTACTGTGAAAAAGACCAAGAATGGCGGAAAATGAAAGAAAACGCGGACGAGAAGAAGCGGAAGCTGGAAGAGGCCGAAGCCGAATATAAAGCCGCTAAAGAGGCGGAAGACCTGGCAGCAGCCTCGATGGCCGATCTTGAAGCCCTGATCGGCAGGATTCAGGCAGAGGAACCGGAACAGAAGGCAGACGACCTGAGCGAGCAGCTCTGGGCGGAGTTATCGGGCGAAAAATAGGAGGTTTACATCATGGCAAAATTGAAGCTCACGGCGGAGAACGCCGGTCAGGAAAGAATCCTGAAATATCTTGAAGAGAACGCAAGCGACGTGCTGGCCGAGAAAATAAACGGCGGCAACAAGACAATGGCGGGCTGCTGGACTTACATCGTAAGCAGTGCCCGGAGCCTTGCAAAGAACAACTGCGCATGCGTCGAGGACGCAGAAGTTTACGGGTGGGCCGTTCACTACTTCGAGGAAGACGACCTCAGCAAAGAGAAGCCGGCACCGGCGCAGAAGACCGAAGAAGTGGATCCCAGGATTCACGAAAGATACATGAAGACACTCGAAGAGAGGGAGAAGAAGCTCGAGGAAGAGCAGAAGAAGGCAAAGGAGGAAAAAGCCCGCAAGGAGCAGGAGAAGATGGAAGAGCTCCGGAAGAGGAACGAGGAACGCGAGGAAAAGGCCAGGAAGAAGCTCGAGGAAGAACGGCGGAAGAAGGAAGGCGGCATCGAAGGCCAGCTGAGCCTGTTCGACCTGTTAGGAGGCGAGTGACATGTGCATGAGAGACCACGAGATCCCGAGAGAATACTGCCCGATCATTCCGCTGAAGGAGATGCGGACACCGGCGGCGGTCAGGAAATACGCCGACCGTCACGCGACCTGCAACACGAAATGGATGGTATGGCTTCAGGAACACCACGGGACGCTGCTCGCCAGGACATTTGCGGCGAAGCGGACCAGAAAAGAAGGACTGCAGCTGTTCGAGTGCATGAGAGAGGTTCCCGGGTGCAGCCTATTTCTGCAGCGGAACATGTGGATGACCTACATGGTAGGATGGCAGTGCTGGTTCCCAGCACCGAACGAAATTGCTGACTGCGAATGGCGGAGCGTTGAAGTGAAGAAACGGCCGGGAGTTTTCCTCGAGATCATAAACCCGGAAGCCGTGAAAGAATGTTTCACGTTTCAATACTGCGGATGGCAGAAGGACAGCGACATCGAGCTGCTCGACTACCTGCATTTGTGGCTCGAGAATCCCGGAGTGGAATACTTCGCGAAGATCGGGCTCCGGCCGAAGGCGACGCTGGTCAAAAAGGCCACAAAGGACGGAAACTTCCGCAAATGGCTCCGGAGCTTGACGAAGGAACAGATCCTCCAGGCGAACCTGTATGGACCGTCGGCAACAATCGAGGCATACAGGACGCATGACAACATCATCAGCTGCAGCGACCGGCTCACAGATCAGAGACGCCTGCGCCGGGAGATTTTACGGCACGCAAAGGCGGTCCTGCAGGCAGGCTGGAGCGCGGAAAAGGTCCGCGACTATCTGCAGGAGTACGCAAAGAGAAACGACAGGGACGCACGGTCATATTACAGAATGCTTCCCGATCTCGGGACTTACGGCGACTACATAAGCGCGGTCGAATACTTACGGCTCGACCTTCACGACACGAAAGTCGCGTTTCCTTACGACCTGCAGCGCATGCACGACCTCCGGATCAATCAGATGCGGAGCATGAGGGCGGCGGAGGACCGGAAGCAGAAACTGGAGCTGACCGCACGGTTCCGGGAACGGGCAAAAGAGCTCAAACGGTTCGAAAGAACGGCCGGCGCATTCTGCATCGTAATTCCGAACGTCCGGCAGGACCTGGTCAAAGAGGGAAACGCCCTTCATCACTGCGTCGGCGTTATGGGCTACGACCTGAAGATGGCCGACGGGAAGACCTTTATCGCATTTTTACGCAAGGCAGGGGCGAAAACGGTTCCTTTTGTTACGATCGAATACAGCCTGACCTCGAAAAAGATCCTGCAGATCTACGGAGACCACGACAGCAAGCCGGAGGCGGAAGTCATTAAATTCGCGAACGAATGGGCTGACAACGTGACCAAGCGCCTGAAGGCGGCCGAGGCCAGGGCAAGGAAGAAGGCGGAACAGGAAGCCCTGCAGAAGATCCTCGATCCGTTAAAAACGGTTTACAAGGCCGGCGAAGAGCCGAGAAGGGAGGCGACAGCATGAGAGTGGCAATTTGCGAACGTTGCGAACATTATGCAAGAAAAAGATGGAGCCACGCGCACACAGGCGCATCAGGAAGGCGCGTCGGATTTACGCACGCATACGGTTATTGCAAAAAGGCTGAGAAAAGATGTTCAGAAGTCAAGGCCTGTCCGAAATTTGCAGAAGAGAATCCGAAGCTTTTGGAAGAATGGAGGCAGACGCAGTGAACATCTACTGGTGCAACCCGGAAAAGCAGAGACCTTTCTGCAAGAAGCCGGAGCGGTTCTGCGGCAGATACTGCACGATGACATTCAACCAGAACTATTCAACCGGAGAACCGCCGCTCACGCCGGAAGAAGTCGATGCGGAGAACGAACGGATCCGGGAGCTTTACGAGGCAGACAGAAAAAAGAAGGCAGAAATGGCAGCAGGAGGAAACGGAAATGGATGACAAGCACAGGAGCGAGAAGCTGGACGTCCTGATCGGGAACCGAGTCGACATCACGTTCAGAGACGGAGAGAGACTGACCGGCGTGCTCGGATATGACGACCTTTACAGAATCGGCATGTATTACATACAGACCTGGCGCGGGACAATCTACTTCAGAAAAAGCCATGTGGCGAGGATTCGCGAGGAAGGAGGCACAAAATGATTTTAATTGCTGTTTTCGTTTTGATTTTTCAGGCAATGACGCTGGCCGGCGTTTTGACGCTGATGGAGGAAAAGGACCGGAAGGCAGGCGAAAAGCGAAACCCCAACGTTTACAGGAAAATGAGCGAGCCGGAAGCGCGGCGGATCCTTCGGGACCTTGCGAACGAGATGACGACAACCGCAGAAGAGACCGCAGCAATCGACACGGCACTCGCGGCCGAATGGAACAATAAAGCCGAGTTTTCCAGGGCACCGCTTTCTGACTTAATAGAGAACGGGCAGACGCACAAACGCCGCGAAGGAATCCGGATTCCGGATGGAGAAAGAAGACCAGGTCGAAGATCAGCTGACGTTTGAAGACCTTGTGAAGGAATAAAGGAGGCAGAAAATGGAAATGTATCAGGATGGAGTGCCGGTCATGATTCTCCCGGAGACCGCAAAATGCGACCTTGCGGGAATAAGTCCTCTCGACGTCCGAGAGTGCCCGATCGGCAATGTATATTGCTGTGGCGATTGTGAGTTTTACACGGAGGAAAACGGAGGAAAAGAGCATGGGACTACATGACGGCTTCGTCGGGAAGCTAAAAGAGACCATAAAGGCGGAATCCGCGAACGGGTACAAAGGAATGATAAAAGTATTTGACCGAGGATTCGAAAAACGTTTCGAGCTTTTTATTTTTGATTTTCACGGACACGAGGTCCTGCATTCATACGCCGCAAACATAAAGACGAAAGAAGAGCTGCAGGAGCATCTCGACACTTTCCCGGAGTTTTTACGGATTTTAGGACCAGGAGGCAAAAAATGATTGATTTTATAAAACGGATCCTGCAGCAGGGAACAGAAGCAGCCGCAGAGCTAATCATCGCAGTCCTGGTTCTTGTTTGGTACATAAGGCATATAATAAACGGAGGCGCGCAATGACAACGAAAAAAGAAACTAAAAAGCAGGAATTGAAGCCCTGCCCGTTTTGCGGAGGAAAAGCAGTCATACAGAACATGGGATATCCGCACTATATATATTGCAGCAGCTGCGGCGCGAAAGTACACGGGCACGTCATAGGCGCCAGGGAAGGCAAAAAGGCGTCAATCGAAGCATGGAACCGCAGAGCCGGAGAAAAAGAACCGGAGGAAGCAGCAAAAGCGAGCCAGAGCACGAAGAAAAGCTGGACGGCAGAAGAGATCCAAAAAGCCGCGGATCTTTTGAAAGAACGGTTCCTGCAAAACGCTGATTTTTTATTTTGCAGCCCGGAGGACGAGGCAGACATCGAGAAAAAGGTCGGGTACCGTTTCAACGTAAAAGGCATGCAGGGAATCCCGCCGGGGAGAATATACCTGGTCGACAGAAAAGAGATGGAGAGATGGTGGCCGTCCAGCAGAGCAGAACAGGAGGACGAAACATGAACCGGGCGGAATTTGCAACAATCGCCGCGGCAATGCGGAACTACTACCCGAAGGAAATGCTCTTCACAACGCCTGAGATGATCGCCCTCTGGTATGAAGCCCTTGAAGATCTGAGCGCGAAATCGGTCGAGAGCACGCTCCGGGAATGGGTGAAGACGCACAACTGGAGTCCGAAGATCGCAGAGATCCGGCAGCTGGCAGCAGCACAGACAGAAGGAAGAATCACAGACCTGAACAAAGCAGCCGAGCTCGGCAGGGCAATCGAGGCGCGAGGATTCGAAGACGCGGTCGAACGGTTCCTGCAGACGGAAAGACCGGGGAGCCTGAGAACGGCAGTCCTGCAGGCGGCGGAACAAAGGAAGAGAATCGAGGAAAGGAGCGAGGAAGAATGAAAGGATTATTTATACCGGGAATCACGGCTGAAATGTTTAGAAACGGATGCCTAGAAAGTATCGAAGAATTGATGGCAGAAGGAGAGTTCTATGATATTGACTATCCCGAAACCCAGGAGAAAAAGGGAATATGGATCGTGGAAACGGACTGCGAAGGAAAGACAAGAACAATCAAGTGTCCGTTTTGCGGATGGAAAAGCGGGCAATATCAGTGGAAGGATGAAAAATTTTGCGCAGGATGCGGAAAAGCGATGGAGGTAAGAGATATATGGTCCTTGAGAGAATCGCTATCATAACGCTGGCCATATTTGCGGCAATCGGGATATATTACATCGTCCTGTCATTTGTTGAGATTGCAAGGCAACGCCGGGAGCTTAGGAGACAGGAAGAAAGCACCTGGAACAAATTTCTTGAATTCATAGAGACAGCTGCACGCCTGGCAGAAGAACGGAAGAAAAACGACCAAGATGGCAGCAGGACCGAGAAGGAGGCTCCGGATGAACATTGAGCAAATTATCAACGAAGCGGCGGACCGTGCTGCGAAGCGAACAATAGCCGAGCTGCGGAAGAGAGGACTGCTTCGGGAGAACAGCTACTACAAGCGGACCGAGACGCTGCTTCGAATGTACGGCGAAAACAACGTAAACGGCGAACAGGCCGCAGCCGTTGAGCGCGCCCTGGCAGAAATAAGCGGCGAGACATACGCCGAAGCCGTGCAGCTGTACTACTTCGCCGGGAAGACGAACACCGAGGTCGCCGAGATGATCCACACGAGCGAAAGGACGGCGGCGAGAGGCCGGCAAAGGCTCGTTCAGAAGCTGAGCGCAAAGCTCGGAAAATTATGACCAACTTGTCGCATTTTGTCGCAGCGACAAATCACTGACACCCAGCGAGCCCTTATTTTATAAGGCTTTGCCGGGTGTTTGTTTTGCCCGAAAATATTGTCCTTGTGTGGCGGACATTTTTGCTTTTACAATTATAGTGACAAAGAAGTGAAGGGAGAAGGTAACCATGACATTTGCAGAATACATCAGACCGGAGCTTTTAATTTTGGTGCCCGTGCTTTATGTGCTGGGCGCAATCATCAAAGACAGCGCTGCCATACAGAACAGATGGATCCCGGCCATTTTGGGCGGAGTCGGAATCGCGTTGTCTTTGCTTTATGTTTTGGGGACAGGGGACTTTTCAGCGACCGGAGTTTTTACGGCAATCACGCAGGGGATCCTCGTCGCCGGCGCTGCAGTTTACACGAACGAGCTGATCGTTCAGCTGATCAAGAAGCCGGAGGACGAGAACAATGGACAGTGAAATAATCGTTGCAATCTGCGGCTTTTTAGGATCAGCGCTCGCTTCCCTCTCAGGCTTTAAGCTCGCCATATGGCGAATCGGAAAACTTGAAGAAAAGGTCGACAAACACAACAACGTAATCCAGCGGACATTCGTCCTCGAGGAACAGATCAAGGTCGCAAACCACAGGCTCGACGACCTTGAGAGACACGAAGAGCAGCGCAGATCGAAATGACACAAACGGTAAATATTGAGATTGAAAATACATCGAACGCAGGCGCAGCAAACCCGCGGAAATATTAGCGAATATGCGCACTGCAACGCAAAAAGGGAGTGAAGGCATGGAACCGAAAGAACGGTCAACCGCCTATGAAAAACTAATAAAACCGAGGCTTGCAGAAGTCGAAAAGATGGCCGAATCCATGACGGAGGTCGCGCTGGCAAACGCGATCGGAGTCGGCAAGGCTTCTCTCTCGAAGTACAAGGCGAAACACCCGGAGCTGAAGGAAGCTCTCGACAGGGCCCGAAAGAAGCGGGCCTCGAATTATGAGAAGCTCGTTCAGCCAAAGCTTAAAGAAATAGCAGTCATGAATCAGACCATGAGCGAGAGACAGATTGCATACGAGCTCGGCGTTTCGCTTACGTCGTTTAACGAGTACAAGGTTCTGCACGAAGAGCTCCGGGACGCACTGCAGAGAGGACGCGACGAGCTTGTCCGCAAGGTCAAGGAGTCAATGGTCAAGAGCGCAAACGGATATTATTACACCGAGACAGACGAGAGCGAGGACGGAGTAACAAACAAGCGTAAACGCTGGGCGAAGCCGGACGTCGTTGCGCAGCACCTGCTTCTCAAGAATTACGATCCTGAATGGCACAATGACGACCATGAGACGATGGAGCTGAAGAAGAAACAGGTCGAGATTGCCAAACAGAAAGCTGACGACCTGACATGGTAACAGGAGGAACACAAAATGATTATTCCGAAAATCATCCCGGGGAAGACGGCGGAAGGCTTGATCGAATACACGACCGCAATGCTCGGACAGGCTTACTGGATGGGAACCTTCGGACAGACGGCGACGCAGGCACTGCTCAACTATGAGCGCGGCCGCTTCCCGAACAGCTACAAGGCGACAGACTTCGAGACGCAGTTCGGGCAGAGAGTTCACGACTGCGGCGGACTTGTTAAAGGTTATATGTGGAGCGCGACACCGACGTCAGCTCCGGTTTACAACGGATCCCAGGACTGCGATCCGCGACTGTTTTTCGAGAACAGCAAGATAAAAGGCGAAATCAATCACGCGACATTCGCAAAGACGGCGAAGCGCGGCGTTTTGGTTTACACCGGAAACCTGGATCACGTCGGAGTTTGGACCGGCGAAAAGATCCACGAGGCGAAAGGGCACGCTTACGGAGTGGTCGCATCACCGCTCACGACACGGTTCAAGCTCTGGAGCGAATGCCCGTTCATTGAATATCCGGCATCGCCCGAGCCGGCGCCGGTTCCTGCAGGAAAAATCCTGATCGACGAGCCGCCGATGATTCGGAGAGGAAGCAAAGGGAAGGCCGTCGCCGTATTCCAGCAGATCGTCGGAACGGATCCCGACGGAGACTTCGGACCGAAGACAGAAGCTGCGGCGAAAGCGCTGCAGAAGTCCGCGGGAATTGAAGTCGACGGAATCGTCGGCCCGATCACATGGGCGGCCGCACTGAATACGCTTTAATCGACTTGCCATGATAAACCAACGAGGCGCGACTCCCTGCAGGCCGACGCGGCCTGCAGCGGTTCCGCGTTGAAGGGAGACGCAAGTGTTCACGCTTGAAACGTTTTACAAAAGCAAAGAGTGGGAAGCATTCAGGCAGGTCATCATCGCAGAGAGAACGCAGCCGGACGGTTACGTCTACGACGAGGAAACCGGAAAGCCGATCATAAAACCTTACGACTTGATTCTGCACCACAAGGAGCCGCTGACGGAAGACAACGTAAACGACGCCACAATCGCATTCAATCCGGACAACATCGAGGTCGTATCGCACAGGACACACAACCGGATCCACGACAGACTCGGCATGGCACGTCGGCAGGTGTTCCTGGTTTACGGTCCGCCGCTTGCAGGAAAAACAACATGGGTGCAGGCATCGAAGAGCGACGGCGATCTTGTAATTGATATGGACAACCTTTGGCAGGCCGTGACAGGGCTGCCGAGATATACGAAGCCGCCGAAGCTTCGCTCGATTGTTTTCAGACTGAGAGACAACCTGATCGACGCGGTAAAGTATCGGTTCGGCAAATGGACGAACGCATATATCATAGGCGGCTACCCGAACACCGGAGAGCGCGAGCGACTTGCACAGGAACTGCAGGCGACACCGGTCTTCATCCAGGCGCCCGAGGAAGAGTGCATGCGCCGGCTGGCAGAAACGGAAGACCGGGATCACGACGAATGGGCCGCTTATATTATCGACTGGTTCCAAAGATACACCCCCCCGGTCGTTTGATTTTCAGGCCTTCGGGGGAC
>Ga0310694_10004871_pt1 | contig 12895 bp, 11 predicted proteins | sample 174DNAGHGhighgp2_FD_203884 | JGI IMG/M metagenome (GOLD analysis project Ga0310694, IMG submission 203884) | Sheep rumen microbial communities from Palmerston North, Manawatu-Wanganui, New Zealand - 1742 DNA GHGhigh gp2 (v2) (version 2) | ecosystem: Host-associated > Mammals > Digestive system...
TTGATACGGCTGATGATCATTGCGGCGTCTTTGCCCAGACCGTTCAGGATGCAGCGCAGCGGGTTCTTACGAACCTTGTTAGCCATCTCGGCAATCTTGATGGCACCCTCGGCAGCAGCGAACGACTCGTGGCCTGCCAGGAAGGCGAAGCACTGGGTCTCCTCGCGGAGCAGACGGGCGGCCAGGTTACCGTGACCTATACCTACCTTGCGGTCGTCAGCCACAGAGCCGGGGATACAGAATGCCTGCAGACCGATACCGATAGCCTCGGCAGCATCAGCGGCGTTCTTGCAACCTTTCTTCAGGGCGATAGCCGTGCCTACAACATAAGCCCACTTGGCGTTCTCGAAGCAGATACGCTGTGTCTCCTCGCAGGTCAGATAAGGATCGAGGCCGTATTGTTCGCAGATCTGGTTAGCCTCCTCGATGGATGCTATACCGTTAGCGTTCAGAGCGGCGAGAATCTGTTTCTCGCGGCGGTCTTGCGACTCAAATTTTACTTCACGAATCATAGTCTCTCCTCCTTAGTTTTTGCGTGGGTCAATTGATTTAACAGCGCCTTGCTCCTTCGTGGTGCGGCCGTAGGTTCCGGTAACGGACTTCAGAGCCTCGTCAGCAGGCACACCTTTCTTTACGGCGTCCATGAACTTGCCCATGTGTACGTACTCGTAGCCACAAACCTCATTGTCCTCGTCAAGGAACTCCTTGGTGATATAGCCTTCGGTGAGTTGCAGGTAACGAACGCCCTTAGCCTTGGTGGAGTAGAGCGTACCGCACTGCGATACCAAACCTTTGCCGAGGTCTTCCAGACCTGCACCGATAGTCAGACCGCCCTCGCTGAAGGCAGACTGTGTACGGCCATAAACGATCTGCAGGAACAACTCGCGCATAGCGGTGTTGATAGCGTCGCATACGAGGTCGGTGTTCAACGCCTCGAGGATAGTTTTGCCCGGCAGGATCTCGGCAGCCATAGCAGCCGAGTGGGTCATACCCGAGCAACCGATGGTCTCAACGAGGGCTTCCTCGATGATACCGTTCTTCACGTTCAGACTGAGTTTGCACGCGCCCTGTTGGGGTGCGCACCAGCCGATACCGTGCGTCATACCCGAGATGTCCTTGATCTCGGTTGCCTTAACCCATTTGCCCTCTTCGGGGATAGGGGCAGGACCGTGCTTCGGACCCTTGGCTACTACGCACATTTCTTGTACTTCTTTCGAGTAAATCATGTGGATAAATATTGATTGTTAAAGATTAAATTGTCAGATTTTCGGCACACAAGCACCACTTGATGCCTATATACCAAATTACGGCACAAAGGTACGAAAAAAAATGCACATTTGCAAATTTTTGGCTACTTTTTTGAAAAATAAATTGCAATGGTGCTTTTTCCTGCCCCGTAAACGTCAATTGTACCGCTCAATCGGCACGATATGACAGCAGCACGATTACAGATGGACGCGCAGCAGCAGATGGATATCCGAGCGGGTGAGTGAGCGTGCCGACGATTGCGGGCGTGCTATCCACGACGGGTGATAAACAGTCTGGCTGACACGCAGATAGAGCGAGAGCATGCGGGAGATATTGTACCGGGCATTCATGTACCAGCGTCCGCCCAACCCGTAGGTAGCCGGAATAGAAAACGCATACAGTACATCATTCTCGTAGGTATAGATGCGATTGTTCCAGTTGCGGATATCGAACCCCTGCAGACGCAGTTGCAGCACCATAGGTATGGCACGGACATGATACTCTATATCCTGGCATACACTCACTCCCCAGGTGAGTGCCGGCGTTTGCGTGGCGTTCTGCACGAGCGACAGGTCGGCACGCGAGCGAAAACGCCAACCGTCAGCAGGACAGATAACCTCCAAGCGGGCACGATGCGTGCGCAGATCGCCCTTGCTGCGGCTACGCAGTTGCAGCATAGCGGAGCAATACCTGCCCAGATAATCCGCCTGGCCTGACACGTCATAACCAAGCGTTCCTGACCGGCGTATGCCGTACTTGGGTCCGGCAAAGCGGAACACATCGCCATAGGCAGACAGACGCCAACGCCTCAGTCCCTTGTACTCCACACCTATATACCCGCCATGTTCATCACCGAGGCGTGAGGTCTCACTCAATGCGTAGCCGTAGCGGTTGTCGAACGTGGGCGAGTAGTAGCGATACATGGCTACTATCCCCAGATCGGAAAGCGGAGTGAGCCGTACACCGGCTATACCGCCTACGCCCCACCGGCTGTTCTCAGCCGCAGCCAGTTCGGCAAACACGTACACCCAACGCCACGAGTAGCGCACATCGGCACCTGCCACCAACTGGTGCCTACCGCGAAAATATGCCTGATTATAGTACGTATTACGCACCGGCAGCGAATCGGAGTACAGATGTTCCATCACGGTTACCCCTACACGCAGGTGACTGAAGTTGGCACTGACGTTAGCGCCTATGGCGTGATGCCAGACCTTGTTGCTATCCACCGAGTACCAGGCGCTGACCTCGGTATGTCTGCCGGCAGTGAACGTAGCACCTATACCCTGATAGCGCTCGCTGCCTGCCGACGACACCTTGCTGAGTCCCTGCCGTCCGCTGCCCGTAAGCATCACACGGCTGCTCTTGCCTGTGTGGAAGAATTGGTTGGTGACCAGGCCTTGCCCGAAGCGCACCTGATAACAACCGCCCACCAAACGCTTGAGGTGACCTATATTGCTCAGTTGCACATATCCGCCGTACTGCAGGTCGTGCCAGCCTCCGGCTTGCGGCCTGCGAAGTGTCACGCCGGCTGCAATCTGCCGCTTGAACTGATAGCCGTACTTGGCTTGAACGTACACGGGGTCGGAACCCTCGTAACCCTCGATGTTTCTGGCATCGGTTCGCAAACTGATGTCATGCCTGCCGTAGGCGACCAACTCACGCGGATAGACAGGCTCGGGCTGCGGTTCACCTACCTGCACGAACGGCAACAGGTTGCGTATCTCATAATCCTTCAGCCCGCTGACGAGTTGCAGTTCGTACAGGCTCTGCATGGGCAGGTCATTAACCTTGAGCAGTATATTGCCTATCTGCGACTCGCTCAGAAACGGCAGTTCAGCCAATGCGTCGTAACTGCCTTCGTTGAGCGGAACGGGGTGTGCCATCAGCGAGAGCAGTTCATCCGACAGCGACTCAAAATCCTGGGTACTGCCCTCGGCAGCATCCTCGGTGATCTGCGAATAGATATCCTCGAGTATCCCGGCAATAGGCACATCGGGTACAGTGCTGTCGCTGTGGTCGGGTATATCCAATACTATAGGCAGGTGATCGGAGTAGCCCTCCGGCTGATAACTGTAACCGACATAGGTGCGGCACGGCTTATAACCCGTAAACGGTTCATCCGTAGTCTGCAGCCACGATGTGTCATAAACGAATGCCTGCACCGTATCCGCCAACGCCGCTGATACATAAAACTGGTCGATACAACTCCACACGCCCTGATACTTATAGGTGCCTATACCTTTCTGCTCGGCGGAGAGCATGAGGTTGGTCATACCGGGCAGATCGTTCTGTGGCGCACTGTTCATATCGCCCATAACCACTATCCTTGCACGTGGCGCATGGGCTGACACACTATCGATATGAGCAGCGATCACCTGCTTGGTTCTCAGGCGCAGAGATACACGCGCAGCACCGCCCAACTGACTGGGCAGGTGGCACAGATACACATGCAGGGTGTCGCCCTCGGGCATAGTACCGGATACGTACAAGATGTCACGCGTCGGGCGTTCACCATCATACGTGGGAACACGCAGCGGACAGGCATGAAAGATGCGGAACATATCGGTACGGTACAGCAGTGCCACATCTATACCTCGCGGATCCGAACTGTCGAAATGCACATAGGAGTACGGCAGGGCTTTGAGGTTCTGCCTGCACAGGTCACGCACACAGCGCTCGTTCTCCACCTCGCATAACCCAACCAGCGCAACGCCTGTCCAACCGCCAATGTTGACAATCGTACGGGCTATACGCTCACGCTTGGCATAGTAGCGTGCCGGAGTCCAGCAACGCAGACCTTCAGCAGTGAACTCGCTATCGTCGTACGTGCTGTCACGTGTGCAATCAAAAAGGTTCTCGACATTGTACGACACAATGCGAAAACCATATACTTGCGATAAACCGACTATCAGCAACACAGCAATATATCCCCAACGACTGAACATAAGCCGGATAGCGGGTGGGCGAGATGATGATCAGGCTAACATTTGCATGGCGCGTTGCAGTGCAGCGATGAACAGGTCGATATCCTCACGGGTGTTATATAACCCGAACGAGAGCCTAAGTGTGCCGGGTACACCAAGATGATTGATGAGCGGTTCGGCGCAGTGGTGTCCGGTACGTACGGCAACGCCCTGATGGTCGAGAAGCGTACCGAGGTCGAAAGAATGGATAAGTGTGCCCTGCGGGGTATAGACATTGAGCGAAATAACGCCTGCCTTGGGTTGGCTACCGGCATAGATATGTACACCGGGAATGCGCGCGAGAGATTCTTCAGCATAATCGGCGAGGTCCTGCTCGTGCGGCAAGATCCGCTGCCATCCGCAATCCAGGATATACTGTACGGCAACGCCCCAGGCATAGGCTCCGACATAATCGGGTGTACCTGCCTCGAAGCGGTAAGGGAGCGTGTTGTAGGTGGTGCCTGACCAGCGGACATGTTCGATCATCTCTCCGCCACCCTGATACGGCGGCAACTGCTCAAGCCAATGCTGCTTGCCATAGAGCAGCCCTATGCCGGTAGGACCGTACATCTTATGTGCAGAGCAGGCAAAGAAATCGCAATCAAGATCCGAAACATTGACAGGCAAATGCGGTGCAGACTGTGCACCATCGATACAGACAGGTACGCCTTGGGCGTGCGCCAGACGGATGATCTCCTGAACGGGGTTGATGATCCCCAGCACGTTGCTTACGTGTGCTACACTGACGAGCTTGGTGCGTGGCGAGAGCAGGGAGCGGAACGCATCGGTATTGAGTGTGAGATCGTCGCGCAGAGGTATGACCTTGAGTACTGCCTGCTTGCGCTGACAGAGCATCTGCCAGGGAACGATGTTCGAATGGTGCTCAAGAGCGGAGACGATAATCTCGTCACCCTGACTGATGAATGCCTCGCCAAAACAAAACGCGAGCATGTTAATCGCCTCGGTGGTACCGCGGGTGAAAAGAACCTCTGCAGGTGCCGCAGCGCCTATGAACTGCGCCAGAGCGGCACGCGCCTGTTCGTGTTTGGCGGTAGCAAGCTGGCTGAGGTGATGCGTGCCACGGTGGATATTCGCATTCCAGGTGGTATAAGCCTCGGTGACAGCATCAATAACAACTTGCGGCTTTTGCGAAGTAGCGGCGTTATCGAGATACACGAGCGGTCGGTTGTGTACCTGTCGGGCAAGTATGGGGAAGTCAGAACGGTTCATTGCGTTGGTAGGTTATGCAACCTGAAGAGGTTGCTGCTATGGTTTGTAATAACTGTCGCGCAGGATAGCTTCGGCATCGTGGTTGGCTATGAGTTGCTGCAGAGTGACTTCGGGGTGGTGCAACATAAAACTCTCGGCTATACGCCAGCCTATCCATGTGCCGATACGCGGCGGCGCCTCCTGAGATATCTCGGCGGTGAACGGTGCGTCGTTGAGGTAGGAGGTGAGCAGTAACTGTTCGGTCTTGAACAGATCACGCTTATCCATTATACGATTCCACACCTGCCGTTCGTTGCGCTCGCACCACTGCCATTGTTCGCGCGTGTAACCCATGATCTCATAGGGTGGCAAATCGATGAGTGTGGAGCAGACATACATAAGTTTGCCGCGGTAGATCATATTGTCAATCAGCCGGCTTTTGGCACCGGAATAAGGGAAAGTGGCAAACAGCCAGGCACTGACCAGATCGGTGGCGAGGCACGACGGACGCATAGTCTGCTTCTGGTAGTTGTAAACGACCTGATTGTAGTAGGGATAATCGCTGCCGAGGTACATATCCAGCCCGACCGCCATATCGGTATTGTCGAGGAAGAGTACGGAAGCATTGAATCCGCTGACAAAAGTGTATATCTGCGGCACGCGGATGTCGGGGTAGAGATAGGCTATTCGTGTGAAGGCTGTGGACAGTTCGCGCTGCACGGGACGCATATCGGCAAAGGTCTGCAGCACAAAGCGGTTGGTATGTTCAAAGCCGTAGGTAGTGTCATGGATGAACAGCGGCAGGGCATCGATGAGATAGGCTGTATCGCGTGCCGCTACACCAAGGGCTTGCTCAAGATAGACCGGCATAAACTCGGGATAGGCGCTATATAGGGCACGAATATCTGCATCGGCATGATCGGTACGAACGGACAGCAGAGCCGAGTCAAAACGGATGATCTGCACGGTCTGTTCAGGCATAGTGCGCGGGAAATACTGTCGCCTTGGTTGGCAACCGGCGAGCAGCACAGCCGTGAGCAGCAGTGCCGCAAAACGGATATGAGTCATTCGCGAGATCACAACAGTACCTTTCCGTCTTTGAGTTCGATTATTCGGTCGGATATGGCCGCCAGCTCCTTGTCGTGTGTAACAATGACAATGGTCTGCCCGAACTTTGTGCGCATGTGCTGCAGCAGTGCGTGCAGTTCGCGTTTGTTCGTTTCGTCAAGGCTGCCTGACGGTTCGTCGGCAAGAATGACATCAGGGTTCATCATCATTGCTCTGGCTGCGGCTACGCGCTGCCTTTCACCTCCGGAGAGTTCGTTAGGCTTGTGCGAGAGTCGTCCTGCAAGCCCGAGGTCAGTAAGCAGTTGCTCGGCACGCATACGCGCGTCACGGCTGTTATCGCGGTGTATGAGTGCCGGCAGCATGACATTCTCAAGTGCCGTAAACTCCGGCAGCAACTGGTGGAACTGGAAGATAAATCCGATATGTGTATTGCGGAACGCCGCCAGGTCTTTCTCGCCAAGACGCAAGACATCGGTACCACCGATCGTTACGCTGCCACTATCAGGTCGGTCGAGTGTACCGATGATCTGCAGCAGGGTTGTCTTGCCGGCACCTGACTTGCCGATGATAGACACTATCTCGCCGCTATTGATAGTGAGCGATACCCCCTGCAGGACGTGCAGGTTACCGAAGGACTTATGGATATCTTTAACCTCAATCATGGAAATTGAAAGGTGAAAGTTGAAAATTGAAAGATAAGATTATTGTTCGTATTCAGTTGGGTCGGCGATGCCGGCGAGTGCGAGTGCCTCGCGTCGCTCCTGACAGGTGCCGCACTTGCCGCAGTGCTTGTCGCCGCCCTTGTAGCAACTCCAAGTCTTGGCATAATCAACACCGAGAAGTTTGCCCCGGCGTGCTATATCCGTCTTTGTCCAATTGGTATAAGGGGTGAACAGTTCTACTCCGTTGTATGTACCTTCGCGCACTGCTCCGGCGAGTGCATTGACGAACGCCGGCCGGCAATCGGGGTAGATAGCATGATCACCGCTGTGGTTAGCCATGAGTATGCGGCTCAGATTACGGTCTTCCGCCATGCCTGCAGCAATGGCGAGCATTATACCGTTGCGAAACGGTACAACGGTGGATCGCATGTTATCATCGTCGTACTTGCCTTCAGGTATATCCGCTGCACCGGAGAGGAGCGAGGAGTGGAAATACTGCTTGATGAACCCAAGGGGGATAATAATATGCTCTATACCCAGCCGCTCGCAATGATACGCTGCGAACGGCAGCTCCTTGCGGTTATGATTGCTGCCATAGTCAAAACTCAACGCCACAGCGATAGAGTCGGCATAGTCGTAGAGCATGGTAACGGAGTCCATACCGCCGGATAATATGATAATACTGTCTTTCATCGGTTTATCGCAGTTCTTCACGCATGGCGGCTGAGCACTGCTCGCGCAGGCGTTGCAGTTTAAGATCCTGATGGTCGGCATCGGCATAGTTGGCAAACGGATAGATACGTATGCCTCCACGGGGAGTGAACAGGCCTGTGATCTCCAGATACTTAGGGTCCATGAGTTTGACCAGATCCTTCATAATGATGTTCACACAATCCTCATGGAAATCACCGTGGTTGCGGAAAGAGAACAGGTAGAGCTTGAGAGACTTGCTCTCAACCATCCGTTCGCGCGGGATATACGAGATGATGATAGTGGCATAATCAGGCTGCCCTGTGAGCGGGCAGAGCGTGGTGAACTCTGGACAATGGAAAGTAACGAGGTACTCGTTGTCAGGATGCTTGTTGACAAACGACTCCAGTATCTCCGGCGCATAAGTAGTGGGAATAGCAGCACGCTTGTTGCCCAACAGACTCACGCCTTGTAATTCTTCTTGGGTACGCATAAAGGTATTTACAATTTAGATATTTACTATTTACGATTTATTAACGATTTCTGCAAAGTTACAATAATATTTTGACATTTGCAAATTTTTCGGCTATATACGTGCATTTTGTTGTGCCTGAGAAACAATAATTGTATCTTCGCATGTATTATTTGCCGTCGAAACGCAGGTAGGGAAGTAGCCGTTGTCTTTCGTCGGGCGAAAAGACGGCAGACAGTTCGTCGGGTGAGTGGAGGCGGAGTTTGCGCCGCCTGAGGTCATAAAGTTGCTCAGCCTGCTTGTAAGAGATATACGGATGGCTATAGAGTTGCTTGACAGAGGCGCGGTTGACGTCAATCGGTGTGATGAGCGACGTATCGGCATAGAGGTGCGGAAGGAGGCTGTCGATACGATCATTGGCAATCTCGCTGATCTCATAGAGTTGGGAGGTGGAATAATATCCACCCAAGGCCTGGCGGTAACGGATGATCTGCATAGCGGTGAACCTGCCTACACCGCGCAATAGCATAAATTCGGTGGTATCGGCAGTGTTGAGGTCAAGAATCGTGTCACGCTTGATACGTGGAGTATAAGCGGTAATGACAGTATCGGTGTCCGATATAATACTGCCAATCCCAAAAGAACTTGCGAACATGGCAGTGTCGATCTGTATAAACGGAAGAAGAGTGGAGTAGAGCGAGTCGTTCATACCGTACAGCCGTTGCAGGTCTTCAGGACAGCGAAAAACCTTGCCGGCATTGCGGTAGCGGATCAGGTTGCGAGCCATCCATGGTTTGAGTCCGACCGTAACAAGCAGTGTGCTGTCGGCAGTGTTCGGATCAAAAGGCTGCAGACGGATAACGGGTTGCGGATAACGGGAGGCATATTGTGCACGTCTGGCGGCACGCTCCGACTCGTCCAACGAATCGAGGTAACTGAGGAAAGCCTGTTCGCGCTCTGGCTGAAGTGCAAAAAGTTCGGGAGCAGGGTGAGCAGCCTGCCACTTGCGGGTCAAATATACACACGTCTCTACTGCCGTAACCATCAGCAGAACGATTACCAATCCTATCCACTGCTGCTTGCTCATTGGGTAACGGAAGTCAGTTCGCCGTCGGCAAGAACGGTGGTGATGGTTGTACCTGCGGGTACGTCGGCAGCGTGGCGGAGGACCTTGCCATCACACAGAGTAAGGGAGTAACCCTTCCTGAAAATCTGTTCGGGCGAGTGCAGTCGGACAGCCTGCTCGAACATTCGAAGTTTGCCAAGCTCTGCCTGAATCGTGTTGCTGACCGTGTATTGCAGGGTGAGCCGCAGCTGTTCAATCTGCCTGCGGCGGAGGGCTACCATCTGCGTGGCTACATGAGCCAGGCGCTGGCGCAGTTCGTCAATACGTACGAGCTGGCGGGCATTGTGGTCGATGAGCGCTTCGGCTACAGCAGTAGGCGTCTTGAGCGACTGATGCACCACCATATCCACGATACTCACGTCGCGCGTATGACCTATACCCGACAAGATAGGCAGCGGAAACTGTGCACAATGCGAGGCAAGGGAGTAATCGTCAAAACAAGTAAGATCGGTAGTTGCACCTCCACCGCGAATGATAACCACGCTATCGAAGTCGTCGGCCACCCCGGCAATGGCACTGAGTGCGTTGATGATCGATCGTGCCGCCTGTTCGCCCTGCATGACGGCAGGAAAGAGTTGAGTGCTGAATAGCAGGCGGTACGGGTTATCCGTCAGCTGGTGGCAGAAGTCGCCGTAGCCGGCGGCATCCTCGGCAGAGATAACGGCTATACGGCGGATAACCGTAGGCAGGTTGAGCGACTTATTCATATCCAGCACTCCGTCTTTCTCCAGTTGTTGCAGAGTGAGTTGGCGCTGGCGTGCCAGGTCGCCCAGGGTAAAGGCTGGGTCGATATTACGGATATTCAGGCTTAACCCGTATATGGGGTGAAAATCCACACTGACCTCCACCAGCACCTGCATGCCCGGTTCGGGACGTTTGCCTGTCTCCTGCTGAAAATAGGCGGATATAAGCTGCCAGGTATTGCTCCAGCAGGTAGCACGAATCTTGGCGGCGAAGATACCCTGATTGCCTTTTTCCACCAATTCGAGGTAACAATGTCCGCGATCGGTAAGCGAAGCAATCTCGGCACGCACCCAATACGTACCGGGAAGGCCGTCACGGATACGCTCGTCAAGCAGGGCACATAACTCGGATAGGGATAATGATGTCATAGCCTGTAGAATTTCTTCACTGATTGATCTAAATCAAAATCACACAGCACTTCTTGATAAGAAAGCGACGTTTCCAAAACCTTTAATTTCGATTCTGCTTTAATCATATTCAACTTGCGTGCGAGTTGCTTATATAAATCAACATAAGAGTTGTATGACTTATGACCTTTATCTACGTCCTCGCTGAACTTAAATAAAATCTCTCCTAAATAGATATGGTCGTAATTCTTTCCATCGCCCTCAATGAAACTATTCTGTATTCCAAGATAGTGCGAAATCATCTGCTTGATACCTTGGCAATACTGCTGCGGTTTCCCCTTTGACGCTGAAATGGACCAAGTCTCAGTTCCACGAACAATCTCCAAATCTCTAATAGGCTGACCATCAGCAATCAAAGCACGGTAAATATCATCATACACAAAACTAATTTGGTCATATTTACCATGCGTCAAATACTCTGAGAATTTTGATTCTAAGAACAATATAACGGACTCGCCAGCATCATTCCTGCCAATCAAAACCACGTCCATATTTGAGTTATGCTGACCGTCCTTATCAATAGGATTCTTCTGCTCAAAAAGACTCTTGTAGAATTCAACTTTTCTACCGTCAATCTCCATCGTTAACGGATGGTCTTTCGATAAGGAGTAAAAGCACAACAGAGCCACCAATGAAGAAGAATGTAAAGTGGAAATCCGGCGATACTCTTGTCCATCGCCCGAAATAGCCATATAATACTTCCCTCCAAATAATTCATCCGTAATGCCAAATATATCCTTCAGATTTGCATATACCTGACATTCACTGACGTTTTTACCCATGTCTATAAAAGAGCATGAGTTTTCTGAGTACTTCCCCTGCCAATATGTCTGGAAGAGTTTTCCTTCCTTAATGCACTTCTCTACAAGAGGATTTTCCTTAAAGAATTGCTGATACAATTTGTCTTTAGGCAATTGCTGTTCTGAATTTATCTTAACCATAGTTCTTAAATTATCTTAAAAATTTATGACCATCTTGAATAACCACGCCATGATACTCTGTGGGATCAACCCGTCTGCCCAGAATGTCATAACTCGGTCTGCTCTCATCAAACTTGGCATCAATACCCACATTTTCTATAGCCGACTCCTCTTCGTGAAAATACGAATAATAGGTCTGATTAATTACCCAAGCACTCTCGTACATATAGTACCTGCTTATGGTCAAATTAGATTGACTATAGTCATATTCCATTTTATTCTGATAGATCCATGACCCGTCTTGGAATGTGTAACTTATGTACCACTCAAGCACGTTGGATGAATTATAATTATGCTCGAGTTTGTATGAACCAATCCATATCCCTTCCTTGTATACGTACGACTCGTGCAATATAGTGTTCCCGTAGTTATTCTTATGCTCGTTATACTTACGTTCTGGCTCCCAATTTCCATTTCTATAATCCCACTCAATATAGCTAACATACCTGCCTTCATCCTCATATTGGTAAGTGGTCTGTTCATCATCCTTCCATCCCTCTGTGTACCTGTCTAATTGCGTGATCACAGATACACGTCCTTGGTTGTCATACTCATACCTTTGGAGCCTAAATGGGAGTTCCCAGTCTTCAGCAGTATGGTCGTAGTACCTCGATGTATCCGCAATAAGCACACCATTATTATAGGTATAAGTAGTTAAACTACTATACGTATACCCCCAATCATAGTTGTAGGACCTGTATTCCATAATTTTATGGCCATCTTCGTCGTACACATAATCATATCCCTGATTTATTACCCATTCACCCTTTGAGTACTCATAAGACTTTGACCATAATATTTTCTCATTATCGTAGTACTCGTAATTAGATCTTGTTCCCCAAGATACAGTGTCATGCGAGTATGAGATAAATTCGGTAAAACTGTAATTGCCGTAAATATCATATTCATAGCGAGCAGTATAATACAGCTTAAACTGCCCTTCTTGAAGACTATAATACTTAATCATTGAATACTGATGATTGTTGTTATACTCATAGTATTGTTTTTGGACGACCTGCCCGTTTGCATCTTCTATAATGGTGCTATCCATCACGGCGTAGGTACCCGCATGTAACGCAGACACTACTCCCAAGAATATAATAATTAAATACTTTTTCATTCCTTTAATTTTGTTTGCAACTTTGCGGCTGCAAAGTTAGTTAATTTTTCTGATATTTGCAAATATAAATCTGAATTTCTCTCAAGAATCTTTATTTTTCTTGTGAGACTTCCTATAATTCCACCAGTAAGCAATGCGCTGGAAACAATTGAGATCCTCATTATAACAGCCATCCGGCGCTTCAATTTCAGCGATGATGTTTC